>OAUK01000568.1_pt1 | contig 15366 bp, 6 predicted proteins | sample 1495131 | NCBI WGS metagenome assembly OAUK01 (sample SAMEA2580009, study PRJEB22360) | human gut metagenome | biome: human gut; feature: human-associated habitat; material: faeces | place: Denmark | collected 2008/2010 | reverse complement strand
GGATACAGAATGGATCCTCTCTATTACGGAAGCTATGAAAGCGCATGGCCTGCAGTATTTTAACAGTCTGCGGATCTCTGATATGGAGCAGACTGGTGGAGAGCTCTATGCTATTATGCGTTATGAATGGAAGATTTACGATGACAGCCGGGATGATGCTGTTTATAATCCGGAGAAAGACTGTCTTTATGTAAAAAAAGACAGTGGAAATGGATATTTTGTCTATATTCCATACGATGATCCGACCTCCAATCCGGCAGTACTGTCCTATCGTATGAAGAATGGTTTTTTGGAGCGGGCGACAATAAAAGAGCAAAATATTAATGGACTGAATGTGTCTTACCCGTCAAAACTCCCTGAATCATTTATCGTGGTGACAGCCCGGACACCATCATACTGGATATACGCGCCAGGTGAGCAGCAGATCGATGACGCTGGAAATTTTAAATACTCCGAAGAGACTATCGTAGATTATGTGGAGCAGGAGGGATTTAAGACGGTCGAAAAGAAGACCAGGCTTACTTCTACATATGATACAGCAAAAGAAATCTATGTAGTTACTCTTCCGTTCGATGCTTTTAAAGAGACGGATACTGTCAGGCTTAAAGTATCCGATGACGGGAGTGGGAGGTATTCGATCAAGCAGGCGTACATCGACCAGAGCTTCTTTGCCTGCCAGCCCTTGCAGCGGGAGGCGGATTCCTATATTCAATATGTAACACTTACACCACCAGCCTTTGATCAGCCATGGCAGGATGGAAATACAAGAACAGAACCTGCCGATGTGATGGAACGTCCCATTATGCAGAAGATAAAGATCGTGAAAGATATCCTTGTTGAAGAAGGAGCCAGGTATGAGGACAATACATTTGCTGATTCCGGCCATGAGGACTATTTTACACAGAACGGGGGTGGGACGAAGGATAACGTATCGTTCAGGCCTAATTTCCGTTTCAAGATCTATTTAAGATCCAATCTGGAGCAATTGTATCGAACGGAAGATGGAGAGATTGAATGGCTTGATCGAAACGGGAATACTGTTGATGCTGCTGCGTATCGGGCGGCATATCCGGCAAGAGTACAAAAAATCTATACGAAGGTACTGCATCGTACGGATTTACATTCCAGAAGATCCAATAGAGACGCAATCGCCAACCAGGAACTTTATGGTTTTACGGATGGTTTGATCAATGAAAATCAGGAGACGGGATATACTGCAATACTGGAAACAATCCTGTCTCATGAAACGGACGCCTATGGAAACGAGAAGGAGATCAGAAGACTTAATTATGAGAAGTTTTTTGATGCGGTAAGGGTTGCAAATCAGGATAAGTGGGACAAAGCAAAACAGGAGCGTACTTCTTTTAAGCCCTTCGCATTCATCAGACGCCTTCTGTTTGGAACTGCCGGTTCAGAGTGTATTTATCCGGCAGAGCATAATAATACGGAAATCCAAAATAAAGCCAATACTTCTGTAATTGCAAAAGAAAACAGTGACCGATCTGATTCAGTTAGGCAATTTGCTATTCAATGGTATCTGGACAGAGAAGTAGAAAAACTGGTGAGAGAAAACTTCACAGGTGAAACGGAAATTGCAGCCGGCCATGAAGGCTATCAGGATGAGGTATATGATACTGCTCTGAAAGCGGCTGTAATAAAGGCCGAAAATTATTTAAAACCATTCTTTCATTATGACCTGGATGAGATTTATGCTATTGAGTGGGACAGTGAATCAGATGGAGGCAGGGATAAAGACAAAACAACCCTGAGTGCGGATAAGGAGGAGGCCGCTTTCGGATACTGTTATGGCATATCGGAATACCTTCCTTACGGAACCTATGTAACAGTGGAACAGCAGCCCATGGATAAGGAACTGGGAGATTTCCTCAACAAACATTATGCAATTGATGCGCCAAAGGAAATTGAGTTACCGGCTGTCTATGAAGACGAAAAAACAGGGGATGGCATAACTCCGGAAAGACTGAGCCGTTACTATAATTACAACACGAATCTGTCTGCGGCAGACCTGACAGCGAAATATTTTATCCGTTTTAATGAGGAGTGGCCGGGAGAAATTGATGAAAACGTAAAGGATTATGTAATCAAGGCTCATGGATATCTGGGGGATTATGAGATTTATAAGTATGGACTTGATCTCAATAAAATAGCAGGAACTGCATTGGGAGATCCTTACAAAACACCGCATTTTGAGATTACTCAGAGTGAATATGATCCGCTGAAAGATTACTATCATACAATTGTTTTTCCGGAAGAAGACGGAGGAAATCCGAACAGCCACTACCTGGCTGATGATGTTAATCATGGGGTAACTGCGCCTAATGGAACGGAATACGAACGTGACGGCATAGAACGGATCTACCGTTATGGTTCTGTTTCTGAAAATAAGCAGACGTATGATGCCGTTTCTTATTCTGGAGAGTATGAAGCGCAATACCAGGATCACGTATCTGCTATGGAAGGTATGCAGACGGCCTATGATGGTAAATATGCCTCCATGCTGGTACCATGGACCATAACAGAACCTGTAAGTGAAGAACATGATACCATACAGAACCCGGATGGTTCAGCCTCCGGGGTGGGATATGGATACCGGAAATTTCGAAATACCTTTTACAGAAGCCGCCTGCGCATAGAAAAATTGGATTCGGAGACTGGGGAAAATATTCTCCATGATGGGGCAGTTTTTACAGTGTATGCGGCAGAACGTGAAGATGGAGAGAAAACAGATGGTCGGGTAAAGTTTTATAAGACGGATACCCTGATAAAGGGGTCCAGAGAATTCTTAGAGGCGATGGGTGCGAAAGAGATTACAAAGGCGGCCAGAGCACTTCCGGGAATCGGCGGCCTGTGGACTGGAATTGTGGAGGCGGGAACCCCTGTATGCAGAGAGTCGGAGCAGATTATCATGACGAATGCAAACGGGCGCAGAACAGGGGGATTTGAAGCGTATACGACGACGCGGGATGGTCTTCAGGCGGAGGAAGAGAACCCGTCAGAAAAATCCTGGCAGGATCAGAATACAGGCTATCTGATCACTCCCCAGCCATTGGGAGCGGGGACCTACGTTTTGTGTGAAATGAGGCCGCCGTCCGGCTATGTCAGAACGAAGCCGGTCGCCATAGAAATTTATTCCGATAAGATTTCCTACTATCTTAATGGAAACCAGGACGGCCGGGTTGTCGCGGCAGTCTATGAGGATGGTACCGTACTGAGGCCGGAGGGGGCAAAAGATACTGCGCGGGTTTATGTGGGAAATACACCGATACGGCTTGAGATATCCAAGTTAAAGGACCGGGACAGGACCGTTACTTACCGTACCCAAACACGAGTTGACGGAAGTGAAACGGAGCTAAAGGCCAAATATGGTCAGGAGAATCTGGAGTTTGCTTATAAAGAGGGAAGCTATTTGAACTATGCCTGGTATAAGGGAACCGCAGAATACTTAGAGAGCCGTAAACTGGCAGGAGACGCGGTAGAACCAGTCTGTATAGATGGCATATTTGCTGGTTACGGCCTGATAACACGCCAACACGCCCATTGGACACTGCAGATGATACAAACCGTTACGTTTCGGGGGCGAAGATGGCTTTGTATGATGCGGTCGAGGTCAAATCAAATGGAGACAACGGTGATTACGGCTACGACGGCGTAGAGGTGTTGCGGGACCGCAATAACAATGTGCAGAGTATAAAGCTTTTGGAAGGATATGCAGGAAACACCGTGGAGTTTGTCAATTTAGTTGATATTGAAGGAAGCCTTAGTGGAAGTACCGGTCACGGTACCTGGACTTACCGAACGGTTGAGCGGAAGGATACGGATATTCTCTACTATTCATTGGGCGGTCTAAGGGTTACAGAACAGGGAAGAGACGGAAAGGTGTATGGCTATGACCGTGATGGAAACCGTATTCAGGTGCGTAATCAGAAATCCGTTTATGCTATAAAAAACGGCCATCCTGTCTTTGAACTCACCGGTGGAGATTTGGAACATGCAGTCTATTCGTCCCTGGATAAATGTTTTAAGCTACAGGAAGGGACTAAACTTTACCATGTGGATTCAGATGGAAACAGAGATGCAAAGATCGACCCTGCAACAGGAATGGCCTACACTACGGAGGTGGGGACGGACCGGAGGGGAAAGAAGTATGAACGGATTCTGGTCTGGCCTGTTAACGTATCCAAGACGGTGAATGGCGCTGTTATCGCACAGGAAAAAATAAAGACATACCGGATTGCGTCGATTCACGCAGATACAGAGGCGGAGTATACGATTGGAACTTACGATGGAACCATGCTTAAAAAGTCTGTAAATCCGGTAGTTGGAAGCCATGGCCTTCCGGATTATTATCAGAGATCAGACCAGGTATATAAAAAAGGAGAGCCTGTGTATGATATTGACCACGATTATGTGAGGTATCGGTACTATGATCTTTTGCCTGCGTTTAACCGGAACGCTTACCGGATTAATAACCAATGGGATTTACGAAATGTAGGCGAAAAGGAAGATCCGGCAGATGATAAGAAATTGTTTCATCGTCAGGGGGAAGCGTGGATTATGGAAAACACGTGGATGTCAGGAGATGAATATCCCAACGATCCGTTTAATGTCGATCTTACGACAGGGCGGGCAGACATGCTGAAACGCGTGATTCCGGGAACTTATATTATGGAGGAGGTGGAGCCTCCGGCTGGGTATGTAAAGGGATTTCCAGTTGGTATCACAGTGAAAGAAACAAAACAGGTGCAGAATGCGGAGCTGGAAGATGAAAAAATAAAGATCGAGATCGTGAAAACGGATGCTGCGGATCAGTACCGCATAGATGTAATCAGCGATTATCAGGGGATATTGAAGACAACGGAACCAAAGGGCGCTTACAGCTATGGTCAGATTTCAGGGGCCCATCTGGCTCTTTATAAGGCCCGGAGGAAGTATACGACAGATACTGTCACTTATCCCTCTGGCTATTACCTGGAGAAAACAGAAAATACACCTGCAAAGTGGACTGTAGAAAACTCGGAAGATAATTCACAAGTCATAGTGACAGCAGACTGGATTACAGATGGAAAGCCGAAATATTTTGAAGGGATTCCGGCAGGTGACTATATTCTGGAAGAAATAGAAGCTTCCAGTGGTTATGTCCGTCATTCCATGGAGTTGGAGGTCAAGAAAACAGGAGAAGTTCAGACATTCCATATGAAAGACGACCATACCAAGCTTGAAGTCTTTAAATACTGCATGGATGGGAATGGAAATATGATACCGCTGCCAATGGAATATTCCGCAGGTCTGGCACTCTACAGAGCCGAGACGGATGAAGATGGAAATATTAAGATGAATGGAGGAGAGCCACAATATGTAAAAGACCAGCTAATAGATGAATGGATGACGGACGATCTCAAAGCTTATACAGAAGACTATGAGATAAGTCCTAAATGGCTGGACCGCATGAAGGCCTTTTTCGGACTTGCAGTGAATCAATCCAGTTTTATACTGGATTTTGAAAATACATACCGGAAGTTGGGAGATAATTTTGTATGGCTGACATGGCATACAAAAGCAGGTAAAAAATCCGCAGAGAGAATTTCTTCCATAAAGATGGACGTCACAGACAGCGCGGTACAGTTGTGGAGAACGGATGACGGTAAGATGATCAGAATCACCATATATCGAAACGTCCATAACGGCTCTCTGGATGAAGACGGACAGCTTCCCCTGAATTTCGAATATCAGTTCAACTACCGGGAGCTGGCAGCAGGGCTGAAGAGCTACGATACACTGGAAGGGGTTCACAGAATCGATTATCTGCCGTTTACGGATATAAAAGATGGCCGAAAAGTGGGTAATTACGTTCTGATTGAGGCTGAGGTCCCAGAAGGCTTTGAACGTACAAAGCCCAAGGCTGTTGTACTGGAGGAGAATGGGAGTGTACAGCGATTCAGCCTGGAGAATGTGGAAAAGTATGTATCCATATTGAAAGTGATTTCTGACGGAACCAATGAATATGCCGTGGAAGGGGTAAAAATGGCCCTCTATCGGCCAGGAACAGATGGAAGCTTTATTCATGATGAGAGAAATCTGATAGAACGTTGGATTTCGGGTGCCGATGGAAGATTTACAGAAGAAGAGTGGTTTTTGGGAAATATTCCGGAAGGCTTTCGGGTCGGAGATATAAGACCCCATCAAATCAGTAAGATACCAGATGGTACTTACTATATTGTTGAGGAGGAGGTTCCGCCATATATGGCAAAACGGGAACCGGTAAAAATTGAGATTGGCGGTGACACGGCTACGATAATCCGTGTGGTGAATCAACCGGCTCAGGGACGCCTGGAACTGCTTAAGAAGGCGGCCGATACGGGAGAACTGCTGGAAAATGCCAGATTCCTGATCACGAACAGAGACACAAAGGAGGAATGGTATATTACGACCGGTCATAATGGACGTGCAGAGCTTAAAAATCTGGCAGTAGGCGAAGTTCGGGCAGATGGAACAATAAATCCTTATACTTATACAATTGAGGAGGTCTCGCCGCCTGATTATTATCAGATCTCGGGGGGAAAGAAGTTTTTTACCTTTGATGGAACGGCTGACAGTCAGGTTGTTACGTATACCCATGCGGTGGAAAACTATCCCACACAAATACATTTCAAAAAGACCAATTTTGATACCGGCATGGCGTTGGAAGGTGCCAAAATAGCTGTCTATCATGCAGTAGCTATAGACGGAGAATACGTAAAAAATGGAGAAGCCATTGAAATTAATAGATCCGGGCCGGAGGGATTTACAATTAAAAAGAAGTTATCAGCCGGTCATGTCTATATTATGGAAGAAATGGAGGCACCGACCGGCATCCATTTGTCGCCTCCGGTTATCTTTACAGTGAATCAGGCTGGAACCGGCATCAGTAATATAAGAAATAATTTCAGTGTACTGGAATGTTCCTCTGCCGGCGGAACCATTGAGTCACTCACTGTTTTTGGCAGGGCCGCGGATAAGACCTTTACGGTTTTGAAGGACCTGGATACCGGGGAGGTGCTGCCTGATATCATCAGCAGTACTGATATTTTACTTACGGCTGATGATGGAATAGAGGAAGGCCATTTGTACGAAATAACCGAATATACCCGCTATTCAGATGGTAATACGGAGATGAGTAAAAAAGAGACGAGGAGAATCTGGTTTGATGAGAATGGGACATTTCTTTTGCCATCCAGGACATATCTTGGAACCAGGCTTCAATTGGAAAACCAGGCTCGGGACGAGCTTGATACATGGACCGTGGAGAATGGAAGTTTTAAGCATGTAATAGAAAATCCTGTTACAAAGGAACGTGCCGTCGCAGAGGTCACGGGAACTGTGGGTAACGGCCAGATGCCGGTCACAAACGGCGATGTAATAAAGTACGTCATCACATACGAAAATTCTGGTCTTGAAAAAGCGGATCTGATTGTCAGTACTAAACTGGAAAAAGGCCTGGAGTTTATGAGATCATCCGGGAACCCTGTAAAAACTGAAGGTATACTGACATGGCAGATTCATGATGCAGAACCACACTCTGTTGGGCACTTGGAGTTGGCTGCACTGGTAAGCGGTCAGATGGGAGCGTCAGCAAGAGCGGTATTTACTGTCAGTTCTCCAACGAATCTCACGGAAACTATATTGGAAAATCCTATCGCACCGAAAGGAAGTCTAACGGTCAGAAATCACATTTCCGGGACGGGAAGGAATCCACAGGATACCTTTACATATCAGATGCGTTTCCTTGATTCGTCAGGTAAGCTGCTGTCCGGTTATCAGAATTATACCGGAACAAAAGAAGGCAGGATAAAGGGAATGGGACAAATTACCCTGAAGGGGGACGAGTATGTTATTTTTCCCGGTCTTCCCTATGGGACTGAATATGCAATTATCCAGGAAGTGAACAGAGATTATGAAACAGTAACCAGAGAACTCGCCGGAGCAATATCAAAGGAGGCACGAGGGGCAGTCTTTGAAAATAACAGAAACGATGAGACGGTCAGGGAAGTTCTGACTGCAGGAGGCAATTACCGTTTGACTGAAACAACGGGATACACGGACGGTATGGAGCAGACTACAGGGATATACCGGTTCACATTAAATGAATCCGGAAAAATTGATAATGTGGACATGGAGGACCGGCCGGTAAAATTATACTTTTCCAAAATTGATATTGCTGCTGGCGACGAAATTTCCGGAGGTATCTATGCAGTGGTGGATGCAGAAACTGAAAATGAGATTTACAGATTTACGAAAGCGGAGTCTGTACCGGTTCTTATTCCGGCAGATGTACTGATACCAGGAAAAGAGTACATTCTTCGCGAGGGTACGCCGCCTGACGGTTATTCACGGGAGGAAGATATACGGTTTACGGTCAATGAGGCGGGGATTCCGGAAACAATAATCATGCAGGATAGAAAGACCAGAATATATTTGGAGAAGCTGGATGCCGACACTGGGGAATCCGTGACAGGCGGCTATTACTGCGTCAGAGATATAGAGAGCGGCGAAACAGTCTTCTGTTATACTGCCTCCGGTAAGCCGGTTCTGGCAGAGGGAATTCTGGCAGCCGGCAGGACGTATGAGCTGGCAGAAGAAAAGCCGCCGGCGGGTTATGGATACTGCGAAAGCATTGTTTTCACCGTTCCATTGGAACCTGAGACGATTACCGTACGTATGAAAGATAAAAAAACAGAAATTATCGTGAAGAAGCTCACTCTGCCGTCCCCGGCAAATGCAAGCCCGTCGGATGCGGAACGCCAAAAGCCAGGATTTATACTACAGATCCTGAATAAAGACAAAAGTCCTGCTAAAGCGGTGAGAGACTTCTCCGGATTTAAAGCAGGTGAAGAGCTGGTCTTTACTACAGAGCAGGAATTTAAGACCATCAGCGGTCAGCTGGCAGCAGGCGGTGAATACTGGCTGCATGAAGTAAAACCACGCGATGGTTATGCATTTGCGGAAGACGTGCCGTTTACGGTAGGCAGAGATGGAAGTCATGATATTGTGATTATGGTTGATAAGCCTACCCATGTGGTACTGTCGAAAAAAGAACTTACCGGGAGCCGGGAACTGCCGGGTAACCATATGGCTGTTCTTGATGAAGACGGCAAGGTTTTGGAACGTTGGATTTCCGGTGAAAGACCTCATGACATTACAGCAAAATTAATAGCTGGGAAAACGTATTATCTGTGCGAGGAAACTCCGGAAGCTGGCTATGCTTATGCGGAGAAAGTTCCTTTTACCGTGAGTGAGGACGGAAGCACCGATCTGGTAGAAATGAAAAATGATATGACCAGAGTACGGATCAATAAAAAGGATGAGTCAGGAAATACCGTAAAAGGAGCTGTACTGCAGGTTCTTACGTTCGAAAAAGATAAGATCATATTCGAATTTGAAACTACTGGAGAACCCGTGGAGGTTACCGGAAAACTGACGGCTGGAGAGACATATTATCTTCACGAAAAGAAGACGCCCCCTGGTTATCATCCGGCAGCCGATATTTCATTTACAGTTCCACGAAAGAATCAGCAGATAGAGGTTACGATGATAGACTTGAAGCGGCATGATTCTGAAATTAATACCATGTATCTGATGAAGACGGACGCAGAGACAGGAAAGGGGCTGGAAGGCTTTGAATTTACGGTTACGGGACCCGGAGGAAACACCTATACCGTTATTACCAACAAAGAGGGGAAAGCTGAATTCTCTATGCCGTCGGATGGGATCTATACATTCCGGGAGACAAAAAGAAAGGCTGGATATCTTATATCCGAGGAAACCTATACCTTTACAATCTTGAATGGAAGAGTTACCGGGGATAGTATGATTCTGGTGGCGGATCAGCCTCTTCCTCCGGAAGAACCTGATGATACCAGGCGGGTTGGAAGAATAACGGCCAGTTATAAATCGGGATTCAGAGGCATGATCTGTGCGGCGGAGGAAACCAGCCATCCGACCGGTGAACGGACTGGAGATGAGTATCCGCTTGGTGCTGTTCTGGCAGCTATGCTCTTATGTCTGGCAGGACTTGTATACAGATTAAGACGGACAGATTCTCGAAAGCATGACAGAGAAGGCAGCAGATGAACAGAGTAAAACGTTTTGTAACAACAATTATGCTCCTGACAGGCTTTGGGCTGTCTGCCTTCTGCTTGACTATCAGGCTTACAAGCTATGAGACTGGACGGGAGGAATACAGGCAGCTGCAGGAGCAGTTTGAATTGGCAGCAGGCAGTACAACCGATGATGCGGCAGCGCCGAAAGTGAATATGGAGAAGGAGGAGAAATGGACGCGCATGATGACTTCCCGGAATCCGGATTATGTATTTTGGATTTGGATTCCGGGGACGAACATCAACTATCCGACAGTAAAAAATACAATTCCGGGTTATTACTTAAACCACACATTCAGTGGAGAGGAAAATCCCTGTGGCACCATATTTTGTCTGGAGGAAGCCGAGAACCAGATTATCTATGGCCATAATATGAAGGATGGAAGTATGTTTGCAGATTTGAAACAGTATCGGAGTGAAGCTTACTTTCAGAACCATAGGAGCATATGGATATACCGACAGGGGGATTGGCAGCAGTATGTGATATTTTCCTGCTATACTGCCCGGGAAGAGGAGATGGGGATATACCAGAGTCATTTTATCAGTGAGGAGGAGAAACAGACGTATTTAAAGAGTGTGGAAAGTAAATCCCTCTATACAACGGGCAGCCAGCCTGAAATAACAGATTCGCTTATTACACTGTCCACATGCCTGGGAAAAGGGAAAAGAGTGATTGTACACGCAGTGCTGTTGTGTTATACTGAATGACAAAATCACAATCGTAAAACAGGAGGAGAAGGGATGGAAGCGCTTAAGATAGGGATACTGGGAACCGGAGTGATTGCGGCAACTCTGGCAGATACGATGAACCGGATGCCCGGAGTGGAGCTTTACGGTGCGGCGTCGAGAAGTTTGGAGAAAGCGAAGGATTTTGGAGAGCGGTTTGGCGTTAAACGCACATACGGTTCTTACGAGGAACTTGTAGCAGATCCGGAAATAGAGCTGGTGTATATAGCAACCCCTCATTCGGAGCATTATAAGAATGCGATTCTTTGCCTGGAACATGGAAAACATGTTCTGTGTGAAAAGGCTTTTGCGGTGAACGCAGCCCAGGCAAAGGAGATGATTGCTCTGGCGGAAGAAAAGAAACTGCTTATTACAGAGGCGATGTGGGTCCGTTACATGCCGATGGCAAAGACCTTAAGAGATGTGCTCGATTCCGGCGTGATAGGGGAGCCAATGACACTGACGGCCAGTCTGTGTTACCTGATCGATAAGATTCAGAGACTGGTAGATCCAAATCTGGCAGGGGGAGCGCTTCTCGACGTTGGTGTTTATACCATCGCATTTGCATCCTTAGTATTTGGTGATGAGATTACTTCCATCAATTCCTCTGTCATCAAGACTGAGTCCGGGGTAGATTCCCAGAACAGTATGACTTTCTGCTATCCGGGCGGGAAGATGGCGGTATTAAACAGCTCGATCCATGTCCTTTCAGACAGAAGAGGGATTATTTATGGTACAAAAGGATACATAGAAGTTGAAAATATAAATAATTTCGAATCCATTAAGGTATTCGATGAAAAACGCAGGTTGAAGGAAAATTATATTAGGCCGGAGCAGATATCGGGATATGAGTATCAGATAGAAGCCAGCCGAAAGGCAATCCGGGAGCAGCGTCTGGAATGTCCTGAGATGCCCCACCATGTCACCATTCGTATGATGGAGACCATGGATGCTTTGAGAGAACAGTGGGGAATCCGGTATCCGTTTGAGTAATGGGTAAGTTAGCCAAGAGTGTATTTTTGTGGTATACTATGGCATGGGAACATCTAAAACAAGTAGCATAAAACCACTTATCTTTAGGGCAGTTCACAGAGGCAGAAGGTATGTTTACAAGAAAAGATTTAATGAAATTACTGGCTCCGCTGATCGTGGAGCAGATATTGGCCGTACTGGTCGGAATGGTCGATGTCATGATGGTGGCTGCAGTCGGTGAGGCAGCGGTGTCGGGGGTATCCCTGGTAGATTCCATCAGTGTTCTGATTATTCAGATTCTGGCGGCGCTTGCCACTGGGGGAGCGGTGGTGTCGGCTCAGTATCTGGGGAAAAAACAATCGGAAAATGCCTGCCGGGCGGCGGGCCAGCTGGTTGGAGTTACAACAATACTGTCTCTGATCGTGACAATGGCGGCTTTAATTGGAAATCGCCATCTCCTGGGGATTGTGTTTGGAAAAGTGGAAACAGCGGTTATGAATGACGCGGTGATTTACTTTGGAATTACGGCTCTTTCTTATCCCTTTATTGCCGTCTATAATTCCTGCGCAGCGTTGTTCCGTTCGATGGGGAATTCCAGGATATCCATGGTAATATCCATTGTCATGAATACAATCAATGTGGTAGGAAATGCGGTCTGTATCTTCGGACTTCATATGGGTGTCGCAGGTGTGGCATATCCAACGCTGGCAGGCAGAATGGTGGCGGCTGTGCTGATGGTGTATCTCATTCAGAAGCCGGATAATATAATCAGGATTAACCGGCTGAGTGAACTGCGGCCAAACTTTCATATGATCAGGAATATATTATCGATCGGTATTCCAAACGGTCTTGAGAGCGGAATGTTTCAGTTTGGAAAGATCGCTCTTCAGAGTCTCGTTTCGTCACTGGGGACCGCTGCCATTGCCAGCTACGCGGTAGCGTCAAATCTGGTTACCCTCTTATATTTGCCTGGAAATGCAATTGGTCTGGGGCTGATCACGATTGTGGGCCAGTGCGTAGGTGCCGGCGAGACGGGGCAGGCTAAGCAGTATACACGTCAGCTGACCGGTATCAATTATGCCATACTCATTGTTTTGTGTACCGTGATGATTGTGTTTGGCGGTCCGCTGGTGGGAATATACCGGCTGTCGTCTGAGGCATCTGCGATATCGAGGCAGATGATTACAGCTCATAGTATCGCCATGGTTGTCTGGCCCCTTGCGTTTACCATACCGTATACACTCAGGGCCTCTCTCGATGCAAAATTTACGATGGCCGTTTCAGTATTTTCCATGTGGGTGTTCCGTATTGCGTTCGCGTATCTCTTCGTGCGGATATTCCATTTGGGTGTAATGGGTGTATGGTATGGAATGTTTATTGACTGGATATTCCGGGCCGCAGTCTTTTCACTCCGGTTCCACGGACTCGAAAAACGGGCGGTTTCTGTCTCCTGAGAAAGAAATCGTATGATTAAAATATGTGAAAGATAAATGCTGTAAATAAGTAGCCAACAAATAAGTAGCCAACAAATAAGTAATCAACAAATAAGTAGCCAACAAATAAGTAATCAACAAATAAGTAGCCAACAAATAAGTACCCAATAAAACAGGATTGAAACCAAAACACAGGACATTTAAGAAATATATGTCATGCGTTCTGATTCCAATCCTGTTTTTTATCAAAAACAATTCAACCCATTCAGCCGTTCAGCAGTCTACGGCTCATTCATTTTTCCATCGGAGTCCACGTAATAGCTGTCGATTACCTGATTGACAGCCATGAGTCCCAAGGTTCCGTCGGATTCTGGATTAAAGTAGTACCACTCCCCGCCGATCTTATTCCAGCCGGTGACCAGGATTCCGGAGGGGTTAGTGTAAAACCAGCCTTTATAGTCAGGATCATAGATCCAGCCTGTCATCATGGCCCCCTCATGATTCCCTTTCTCCGGATTGAAGCGATACCAGTGGTTATTTATATAATTCCAACCGGTAACCAGATAGCCATCGACACCAAAATAGTAGGAGTATCCTTGATATTCGGCCCAGGTGGAAGTAAAATAGTCAGGGTTCCCCTTATTGGCAAACCACCATCCATGATCGTCTTTTTCCCAGGTCCCGTTTAAAAAACGAGATTCGTCAGGGGTATGAGCAAAGCTTGTGATTGCTCCGGGCCCCACGCTAAAGAACAGAGAGCAGACCGCAAGCACGGCAGTACTTTTGATCTTTATACTTTTGGTCCTTATACTTTTGATTTTTATATTTTTAATCTTTATATAATGAGAATATAATTTCATTCTTTTCCTCTCCTTTTCTGTAAGACAACAGGTTTTTCATTAACTGTTAAGTAAATTATAAAGGATAGGAATTCAAAAAACAACAAGGCGGAAAAAAACGTAAGATTATAAAAGCAAACATATAAAAAAATTCTTGACATCACATAAAACATCTGTTATAGTACATATAGAACAATTAAAACAAATGCTTTGTATCTCCGGATAGGATGAGAAGGAGGATATTATGAACATTAATAAATTTACACAGAAGTCACTTGAGGCGGTGCAGAAATGCGAGAAGCTGGCCTATGAATACGGGAACCAGCAGATTGAGCAGGAGCATTTGCTGTACAGCCTTCTAACCGTGGAAGACAGCCTGATTTTAAAGCTCATCACAAAGATGAACGTTCAGAAGGAACAATTTTTAAATGAAGAAGGAACAATTTTTAAATGAGGCTGCCCAGGCTATAGAAAAGCTGCCGAAGGTGAGCGGAGGCCAGCTCTATATCAGCAATGATTTAAACAAGGTATTGATCAGCGCCGAGGATGAGGCGAAAGCCATGGGAGACGAGTACGTTTCCGTGGAACATCTGTTTCTTGCCATGCTGAAGCAGCCTTCCAGAATGGTAAAGGAGCTGTTCCGTTCCTATGGAATTACGCGAGAGAATTTCCTTCAGGCATTGTCAACGGTCCGCGGTAATCAGCGGGTTGTGAGTGACAACCCGGAGGCGACGTACGATACACTGGAGAAGTATGGTTATGATATGGTGGAGCGTGCGAGAGACCAGAAACTGGACCCGGTTATCGGCCGCGACAGCGAGATTCGTAACGTAGTAAGAATTCTTTCCAGAAAGACGAAGAATAATCCGGTTTTAATCGGGGAACCCGGTGTTGGTAAAACCGCAGTTGTTGAAGGTCTGGCACAGCGTATTGTGCGCGGTGATGTGCCTGAGGGCTTAAAAGATAAGAAGCTGTTTGCCCTGGATATGGGCGCTCTCCTGGCGGGGGCCAAGTACCGCGGAGAATTTGAGGAAAGGCTGAAAGCCGTTCTGGACGAGGTGAAGAAGAGTGACGGACAGATCATTCTGTTTATTGATGAGCTTCACACGATTGTAGGCGCAGGCAAGACCGAAGGATCCATGGATGCCGGCAATATGTTAAAACCGATGCTGGCCAGGGGCGAGCTTCATTGTATCGGCGCTACGACGTTGGATGAATACCGCCAGTACATCGAAAAGGACC
>OAUK01000560.1_pt1 | contig 15457 bp, 22 predicted proteins | sample 1495131 | NCBI WGS metagenome assembly OAUK01 (sample SAMEA2580009, study PRJEB22360) | human gut metagenome | biome: human gut; feature: human-associated habitat; material: faeces | place: Denmark | collected 2008/2010 | reverse complement strand
CACAATACATTTCCCACGAAAAAACCCCCATCACCTTTCTGGTGTGAGGGTATCTTTTTGAAAATAAATTTCATTCGCACAAAACTCTATGAATATTTGATTCTTTTACGAATTGATAATCAGTAACCGTCATTTGGGTATTTATTCCTTTTTTGAATTTCTCTAAGTATTTTATAGAATCTTTTACATAACAATCTATTGAATAGCCTTCATTAGTTTCCATTATTTCAATAAAATCGTTGTCTTCAAGTGATGTTAAGATGTCAATTAGTTTCATTTTCATTACCTCTCTTTATATAACAATTATAACATGAATATACGTTATTGTCAATAGATTTCTACGGTTAATTTTAAAGATTTTAGTAATCTTTCCGTATAAATATATTGTAAATCATTCACACACATTCTAACACTGCAGTTTTCAAGATTTTCTACTGTCATAAACGCATAACATTTTAGCCAAGGAATTTTTGCATTTTTTAATTCGCCAACTATATTGCTTTGGCTATCAACATACCACGAGTATTCTAATTCGTGATTTTCAAATAATTCTCTTGTTATTTTCTTTAATTTTGCGTAAATTTCTTTTTCATTCATCACTATTCCTCCAATTATTTTCAGTAAACGCTATTACTACTATCGCCATAATAGCAACACAACACACTATTGTCAAACACATAATATCCATTATTTTTCCTCCTAAAGATAATCTTTGCATACCTGTTCACATAAGTTTTATTGTTGGATTAGTGTGCTTACAAAGTTAGTTTTAAAGCAACCGCATCCGCCATTTCTTATGGTTTCTTTATAATATCATAATAATCTTCAAATTGAACATAATAACAGGCGTCACTTTTTACCCACTCATGCTTAGCGCAAATTTTTAAAAATTCAAAAAACGTTTTTCTTGTTACAACTTCTCCGTTAATGTAATAGTTTCTTTTTAATTTCATTTTCGTTCTCCTTTTCAACTTCTAAAATCTTTAGCACGCGCATCAGTCTGTTCAACTCATCTATGCGAATTAGTATGTTGTTGCGCATTGGGGTGTCTTTTTCATGCATATTAAGCATTGTTTCCAAACTATCAATTCTTGCTCTTATCGCGTACTTAATACTGGCATATGTTTCCATTGTATCATCTACTTTCTATCTCCACCACAAAGCTAGAAACAGTATTATAATTACTGTTTCAGCGATAAACCATAATGTATATTTCAATAATTTCATCTTATTACTTCGCTCCAGAAAGTATGTACATAGTTGAAATTGCTTCCTTTTCTTATTTCAGTTTTGATATAAGCATAATAATCTTCAAAACACCACCATTCACTATTGTTGTTTCTCCACTGATTATACACCTCAACTTCAAGATATTTAAAAAATGTGTGTCTCGTAACTTCTTCGCCATCTACGTAATATTCTCTTTTCATTTCTTTTCTCCTTTAAGGGGTTACCTTATCTTCACTTATAGTATACATCAAAAAGCCTAAAATGTCAACTATTTTTTAGCCTTAATTTCAAATTTATCATTTAGTAAAACTACCCCTCCTTTTACTTGGTGACCGATTAACTTTTGGTCAGATTTAAATCCAACTCTGAACGCATCATAAGTTAATATATCTTTTATTTTATCTGGCATTCCTGCACACTTAACTTCAAGCAGATACATACATCCATTTTCATACCCAAAGTGCGGTGGTTTTTGTTCTACAAAATCTTTCCATGGCATACCGCTTTCTTTATGCTCTTTTTCATATTCTTTTACTTTAGATAACCATTTCTTTTGTTCTTTGGTAGTTTTGCATATAACTTTATCAATATAAGTTTTTTGTCGCAAATATTTTGCCCCTATATTGTATGTTTCTACTTTCCAGCAATCTAGGTGCGTATCATGAATTTTTATGCTTTTAGGTATATGCCATCCAATCATATGTACGCTGTCAGTATCAACATATATGAACCTGTCTTTTTCAGATTTATAATTTATATATGATTCGTTAACTTTGTCTATTGTACTGATTATGTCATATCTAGACCATGCAGTAATAAATATTGCTAGCGGCAAATATATAGGGTCTTTTATTGTTACATCCTCTACTTCAACAATTTCGCCGTCATCTTTAAATTCTGGATGTGTCGGAGTGCGGAATTTTAGTACATCATTAAGCAAATAAGGCTCTTTTTCTTTTACTTCTGGATTCGTTCCGAATTTTCCATACAAAGCAGTCATGCGTAGCTTTGCCATAAGTCTTTTCACACCCTCACTTGTTTCCTTTATTTTCATCAGAGAATTTATATAATCATTAAAAAATTGCCCTTTTGCTGTTTTAAAATAAAAACCATCCAAGTATTCAATATCATATACGTTGTAATGTTTAAAGAATATTTCTAAATCTGGTGACGGTAACCACAATTCCACTTGTTCATCTATATATTCATCAATTTTACTATGCTCAAGGTATTCTGTATCACAGTAACGTACAGTTTTCTTTATTTGTATTGTTGGTATATATCTATCTTTTATATCAAAACGACATAGGAAATGCTGAATATAGCATTTACTATCACCAGTATATTCCCCCTCAAAATAATTGGGAAGACCGTACGGCATTTCCCTTGTGCACATCATAGACGGGTGCATACTATTTTTATCTATATTACAGCATATGCCAATTTGTCCGTTTTCTGAAATTTTGGCATATTTTTTGTTAACATATACAAAACCTCCAGCATATGATTTACGTAACATTTTATCGGTTTCATGGTCTAAAACTGGGAAGTATTTTGTAAATTGTTTTTCTCCACCTATATTTTCTTTAAAGTTTGATAATGTATCACTTCCAGTTGTCATCTTTTTGAAACCCTCTTCAAATAACATTTTTAATGCCCTAGCAAGTATAACAACATCATGCCGCAAATATTCTTTGTCTGTTTCACTTAATACTCCGTTTTCTTCACGGTAACTATTATAATCTATTTCTAACTTTTGCATGTCTGAATCAAATCCAAAACTTTTTGCAATAGCGGAAATGCTATAAGGCATTTTCTTCAAACTGTCTTGTATAATTGTTTCGTGTTTGTTTCTCCCTTTGACATCCCATACAATGCTTATTTGATACCAAACACCTTGCTTATTTATCATTGTATCGAATGTTTTAGGCTCTTTTTCTTTTGACCACTTATAACCGTTTTTAAGTAACCACCACACAATAAACGAACCATCAAACTTTAAGTTATGAAAAAATAATACAGGCTTATGAAGTGTTTTAACATAGTCCATAAACGAATCAATAGAAGTACCGCTTACCATGTCATAATTATCATTATTGTACACTTTGCAACATCCCCACGCCCATACATACGTTCTCATTCCTGCTTCTATTTGCTCTTTTGTTAAAACCAATGTTTCGAAATCACATGCGTATGAATTTTTAATATTTGTTTTCATTTCTTACTTTTTCTATATTTTTTATTGTAAAAATCTGTTACAGTATGCTTAAATAGATTGTAATTATCTTCTGATTCTGGGTTACCATAAACAAAATCTATATTTAATACTTCTGTTGTATATGCAAAATCAGCTAATTCTTTCGCACTCATTCTTTTTATCTTTTTTATTACTTCTTTTATTTCTTTTTCATCACCAACATTTCCAAACTTTGTTTCTATAGATTTAATTAAATTAGTCTTATATAACGCATTCATTTTTTCAGCATATTTTTTAGTTTTCATACGTTGCCAAGCTTTTACTTTACGCTCTAACATGCTGTTAGATTGTAATGTTTCTGGGTCAAATCTAACACTATTTAATTCTGGAAATGCTGTTTCGCCTAGATATTTTGTTGCCCTCTGTCCATGATATTGACCTACTGTTTCTTTAACAGCTTGGCTACCTTTCTCGCGTATAAAAGGTTTACTCAATATTTGTGAACGTTTTTTGGCTCTTTGCTCATTTATTTGTTCCGCCAGTTTTTCAGCTCTTTTTATAAGCTTTCTATTAAGCCAAGCGCCTTGTTTGTTCCTATAATATCCTTTTTTCTTTTTCATAAAATAAAATAAAAAGAGTGTTTTCACACCCTTTAATACTAGAATGGCAATTCACTTTCTGGCGGATAGAATGTGATATCAGTAAAAGTATTTCCGTTTGAAGTTTTTGTCTTTTTCATCAACATAGGTACTCCTTCTCGTAGTAAATCCTCTACTAAATTTTCTTCTTCTACTTTAGCGATAAAGTCTTTCATTTTAGTTCCACCGTTGAAGTAATGTTTATCGTCATCATCAACGATAAAGGCAATGAAATGTTCATAATTGTTGCCTTTCTTTTTACTTCTATGTTCGTAGTCACGTAAAGTAACAACTTTCCCAAGGATAGAATCAATTTTTTCTCCTGTTCTACCAATAAAAGATTCTTTTGTTCCGTTCTGTTCTTTTGCTAATTCCTTTAATGTTTTCATTTTCTAATTTTCTCCTTTACTAATCTAATTTTAATTCGTACTGTTCATCGTCTAACACGATAGTAGCGTTTGCGATAAAAGTTTCTTCACTCATTTCATAAGTGTTTAGTTCTTCTCTAACACTTCCACTTACTACTTTAGCCTTGCATACTTCTTCAATGCCGGCGATTGCTTTTTTTACAATTTTCCTTTCGCTGAATTTCCCGACGTATTCAACTTCTTTTAAAATTGAATTTCCATCATTAAGAAGTATATTAACAGAAGCTGTTCCGGTAATAATGTTCTTTTTCATTTTTATCACTCCTTTCCTTAACTTCTCTTTAATTATAACAGAAGAATGATTTAATGTCAATACTTTTAAAGTAATTTGTTTAAATCTTTTGCGTTAAAATATGCTTCCGTATCATCATAATATACACACGCATTTTGAAACATTGTGCGCAGTAATCTCATATGATGATTGTTTTTGAAAAATTGTAACATTACTACATTTGGTTGCATATCATCTGTAGTAAGAGCGTATGTTATACTGTCATTTTTACCTACTTTGGTGCTTATATATAACTTACTGTCTTTATAGTCCATCCATAAACCTAAGTGCTTGCCGTAAATATCAACGCTTGCAATGTGTATCGCTTCTGGCGTTTTATTTTTGATAAACGGAGAATCATCGTTTATAAATTCGTTATCTATCAGATAACCGCCTATTTTAGATTTTCTCTGTAACATTCCTAGTTTTGTTTGTGATTTAAAGTTTATATATTCTTGGTCGGCAAAATGATGAAAAAGCAATAGTCCATCTTTGTCCTTTACAATGTCTTTATTATCTATTCTTTTTGTATATCCCCAGTAAACACAATGAGGGTTATTCATGGTAACCGAGTTAGCTAAGCACAGACACTGACATTTTTCTCGACTTCGGAAAACCGTTTCCATAAATCCAATAAGCGCGTCAACTTCGTTTGGAAGATAAAATAATTTTGACGATTTTTCAATAATAAATTCGTCAAATATAATGAGATTTACTTTATCATAATTTGTTGACTTTTTTGTTACAGCATTAGACAGGGCAACAGCTTTGCAAAATATATTTTTCTTTTTATATAAGTTTTTAAAATCTTCTTTTTCATCACCTGTGCGTTTTATGATGTAACCTGTTCTTCCTTTTACGCTTATAATGTAGTCTGGAAATTCTCGTGAAACCTCGTCAAATTGTGTAGCGAAATCTTCTAATTCACTTTTGTACCTACGCAAATATATAAATTGCTTATTTTTATATATTTTATTTTTTATGCCTTTTACAAAACTACCGTATGTTTTACCGCCCCCACGGTTGCCTAGAACATAATTAAGTAGACAACCGTGTGACAGCGTTAAGTTTGGGTTATACCACAAGTTTATTCAACTTTCCAGTAAACCGTTTTTCCATCTGTAGTTCCGTATGCGACATAATGTTTTTTATTTGTTTTGCTACTTACATACTCTAACCAATACCACCCATCAACTTTTACAACGTTTTGATAGTTTAATACCATTCCTTTATTGTACCAATCACCCGTAAACGTAGAATAATCGAGACTAGGTTTGTTACGTACACGAATGTAATCATACTTTGCAGAAGCTTTACCTTTTGATTTAATAGGTAAATTTGGGGATTTATTATCCCATACTTTTGGACGTAGGCATCCTGCAATATCACTAACATTCATAATCCCTTTGTTAACGCTTGCTGTGCCATATTGATTTTGAGCTTGTAAAGTAAACGTGCTACCTTTGTTTAGCCATCCTGCAAATACTCCAATATGGGATAGAGGTGTAAGGCTTCCTCCGTTTTTAAATACAACTACATCACCAACTTGTAAACTCGATACTGACACTTCCTTAAACTTATCTAATACACCGTTCTTTTTACGGTTATTCCAGATATCAATAACGTATCCTGTTGAGGTACAGTTAATTATTTTACTACCGATTACAGTACATAGATATGCAAAGTAATCCCAACACTGAGCGCCATAATAGCCGTCAATATCATAATACTTTCCATACGTATCTTTTAAGAAATCATTTGCTTTCATTTTTGTTCCTCGCTTTCTTCGTTTCCTTTTAATTGTTCTAAGCAATCAATAAGTTTTTGCGGCACAGGTAACCCCATCTTTGCAGAATTTTCAACGATTGAAAGGCTTTCATTCGCAATATAAAACATTGTTACAAGTGTTCTGCAAATATAACCATCTGTTCCCATGGCTTTATCAACTTGTGCACCTACTGCCACAAGCGCAAGTATCATTACCTTTTTTGCAATTCCTTTAAATCCTATTTTACTATCGAGGTTTATTCTGTTAGCAATAACCCCAGAAATATAATCAATAATCATAATAATAATAAGGCACTTAAAAGCCACATCTATACCCCCAAAAACATATACAAAGAATGTACTTATTCCTGTCCACAAAATGTTAGCTATATCTTTATAGTTAATATTCATATAAATTACCTCTTAACTTTCTACTATTCCGTCAAGTCCACCATTAGATACAGTTGACTTATAAGTATGCGTTATTTTTGATACATTCCCCAATGATACACTTCCCTCATTATATATACAATTATATAAAGTTCCCGTAGTATCATTTCCAAAACTAAACTTTGCACCTCTTGATAACGAAGCGGCATTTCTTGCGGTGATTCTACAACCACCATGTAGCTCAACGCTTGAATTTCCGACTGCACGTATCCAACCGTTACCAGATTGTCCGCTTGTCATACCGACGGTACAACCTGCAAAGTCAACATTACTTGCATCAATCGTTATTTGATAATCACCCGTAAAATTAAAAACGCAATTATCAAACTGTACATTTACACAGTTTTCTACGGTGATTTTTCCTTTAAACGTTATATTGCTAATTTTTAAATAATGAGCTCTGTTTTTGATGTGTATTTCTCCTGTTTCTACCATTGTTTCAACGGTTCTGGACACAATATGAACAGGTTGAAATGATGAAGCGTAACTAATAGCAAACTGTAGATGTCTAAACGGCGATTCCGCTGTTCCTTTACCCCATGATGTAGCATTACTGCTCACTCTTATTCGTTGTTCGCCTAGCATTCCATTAAATTCTAATTCACTGCTTTTATCGCTTAACCCACTGTCATATGGGTTTATTTCCCACAACGACCACGAATTATAATCAGTAAAGTTAGAGTTGTTACCATATTCAAGCAATTTTATAGTGTTGCCAGTAACGTTAAGTCCTTCAAACTCTTTTGCTTCATACGTTGGATTACACAAATATTGATATAATAACTTACCAGATACCTTATCAACTCTAATCGCATTACGTACATAATCATAAACACTTGATGTGTTATCACTCCATAAAGTAAATATGTTACCCTTAAAATATGCTAAACCGTTAAGACCGCCCAACAATCTACCTTGTATGGAGGGTCTTGAAATTGTAATATAATATACCGATGTAAAAGATACATTCAGACCATTACCAGAACATTGGCAAACATGTATTTTATTATCTTCCGTTTGCACGATAATATGCGGCGATTTTCCAATTTTATTAGCGATGTTTATTTGAGAATAAATGCCATTTACAAAAACAGTATTGCTATTCCCTGTAGACGAGTCATACATAATTAAATTGTTCCCATCAATCGGACATATCATGTATACTTCATTTTTCCCATTTGAAGTTAGTGATGGCATATAAGTAAATGAATTGCCATGCGCCCAAGATTTTACTGTTGATGAGGTCAAAGATAATAACGGGTCATATTTATTTAATTTAGTTACCATAGTACTACCATTTCTATTAACCGCAAAAATATTTGATGTATAATAATCACCGTCTTTTTCAAACGACCAGCCTTGAAAACTATTGCCGTCAGATGGTTTTTCTATTTGCTTTAATAATTTAAAACTTGGGTATGCTGTTGGTATTTCTTTTACGGCTAATATCTTACTATTAGTATTTTCTTCAACTGTTTGACAATCACAAATGACACGTTCGGAGCATACAAATAATTCTGATAATTTATATGTACCTTTTGGGATATATACATAATCATAAGAGTTTAAAATCGTACTAATTCTATCAAAAACACCTTGAGCAGATGTTACCCCTGTAGGGTCTGCGCCACCATCTGTAACAACATTCCAAATTCTAGCACTTGCCTTGTTTGGCAATTGTTGTCTTGCTGTTTTATCCTTAATAGAGTATGTCCCATTTTCAAAAGCTAGATTAGCTACTTCTGGCATATCGTTTACCTCCTTTAATATTTAAAAACAAAGCTTATTGTTTCTGTACTAGCGTTATAATTAACACCTATTTTAATTAGACCTTGCTCTAACCACTGCTGTAGCAAGTTTTGTGCATATTCCCACAGATTATCATTTATCCATTGCACTAACTTTTCAAACTGGTCTTGGGTTAAGTTAAGCATATCAATAACATTCGCAATTTGATAACACAAAGCGTGCAATAATTCTTTGTCACTATATGCCTTTATAAACTCCATATCATAACGAGTTATTGTATTAACCACGCAATTAAGATTATTTGTTACTGGTCTGATATTTGGGTCAAACGGAAATGTCGGTTTAAAATCTGCCATATCTCATGTTCCATCCTTTCATATAATACATAAGTTTCATTTTTTTTCTTTTTGTGGGTGTTGGTGTCGGCGGTGTAACACCTCCATCATACTTTTTAAATATAAGTCCCATAGTGTTAACTACGGTAGTATCATTTATATACCATATGTCAACTGGTTCTGCACTGTCTTGCAAAGCATAACATGGATTTCCCATTGCGCAAGTAATACCATAGGATACAAGCACCTTATTCTGACCTTTCGCTTGGTCTAGATGACAATGGTCACCGTATGCTTGCCCGGCTATACCTGTATGGGATATCAAATCTCCTTGTTTAAATTTTGTTGCCGACGGAGGATTTTCGTTATGCGTAAAACTAAAGCATACATAACCTATTCCGCTTGGTGTTGCAACCTCGTTATCTGATTGATACCCTCTGGTATTTCCTACACTATCTTGATATATTAAGTGACAATCACACGGTGCATATAACGGATAACGAGCACTATTCCCTATAATGTCCATAGGGTGTCCACAACAATGTGAAAATGAATCCGGACCAGATAACTGAGTGATATTCATTATATCACACGGAAATAAACAAACTTGATATTTCCCATCATCAGTATTCATCTTTTGTCCTGCTTTCATTGTAACACATTAACCCTTTCTATTCCATCTATTTTTAGTTTTTTAAGTTCACTTAATTTTTCTATTATACAAACTTTATAAGATAATACCATTCCATAAGTAACCGAATCAGAACATTTGTCAAGAGAACGTAACGAACGATTTACCAAATAAAGCTCATTTCTTGCAAATTTTAAAGCGTCATCTATTTTCATATCGTATGGCATTGTTTTAGGTTTGTATATCTCCATTGTTATTCCTCCTTACCATGCACAAATAAATAAATCACAGCAAAACTTATAAATTTCACTATAAATTCCACTTAATTCCTCGCGGAATCGTTTATAATAATCAAAGTCAATCATCATTTTTTCATCGGTTTTGTTTCTATTGAAATTTCTACTTCCGACATCATTACCAGTGGTATTATTAGTGCCGCTTGAATCGGTGCTATTTGTAGAATTTATGGAAACATTATTGTCTTGAGTATCTGTCATATAAGCATTAGTATTGGTGACAGCGCTTAATGGAAAGTCACGATTAACATTATCCGTTTGCTGTTCACTAGCTCCTGTTACATCAGACTTATCATTATAGGAACTATTTGAGTTACTTTCATTAGTAGTATCTTCGTCAAACGTTTCACGTGAAACATACTTTTCTGTTCCGCTTATATCTTCCGCTGTAATCTTTTCGAAAAATTGATTATACAACGGAAATAACTGATACATTCTATCGGCTAACATTGTTTGCCACGATAAAAACGTGTGTGCTTCTACTGTGTCAGAAATACGATAGTTAAAGAAATGTAAGATAAAATTAACCTCAAAGTCTTCTTTAAATTTTGGGTCTATCGGATAATCGAAACCAAAAATCCTAGAACGCTGATTCCTTATTAAATCCATAAAATTTGTGTTAAAGTAATCAGCATTTTTATAACCGCTTCTTATGATGTCACTAATTAACAAAGTCATACACCTCTTTTTCTTCATAACCTTCTGGTACTTCTTCACCACGCACACGAATAAACGGACTATATGAAACATCTAATTCTGAGCATTTTTCGGGGAACCTTTCCCGTGCCCAATCTCTAAAAGCAATCCTTTGCTGATACATTCCGCTAATGTTTATATTTCCAGCTTCTGAAAAACTTAAACCCTCAAATTCTGTAAGTCGTTCTGATTTATCATTCATAATAGTGTGTAACCCTACTCTTGTATCCCATTCTTGTAAATACATTTTACGCATATTCATAAGTACGTCTAAACCTTTTCCAACATCACCACTAATTACTGGTACTCCGCTTATTCCGCTTAAATCTTTGTCAACTACATACCATGTTTTTGGGTCATTTTCGTTCATGATGTTATCTACCGTACTTTTCAATGCTTGAGTACCGCTAAATAATGTAGGTCTCCTCATTTGCCTATGGATATAATCAATAGTTCTCTCGATTTTTGCTAACCTTTCGGCGATAGTAGTAGCCACATTAAATACTGGCAATCCTGTGTTACTATTCCAACAATAAATAAATTCATCGTCATATAACAATTTACCAGTTAATCCTTTATCAGTTGCAATATTAACGGTTCTTACTGTAACTGGCTGAAAATAATCATCCCACGTTACCATTACATAACGAGAAGCTTTTATTATTCCTTCATCATCATATAACACGAAACTTCCGTTTGCCATAAGCATATATTCTAAAATAAAGGAGGTGATACCGTCTGGCAAACCTTTCCAAACAAACAACGACATTAAATCTTCAATAAATTTATCAATATAATACGCCCATATTCTATCGTTATCCAAGTCAATTTGTATCTTGCTCGCTTGCTTGTCACTTAGATAAAACGTGGTGCATTTTGATATATTACTTCGCGTCGTTAATTCATTAAGTGTTTTCATCGCTTATCACCTCATTTTCCATATAGTTTGTTTTTACTTTTTGTAAATCTGTATGCATTAGAGTTACTCCAGCACTTACTCTGTCAATGATTTTGTTGAGATACGTTGACGGTATATTTCCTGTTATATTTGGGTCTATAGCCTTAACGTAATTAAACATTGAATGAGTAGTTAAGTTTGGAACCTTGTACCTCATAACTCTATAACCGTAACGAGTCAAATAATCGTCAAATATCATTGCCTGCTGTTTGGTTATCGTTCTAGACCTTGCTCTAAAGTCTGCCCTACCGTTAGCGAATCCTGCGTCGCCGGAAGTAGTGCCCCTTGCAGTATCTGGAACACGTACCATTCTAGCATTCTGTGACAATATTCCGTTAACCGTACTTGCTCCAGAAACAAGAGCTCCTGCCGCTCCACCTAACAGTGAACCAGTTGCTAGAGCACCAGTACCAAAACCAGAAACCAATGAAGAAGCAATATTGTACCTAAACTGTCCTTGATTCTGAGCGACCCATGCTTTATATGAATCTACAATATACGCACACATAGGAAAGTTATTTATCGTTAGTTTATATAAATCGTTATTAGTTTCACCCATGTAATTGTTAGGAAATGCTTCGGCTTCCATGTTTAAACCAAAAGAGAATTCTACAGTCATTTCCAGATTTTCTAAAAATTCATACTTTAATTCGAGCGTTTGACCGTTTCCGTTAGCAACTAAACAATCAACATACGGATAAGTAAATAACTTATTGTTTTTAGGGACATAACCACCGAATGAAGATGGTCGTGCAGGTAAATTAAATTTAAGCTGTTTAGGTATTGCAGAATCGTTAAATAATTTCTCTGGGCACATATATAAACCGACGATAGCGTCTTCTTTACCGTGCATTTGTTCTAAAATCTCCCTTGCGCGTTGTGCGCCTGCATTACCTTTTCCGCAATCCTCATATTCGACACCGTTAAAAATATTGCACGTTATTCTTTGATTTACATTTCCTCCGTCTGGTTTTTCGGCGTACCCTATAATAATATGATAATCAGCTGGGTTAAAGAAACCACTCCCAACCTCACTAACGGTCAACATATCTTTTATAGACAAGTTTTCATCCTCTAAATGATTCCCTATTCCATCATCTGTTACATTTTCACGTTCGACCATCATGGGGTTCCATTCGATATTAAACATGTATGTCTGCCACTCGTCAATAGTATAATATACTAATGTTCTTCTTTCATTTGTGTACTGGCAATCATCAACAAATGCATAAATTTCTTTTCCACCGTCTTCACCAAAAGACAAATATGGAATATCCCTCATAGTGTTTATATCCACGTCCAACGCAATCACATTCATGTCTTTAATAGGCGTTACAACCGCTGAACTTATTTTCCTAGATTCAAAATAAGCTTTTTGTTCAGAACGAGATTGGAACCATCTAACAATATCGTTAGACGGTTGACAATCTACATTCCTGTATAAATTAGCGAACCACATTTAAGCGCCAGCAATCGTATATTCAACGGTTGTTGATGTAATACCTGCCTGTAACTTAACTGTGATTTTTGGTTGTGTTTCTTCGGCATTGATAGTTAACAAACCGCTTGGAGTAATAGTTGTACCAGCATTCACGCCGCTTGTGGTAATGCTATAAGTGATAGGGGCATGACCTTCTGCCAAAGAAGCCATTAACTGTACACTTTCACCCTTTTTAATTGTGGAATGGTCTTGTGGCTGTACAAATCCGAATTTCGGTGTGTTACCTCTAATCTGGTAAGTTACACTCTTTGTTACTGGACTTCCGTTCTTTCCGTCCTCAATAGTTGCGGTTACTGTAATAACACTTGCCTGTTCATTCTGACCAACATATAACAATCCCCATGGCTGAATCTGTGTTTCTGGCGCTGTGTTACCTGTAAGCGTATAATGCACCTGCTTATTATCTCCAGAAGTAACAGGAATAGAAATCATTTCCGTATCACCTTTATTAAGAACGGTATTAGAAGCTGGTTTAAAATCTCCTAATACTGAAGCAGTTACGGCTGATGATTTAAAAGCAATTACTGGATAAACAATAGAAGAAGAATACGTTTCATGAACGTGCAAGAAATGAGTATCACCCATAACAGCGCCGTTGTGGTTAAAGTCACTAGCATATAAATTAACGTAACATCTAAATGCATTGATATCACCCATTAAGATTTCAACATTTTCTCCAAGGTCAACCCATGTTGGAACAGTTAACGTATGATTAGCAATAAACTCAGTTTCCTGCATATGATAAGATGTTGCTAATACCTTAACGCTCTGGAATGCCTTTGCACTGTTCTTCATAATGATAAAAATATTTTCTGGAGAAACCTCTCTTGTGAAACCTGCCACATTAAATTTATCACTTGGGAATAATAAATCTAACCCCCACTGACGAACAAGAACGGTGGTGTCCTCAGCGTGTTCTTTTGTGTCGAAACCTGGAATTTCAACATAATATGCAATGTTTTCAGCAACATATTTAAACAAATTCCAGAACCAATAGTTACGGTCAATTTTGTTTGATTCTGCCGCTACTGCAAACTGCATGTCCAAAAATCTTCTAAATGCCTGCTCGCTACTGAACGCACGTTTTGCCATTTCTGGATTGACTGTTAAAGCGTAACGCTCTTTTCTGTTTGGAGTATGGAACATTTCCAAATATTTTGGAATATACTGTTTCAGTGCGTCATGCCACTGGATTTCTGGATTGTATTTCACAGGCTTAATCTTATCCATTTCGATTTCGTCAACTGCTCCACCGATTGACAAATAATCACGCATAAGCGCTCCGTATTTATCGGTTGCTACAGCGTATCCCATTTCATACAGTCCTACTTTGTTAAAAAGTGTGTAATAAACCTGGTTTCTCCAAGCATCATTTGAATTGATAATCTGACCAATCTGTCCGAATGTTGAAGAATCAATAGTCGTGTCACCAATAGCTTTCATAAGCTCTGGGTTATTAACTTCTCTTACTGCTAAGTTTAAAAGCTCAGCGCCTGACATTTTTCCTACTTCATTAATATTCGGCATTTTTGATAATCTTGACATAAAATCTCCTCTCATTCTTTGTAAAAATAATCTTCTAGTGATTTAAAATCTTTTTCCATTTTATCTTCGACAAATCCCGCGCGATTAACATCCGATAATCTGTCAACACGTTTCTTCCACACATCAATGTCTTTAGATAATTTAGAAATCTGTTCATCTCTTTCGGCTACATCTGAACGCAAATTCTCGTTATCAGCTGTTAAAGTTTCAATAGTTGATAAAGCTTCGCCATCACGGGCGCTCATAGTGTCAATAGCTGATTCTCTTTCGTCCTCGTCTTCCATAGCCAAAATACCATAAATTTCTTCTTTGGTCACGTTATCACTCCTTTCACATATATTATAGCATAAAACATCAAAAAAGTAAATATGTCTATTGACAAATAAAATAAAATAATTTATAATAAAATTAGGTGATATATTTAAGTCACATAATAATGAAGCTTTATCCACGCATAAGGATATCGCATGAATATGCTCGGCGGAGCGATTATTGACAATATATTAACCAACTTTATATAGTAGGCTCTCAGCAATGGAAATATAAATCCATTTTGAGCCTATTTTTATTTTTGAATTTAGTATTGACAAATTATATGATATATGATATACTTAATATGTCCAAGGATGGACGTGTACTTTTTCATTTCTAATTGTCTCCTATTTGTTATTCACAGGTTTACGCTTACACAATCTGCAAAGCGACGATTAAACCCTCACACCAAAATGGTGATGGGGGTTTTTTCGTGGAAAATGTATTGTGTAT
>OAUK01000554.1_pt1 | contig 15579 bp, 14 predicted proteins | sample 1495131 | NCBI WGS metagenome assembly OAUK01 (sample SAMEA2580009, study PRJEB22360) | human gut metagenome | biome: human gut; feature: human-associated habitat; material: faeces | place: Denmark | collected 2008/2010 | reverse complement strand
GCCAAGCCGAAGGCGGTCGACGGAACGGAAGAACGGAAAATCACCGGTCCTGTCCGTACAAAAATTCAGTGGCAGGACTTGGGAAAAAATTTGGGGGCTGCGCGCGATGCCTTAGCGGAGAAACGCCGACTTGCAGAAATGCTCGAATGGATTAAGGCGACTCCGGCTCCGTCCGTCAGCGCATTGACCGGTTCCGTTATTGTCACTTTGGCGGTTACCGTTGCAGCGGTGAGCGGTGCCGCTGCGGAAGACTTGTCCTATTTATATATAGTGGCTCTTGTTTTTTCCTGTATCAGTGCGGTGCTTTTGTATAAACGTCATAAAGCCGTATCCTATCGGCCTCAAAGAATTGGCGAATTGGAAGCTCACTTGGAAGCGGCACAGAGTCGACTGCAATTCTTTGCGGCAGAATATGCGCCTCATCTCGATTCAACAGCGAGTGTCGAAGAGTGGACTAACGTTTTGGACGGTTTACGCCGTGAATATACGGATTGGCAGACGCGCTCGACCCGTGAGTCATGGGAACGGGAACAGCAGGACATGTACTTGGCTCTGTATGATAAATGGCAAAAAGAAGGAAAAACTCGTCGGGAACAGTTGGAGGAAGCTTTATCGACATGGCGCACATGGCAGAGTCATTCGGGATTTACACGCTTGCCGTTAAACCGATTTAACGAAGCTCATAATCTATGGGAAACATGGCATCGTTTGTATGAAGCGAATCTTAAATGGGAGAGCGAACGGAGCGAGCTGGAACAGCGTGTAAGTCGTATGATCGATAGGGGCGAGCAGATCTTCAGGGAACTGTCCGTAAAAAAAGAGGTTACGCCCGATGCAGTGGAAGCAGTATATAAACAGTGGCAAGCAGTGCAAGTTCACCTTGAAGTAGCTAAAGAACAAGAGCGACTACGCCGCGAAGGGGACGCCCGTATTGCTGAATTAGAAGTGGAAAAACGACTGCGGGAAGCTCGATTACAAGAATTGTTGAAGCAGACGGAATGCCGTAGTGTGGGCGAGTTTCGTACTAAGGCCTTACAATTTGAACGGTTTTGTCAGTATAAAGAGGTTTATGAACAATCTGAATCTCATATAAGATTAATTGCTAAAGATGCGAAGACTTATGCAGAATTACAGCGAGAATTGAGCATTCACGACTTGAAGGTCTGGGAAGACGAGAAGGCTCATTATGAAAGTCGCCTGGCTGAATGTGACAAAAAACTGGCGGCTGTAGCAGAAAAAAGAGGAACCGTCGTAGAGCGTTTGAGTGCCATGGCTAAGAACGAGGTATACTCAGAATTGTTACAGGAAAAACAATCTACCTGCGCCGAGCTCGATAAACTGACGGATGAATGGCTTACCGAGTTATATGCCCAGCATATGTTGCGTGAAGCTCAGTCATATTATGAACGTGTACGACAACCGGCAGTTATCAAAAAAGCCGGTGAGTATTTGTATTTTATGACAGGCGGTCGGTATACTTTGCAGTCTGCATCGGACGGACGGCGTCTCTTTGCCGTCGACGGTATGCAAAGACGTACGTCCGAAAAAGAGTGGAGTAGCGGATTGGGGGATCAGATTTATCTGGCCGTTCGTGTGGCCCTGGCCATGGCTTTCGCCGGACAGATAGAATCTATGCCGCTTATCTTGGATGATATCCTTGTTCGATTTGATGAAGTTCGGCAAAAAGAAGCCTTGAGATTTCTGGCCGACCTGGGAAAAACGGAGCAAGTGTTTTTGTTTACTTGTTCTGAAGAAACTCGGCGTCTGGCCGTTGAAGTTCAAAAAGAGTTGGCAGGAGAAACGGACAGCGTTCACTTATTTGAAATATCTAAGGGAACCATAGAAGCTAAGGGAGTATAAAAAAGTCTTGCTTTACAGGAATGTAAAGCAAGGCTTTTTTTCAGTCTCCGTATTTCTGATAGACTCTTTGTATGTGGTTTAACGTATATAAGATACTTTTGCCCAAGGGGAGTAATTCATAAAGCCCTTTTTCATTTTTTTTAATTAAATGACGAGTAAGAAGTGCTTTAATCTTTCGATTTAATTCCGTCTCACTGATATAAGGAATGTTTATCAAAATAACGGAAAATGAGTTTTTGCCGGAATCAATAGATGCCAGTATTTCGGGAATCCATTTTAGCCTGAGAATGTCTTGTATATCTTGGAAATTTCTGTTGAATTCGACCATAAGAGATTCACCGTCCTTTCATAAAACCTTATAGCTTTCTATAGTATATCATGGGTCTAACCTTTTTGTTAGTTGAAAATAAAAATCAATAAAGTTAAAATAAAGAAAATCAAATAACAGATAGGGGGTAGTTTTACATGAAAAACTTAAAGGCTGTAAATCAATATATTGCGAATCTTGCCGTTCTTAACATTAAGACACATAACCTTCATTTTAATGTAGTCGGATCGAGCTTTAAAAATGTTCACGAATACTTGGAAAGTATCTATAATACCTATTTCGAGTATTATGATGCCGTAGCGGAACTGGTTAAGATGCAAGGGCAAATGCCTTCCGTATCTACGGCAGAGTATATGAAGGCGGCTACGATTAAGGAGGTTCCGGCTAAGGAATATCCTGTGGCGGAAGCCTTGGACATTGTGTTGAAGGACATGGAAACGATGACAAAGGAGGCTTTGAAAATTCGCGAAGGCGCTGAAAAGGAAGATAACTTCCTTCTTGCCAATATGATGGAAGACCATGTGGCATATTATATGAAACAACGCTGGTTTATTTCGGCAACACTATATAAGTAATATCCTTCTGATTTTATGCAACATTCAAAAAGGGGCTCTTATGAGTCCCTTTTTGAATGTGTAAAATAAATTGCGGTTTTTGAAGGAGAATGAAATTTTTTTAAAATAAAATCTTGATAATATATATGACTATAGTATACTGAAAAGGTCGTGAAATAAAAACCGGGAAGTCTATCTATTGAGTAGCACTCTTCAAGGAAACTTATACCGGCTCCGGGTTCTGCTTTAGAAAGAGGCATACAGTCGTTGATTCTTCATAAAACAGAAGGCGCGTCGGCGGGTTACTTGGAGTTGTTGCCGGCAGTAGTATGACCTTATTTATTGAGAATCAAGAGACGAAAGGATTTTTATATGTATAGTGAATTAAAAGGAAAAGTAGCCGTCATTACAGGCGGATCCAAAGGAATCGGAACGGCCATTGCCGAGCGTTTCGGTCAAGAAGGGATGAAGGTTGTTATTAACTATAATTCCGATACAGCCGGAGCAGAAAAAGCGGCAGAAGCGGTTCGGCGTGCCGGCGGAGAGGCGATTGTTATAAAGGCTCATGTAGGTACGGAAGAAGGCGTGCAGTCTTTGGTCGATGGGGCTGTAGAAAGCTACGGAGGTATCGACGTATGGATTAACAATGCGGGCATGGAAAACAAGATCTCCACGCATGAGATGCCGTTAAGTGATTGGGAACGAGTTATTAACGTTAATTTAACTGGTGTATTTCTAGGTACACGTGCGGCTTTGGCATATTTTATGGAACATAATGTAAAGGGGAGTATTATTAATATGTCATCCGTTCATGAGCAGATTCCCTGGCCGACCTTTGCACATTACTGTGCGTCCAAAGGCGGTATAAAACTTTTTACGCAAACTGTGGCTATGGAGTATGCCAAGTATGGAATTCGTGTAAATGCCGTCGGGCCCGGAGCGATTAATACGCCTATTAATGCAAAAAAATTCTCCGATCCCGTCCAATATGAAGAAACGACGAGTATGGTTCCTATGAAGCGGATCGGTAAGCCTGAAGAAGTGGCGGCCTGTGTGACTTGGCTTGCTTCAGATGAAGCGTCATATGTGACCGGAATCACCCTTTTTGTCGATGGCGGCATGACCTTGTATCCGGCTTTTCAAGACGGTAAAGGTTAAAGTTTTGTAAAAGAAGATACGGTCCGGCGGTATGATTTCGCTGTAGCCGGTTTAGAAAGGAAAATACATGAAAAACGTATTGATCATCTCAGGACATACTGATTTGCAGCATGATTCGTTTAACAATAAGATTATTATGGCGGCCTCGGCTATGTGAACCGTGATGATGCGGAAGCGTGCAAAAGACTATGGAGGCGGCAGCTCACGACCATGCACAACGCGTAATTAACCGTATTGAAGAATTGTTTAAATAGGATATCGACATGACTAAACCCGCTTGTCCTTATGGGGACAAGCGGGTTTTATAATGCGTACTATTTTGACTTTTTAGTGAAGTTGCGGTGGCGGTGTTCTTTTTTATCGGCTTTTACACGGAAATAGTTGTGTTTAATAGCCGTGTTTTTGTCGTCTGTCGTCGTATATACGTCGAAGAGGTCGAGGGATTCGATGAAAGGAACGAATTTTTTAAAGCCGAAGTTTCTTACATCAAAGTCGGAGAATTGTTTATTCAATAAATTCCCTAAGGTGCCTGAGAAGATCCAGCCGTCTTCATCCGAGTTTTCTTCCGTCAGTTTGATAAGAGCTAATTTAATAGTTGACAGGTCTTTGCCTAAAGTATTGTCGAATGCGTCTTGCCCATTATGACGGTATTCGGAAGGATGGGAGGTCTTTTCACGGTCATGAGGTATCGAAGTTTCGTGTTCGGCCGGTTCTTCGCCGGCTTCTTCAAAGAGGACATCCAAGTAGAGAAATTTGTTGCAAGCCGAAATAAACGAGCGAGGCGTTTTGCTTTCACCCATACCTAAAACATACTTTTGTGATTCTCTTAAACGAGAAGCCAAACGGGTGAAATCGCTATCTGAAGAAACGATACAATAGGCATCCAAATCGCTTTGGTAAAGAAGATCCATCGTGTCGATAATGAGTGCCGAGTCGGATGAGTTTTTACGAATAGTGTTGCTGTATTGTTGAATCGGTTGGATGGCATTATCAAGAATAATATTTTTCCAAGAAGCCATTTGAGGTGTTGTCCAATTGCCGTAAATGCGTTTATAAACAATATTTCCCAAGTTGTTGGCTTCAGACAAGATGACATCGATATACTTGTTGGAAATGTTTTCGGCGTCAATGAGGACAGCCAATTTCATTTCTTGGTTCATCGTCTCCCTACTCCCCTTTGTATGGTCATTAAATGAGTTGTTGTAAGCGGTTTGTCAAGTCTGTCGGATTTTGTGCAGCCGAAAGATCCATAATCGGTTGTGCCCCTACGTACAAGAGATTGTCGCCGCCGCGGTGAATGTCGGTGGCAGTCGGTTTTTTACCGTCGTGATAGACGGCCGACAAATTGCCGGCAATGAGGTAGGCTCGTTCTTTACCGCTCATGGAGGAGATGGTTTCCGGCTGGTACCAGTCTTTTCCGTGGAGAGAAATCATACCTGTATCGGCATTGACCTTAACGACACCGCCGCTCCATTTTGTAATATCTTCATTATACACGTTACGGCGGGAAATAGTGGACGGATGGTCATTAAAGAGTTCGTTAATACCGCCCGAAGACTGGCCGGGGTTCTTGTCCAGAATCCGTTGCCATACGGCCGCACCGGCTCCGATGTTGTACCCTGCATTGACGGCGTATGTGAATGCCAACGCATCAGCTTCCTTTTCCATCGGTTTCGTAATTAATTTAGCCGTGCCGACTTGAGATAAGATACCGGTAATGAGCTGAGTAGATGTATCACCGCCGATGGCCGCACCGGCAAGAACTAAAGGCATTTGTTTACGAATGCCTTGGATAGGATGTCCCTTTTGACCGTGTCCCATTTCATGAGCCAAAACAAAGGCCAGTTCGTTTTCGTTGTAATTTAAAGGTTCGAAGGCGCCTATATTAACGCTTAGGTTATGGCCGATTGTACAAAAGGCGTTAAAGCTTTTGTCGTCGTTAACAAAGTAATTGTACGGCTTTTTTGTAATAGACGGATCCGTTTTAGCTATGGAAGCGGATAAACGTGTCATAATACGATCCAACATAGCGTTGGCACGAGGATCGGTGTTAACGCCGTATTTCTTTTTCATTTGTTCAAAAAATTCGTTGCGGCCGCCGTTATCGAGATGTTTTAATTCTTTTTCGAGGGCGAAATATTGTATGCCCGCACCGGCAAAACTTGTCCAGTCTATAGCCTCGGCTGTTTGCAAGGTCAAAGAGGCGGGACTGAGAGACACTGCCAGAATACCGGCAAAAATATATGATTTTATAGATTTTTTCATGAATAAATCCCCTTTCGAGCGGGTAGAAAAATATTTTGTACTTACGAGTTTTATTATACCACATAGCAGTCCGTAGACAGCAAAAGAAAGAGGAGGATTATGTATTTTTAACACATTGAATACTTTCTTGCAGTAAAAATGAGACAAAGGAAAAATATAAGGTTTGTGAACAGAGTTTTTAGACTGATGGGAAAATAGGGTAGTGACATAAAGATATAAGGACGATATGATGAATGACATAATTATATACCGTCCATAAAACCGAAGAAGCGGGAGTAACGACGTTATCGTGCACTTACAGCGAGCCGGAACGGTGAAAGCCGGCAGAACGCAGACTGTCAAATGGGCCGCAGAGGGTGCAAGGAAAGGCAATAGCCGAGTATTTTGCGACGTAAGGCATACGTCAGTTGCCGGGAATATGTTGGTATTCCGTCGAGAGCAGGGAGTTTCTCCTGAACCAAGTTGGCACCGCGGAACCGTATCCGTCCTTGACATGTATTCTTGTCATGGACGGATTTTTTTGTACGCCGAATAGGAATGACAAAAGGAACACCCCGTCTGCAGGAGACATCTGCAAACGGGGTGTTTTCAACCATATTCAATTGTAGTCATGCCTTATCTTAGTGTGTCTATAAAAACATACAAACTAACTACGTACTTTTAAACTTTCTTGTACAACCCTACATAACATATCTTTTGGCATAGCACGTACAACAGGTGATTCAAGTGATATTTTTGAAATACGTATTTATTTCTTAAGAGTGTCATGTATAAACAGTAAGTCGTCGGCATGCTATACGTTCATCCGTAATCCTCTCTTACAGAGAAAATCTTTTCTTGCAACGTAACGATCGACTCTGTTTCCAAGTGGAGGTGCAGTCAAGAAGTACCGCCCGAAGAAGTCGTCGATTACAGGGTCTTACTGATGGTGTGAGTCCGCCGGCCGTGAGAGGAACAGCCGCTATATTGCGAAGGCTCACTGTGTTGTTCTGCGTCCAACGGAATCACCTCATCTCCTTGATTTTGCCTACAGTATAACATGGGAAAGCGGAGCGTCAAGAGCGGCTCCATACGGTTAATGCAAGATATGAAGACTTGCATACGTAAAAGTAAACGAGATTTGGATAATAGAAATTAAAATTATAAAACAAATGGGATGATTATTTAAATGATTTAAAGATACGATTATAAGTTTCGCCGTTGATGAATTAGCATTTCTCGGTGCTCCCGGTTATATAGTTGTGTAGAAAGAAAAAACCTTCGGCTCACACCGATTAGTGAGTCGAAGGTTTTTTGTCATACTCTATCAGTCGTTAATGATCAGAGCCATGAAAACGAAGTCTTCTGTTCCCTTTGTGTTGTCTACGCCGTGTTTAAACCCGTTAGGTGTGAAGGTGACTTCGCTCGGACCGATTTCTCGAATCGAACCGTTGTCGTTGTAAAGAGCATGGCCCTTGAGGACATAGTAGGTTTCGCTGTTGCCGACGTGTTCGTGGTAGCCCAGGGCGGAGCCGGCAGGGATGGTTACTTCTGCATAAAGTCCGCATTTATCGTTCATCTCTTCCTTACCTAATAAATGCTTAATATACATGGGGCCTTGACCACCGGCATGATTTACTTTTTCATCCGTCCGCAATTCGGATGTAACGAAATTTTTCATATTCAGGATCCTCCCTGTTTCTAAATTGAAGTTCCTGTTTATTATACGGCAAAGCGGGTGGAAATAAAACAGACCTGATCGTTAAAGAGCAGGTCTGTTCGATGGGGACTAATATTCCGTATCTTCCGTTAAAGGTGTTTTGCCGAAGCGAGTTACCAAGTCTTTCTTTTCCCAATGCCACTTGGGAGAAGCCAAACTGATGGAGTCGTCATAAGCAGGTGATTGCATATTGAGGATGCCGCAAACCAGTTCGTATACGAGGTCATTCGTGAAGTATGACTGCGCATGAGACTTTAAGGTTGCCGTAATTTCTGGATTACGTTGCATGTAGTCGTCGGAAAGCCATGTAAACATGGGAATCCGCAAGACCTTAAAGCTGGCCCCGTCAGGTTGGCGGGCAATGCTCGGGTCCGACCCGTGGTCGGAGAAATAAAGCATGGCATCTAAGTGGAGGTTATCTCTTGCGTAGTCGAAGACTTGAGACAAGAACCAATCGGTATATAAAATAGTATTGTCGTAGTCCGCCTCTTGGTTTATCTTGCCGTCGTCAAATTTTTGGAATTCCGCCGGATAGCGGTTTCTATACTCTATGTGGCTGCCCATAATGTGAAGTACGACAAAGTTCTTTTCATTCGGGTTCACCTTCGTTAAGAACTGTAAAAGCGCTCCGTCCAAGGTTGATTCTTTCAAGTCCTGGTCGACCCATTCCGAGACATCCGCTGTCTTGGCAATGAGTGAAATAGGTGTATCGGCTACGCCTACGGAGCCTTGATTACTAAACCAATACGTCTTGTAACCGGCTTTTTTTGCCATATCGATGATAGAAATGGATTCATTAAACTGTTTTGTATTGTAGAAATTAGACTCCGTCAAGGCATGTTCCAATACAGGAACCGTATACCATACACAGCTGTAGACATTAGTAAAGAGAGTAAAGTGAGGGTCTTCTTTTGCGGTACTCAACCAAGGCGTATTGTCCGGTGCCGACGGATTATAAGCATTCATGAGTGTTCGTGTTTCCGATTCGCCGATAACGATGATAACCGTATTGGGTCCCAGGCGAGGGTTGAGTTGTACTGCCTGTAAAGCGGCATATTTATCATCATGATTTTCCGCATATAATTTAGCCCGTTCCAAATAATCGTGAGTGTCTAAAAAAGTTCGTACAGGAAAAGAATTAGGCAAGAGTTCGTCATACAATATCCAGACGGACGGAACGATGACGAGGAGGGACAATAAGGGTAAAATCTTTTTGTATACTGTCGTTTTCGGCAAAGACGGTATCGTATAGTGGGTGCCGAAAAAGAATGCAATAATAAGGAATAGTAGAAACATCGTACCGATGATCATTCCCGCACCTAACGAATGCAGGTATTCCAGTGTTTCAGCCGGACCGGTTTGGAAGATAATCAAAGAACCGGATGTGGTAATACAAGACTGATACAGACTGTAGTAAGCCCATTGCATGACGTTGACGGCTACGACAAGAAGCAGCAGGACCGTCATAACTAAAGCGCTTATTACTCGCGGTAAGAATTGCTTGGTCGTCATGGATAAAAGAAAAAGTACGGCAAAGAGAAAGAGACCGTTATATATGTCGTAAATATTATTTAAGTAGACCGTGTTGCCGTTAATTAGAGTTATATAAGCCAGATACGGCCCCGTGATTATCCAAGACAAGCCTACGAGAGCCGGTGCGGCAAGGGTGCGAAACGACAAGTTTTGCACATATAAGGCCAAAGCAACTACGACAGCTCCGACAGCGGGAATAAGGCCTCGCAGCATAGCGTCTATATTATCCTGACCCAAACCGAGGGACACGATAAACTGCCACTGAATACATAAGGCATATAAAATAATGAAGACCCCAATGAGGGATAAGATTCGTTTTTTTGTATATATCTTATGGGGTCCTTGAATATATTCTGAATTTGATGATTGATGCATGTAAATAAATCCTCCTCCGGTAACACCGCATTTACGCCACTTATTATACTCTAATGTATATGAATTACATAGTATTTTTGCTTTTTTGATGTGACGGCTCGGGAAAATGAAAAAAATGCTCAAAAGAATCGGAAGTTTGTTTGAATATATAAAAGAGTATGATACACTGGGTAATGAGTAATACACAGATGGATATAAGTTTTATGCGAACGTCGTAACATGGAGGAGAGTGTAGTGGAAATGAGTAATGGTGGTAAAAAAATAGCCGTTATCGGTGCCGGACCGGCAGGATATACGGCGGCTCAGGAATTGTCAAAGAACGGCTATACCGTCGATATTTATGATAAAGAGGATCGACTTGGCGGGGCTATTTACACGGGTATTCCCGAGTACCGTATGTCCAAGATCTTTTTGGACAAAGTTTTTGCGTCTATGAAAGAAGATAAAAATATTACTTTTCACTTTAATACGAAAATCGATTGTGAAAGATTTGAGGGTCTAAGGAAAAATTATGATAAAGTTCTTGTCGCCACAGGAGCTCAGATTGAAAATACATACGGCTTTGAACCCGGAAACGGGTTATATGCCGGGCTGACCCTTTTATATGATCTGAATATTCGCGGCAACCATGAGTATTATAAAAAGTATAAGAAGGCCATGGTTTGGGGCGGCGGTAATGTCGCTATGGATTGTGCCCGATCTCTTGTTCGTATTATTGATGACGTATCGGTTGTTTACCGGCGCTCGGAAGAAGAAATTACGGCTAATAAGAGCGAAATTCGTGATGCACGTAATGAAAATGTTAAATTCAACTTCCTTTGTAATGTAAAACGCGTTCTGCGCGATGAATCAGGCGCCGTTACGGGTGCCCAATTGATTCGCCAGGAACTGGGTGAGCCTGATACATCGGGGAGACGGTCGCCGCAGTCCGTGCCCGGATCGGAATTTAATATTGATGCGGATATTATTGTCATGGCTATCGGGCAGAAGGTAGATTTATCAGAACTGGCCGAAGACTTGCAAATAACGGAGAATCACCGGACGACTTTGGAAAATGTCTTTATTGCCGGTGATGCCAATGTCGGACCCGCTACTATCGGTAAGGCCTTGATGGAAGGACGTGCCGTTGCGGCAGAGATGCAAAAGGCTTGATTTCTTGTAATACGAACATATGTGAGAAATTGTTTTTTTGCATATGTTCGTTTTTTTATGTAAATCTATTGCCAAGAATCAAGATGATATGATATAATCTCACTTGTTCGAGGCGATTCAGTCGCCCGGAGAGTGTAAAACGGCCTCGTGGTGTAGCGGTTAACATGTCGCCCTGTCACGGCGAAGATCGTCGGTTCAAATCCGATCGAGGTCGCCATTTTTGCTCAGGTAGCTCAGTCGGTAGAGCAGGGGACTGAAAATCCCCGTGTCGGCGGTTCAATTCCGTCCCTGAGCACCATCAATTTTATATGCGGTCGTGGCGGAACGGCAGACGCGCTACTTTGAGGGGGTAGTGAACGTAAGTTCGTATGGGTTCAAGTCCCATCGACCGCACCATCAGTAAATAAGCGCTTCTCGAGAGATTCGGGAAGCGTTCTTTTTTGTGTGACAACATTTTGACAACACCCAAAGAAAAAGCTTTGACCACACTATGAAGATGAGGTCAAAGCTAGGTTAGAAAATATTATGTATTTTTGCAAAAACATCCGTTTCCACGGCAGGGGTTACATGGTTGTAAGTATCCCTTGTTTCCTTAAATGATGAGTGACCGAGACGAATTTGGATGACTTTGAAATTCATGCCGGCTTCAATAAGTAATGTGGCATGAGTATGCCTTGTTCCGTGCATGAAGAAGCCGTGAACGTCTATCTTCTTGGCATATTCTATTGATACCTTGGTTAACTCGTCAGGATTACGAGGACCGCCGTCACGGCCGGGGAAAACCAAATTGTTGTTGATCCAGTCGAAGGTCTGGAACCGCCTGGTGTCAACTATTTTTCTATGAGCCTTTAAGATTGCTAACGTTTCTTTATCTAGGGTTATTGTTCGTCTTGAAGATTTTGTTTTGGTTGTCGGCGATATTTCACTATGCCCATTAATTTTATGACGGCAATTTATATGAGCTTGATGAAGTTGCTGTAGGAGATAATGTGGCCGCTACATGCTTGTTGCCGAAGTACCATAGCGGCAAGTTTGGAAGGGCTGGAGAAAGTAACTACCATAAGCAAGGCGAAGGAAGAGAATGCGAAAAGGAGGCAGGTCAAATGCAGCGTTTCTACTGTGACAGCAAAGACCGATCCTGTTACAACGGATATGATGCGTGAGCAAATACAAAATATCGATTTGCAAAACACTACTCCAAAGGATATGATTAACTTAGGGAAGATGGTCGTAGAAAAACGACATTATTGATAACGTTGGTGATAAAGAAGCTCTTGCAAAAGCGTTTAGTGAATATCGAGAAATTGGCTCAACTATTCCTAAAACGATGTGGTCTGAGCGCTCTAGCCCTGTTAACAAAAAACTGTTGCAAGGTGCATTTGATGTATACCCTTCTGCTTGGTTAGATTATGTTAAGAAGGATAATCGTAAATTCTTTACGCCAAAGGTAACGCGTGGTTTCTTTGTTCCCGGAGCATCAAGGGACGGTAAATATTATTATGATAAACTACCGGGCGATATCAAGGCTGTACCTGACCATTGCTATGAATGGAGAGGAAAAACAACCGCTTTTCATGAAATTGGGCATATGGTCGAGTATTATAAAAGATACCCTTCGCATTTCTCATAAGTGGATAGAAGAGTGTACTGAGGGCGAGGATTTTGTGCGATTAATGGATTTGTTTCCCGGGTATAATTACAGGCATACAGAAATGACAAAAGCCGATAGCTTCATATCTCCTTATATCGGTAAGGAGATATGAAGCGTTGAGTATGGGCTTAGAATCATTATTTGAGCCTCAAATCGGACAAGAGCAAAAGATTATTAATGGTAAGGTTGTTTATAAAAAAATATGGACGATGAAGAGTAGTTACATTTGATTGTAGGGTTGATTTTAAAAGCATAAAGGAGGGCGATAGAATGGGAGACGCAAGATCGGTATATATGAATGCTGTTAAATTGTATGAAGATACGTTTGGTGCGGAGTCTTTGCAAGGAACTCCATTCTTATTCGACCCTGTACACCCTACAGATGACGACTTTTTAAGAGCAGCAAGAATATACACATATATGGTAAGGCGCAAGTGGCGGTTTACCCAATATCACGACTCTGAATTAACGGAGTTGGTATATTAAAGCATTCGAAATGAGTGCTTTTTTGTACTTAAAATCAAGGAGATGAGGGATGAACAATATATTGGTTTTGATGAAGCAGTGGTGTTGATTGTACAACATACCAACAGACTGGTTCGTATGAGAAATGATAAGAATAACATAACAATTGCATATACTGGCTCAGCAGCGGGTGATGGAATAATGGATGTCAGCATCTCGAGTCCCGCCCTGATGGCACTTGGAACTCTTGTGAACTAGACAAATAAAGCTCTTAACCACGATAACTCACGGATTGCCGCGAAAGTGAATGCGGATTTTCAAAAGGACTCATTTAAAACCCAATTGGATATTATTCGCACAATAATCGAACAATTACAAAGTTTGTTTAATAATTATACGAGCGTAGGAGACATGCTATCTATTTTTGGATTAGACGATTCAAAGCATTGTAGGGATATCGTTTGTAATTAATTTTATGAAATGGATTAAAAACCGAAAAATTGATAAAATCACAAAACATGGAAACGACATGTACACCGTTTCCATCGGAAATGAAGCGGAAAATGTAAATATAAACATTATTACTCTGTATCAATCTGTTGTTATTAGGGAACGTTTAAACTATATGATTGTCACCCGTCCGTCGAGATGGAATCGATGCATTTGAAGTTAGAAATAAATATGGATATGCTATTCAGGGTATTAATAAGGCAGAGTCGGTGGATGTTGAGTTTTCAGTAGGAGTTAACATGCCTAAAGAAGACATAAGTATACAAATATATGCTCAATGGGTGCGAATTTTAACAGTGGATTTTGAGAATTTGAAGTGGAGATCATGGAGGTAACACATGACTAACATCAACGACATAATGACAACGCAAGAAGCGGCAGAACGTTGGGGGCTAAACCCTGGAAGTGTGAAACACCTTTGTACTGGAATCGGGAAAGTAAAATCTCGCCTAGTCGAAGGCAAGGAATGCCGCAAATCAGGCGGCGTATGGCTTATTACCCGTGAGGGCATGGAGCGGCTATATGGGAAGGAACAGCCGAAACAGACATACTATTTCGCCGAATTTCAGAATTCCGGCAGTTATCGGCAAGCGGAAAAACTCAAGGCTACAAGCCTTCGTGCTGCAAAGCGTGAAGCAAGTATGCGGCAGGCATTTTACGGCACTGTCCTTGAAATCGGCTGCGAGGTAAACGAAGACGGGTTCATTTTAAATCCCGTCGCTAGAAAAGAAGTAGGGAAGCAATGGAAAGATGTTGAAGTCAAGTAAACCGCAAGTGACTTATTAAAAATACCATTATTAAACACATAAAAATTCACTTAGTGCTGCTGCTATTTTTGACAACATTTTGACAACATTGTTGTCAAAAATATAGTAAGTTATATGGAAATATAAAGAGTGAAAATGGCTTGATAGTGCAAATATCGAGTTATATAGCTACTCTTAAAAACGTGTTTAACGGACGCGCTACTTTGAGGGGGTAGTGAACGTAAGTTCGTATGGGTTCAAGTCCCATCGACCGCACCACAAGTAAATAAGCGCTTCTCGAGAGATTCGGGAAGCGCTCTTTTTGTATGCTGTAATAAAACGGGAGTTACGGGATATTTCATGTCGGTTTTAACAGTGATGCATTCGGAAGAATAAAATCAGTAGAAAATATACTTACTTGATATATAAGGAAATAGAATAAACATTGATTACTAAATAATAATAAAATATAATTATAACTAAATTAACATACAAATACAACATATTTGCAACTATACTGACAATGGAGGTTGTGAGAAAAAGATGATAAGAAAGAATACTTTATTAGCTATAAGTATATTGTGTGCAGTAAACGGATGGAGTATGGCGGCTAATAGCCTGAATATAGGTGAAAATAGTGTAGTAACCGGGGATAATTCCGTAGTCGGAGGAAAAAACTCCAGTGTTAACGGGAATAATTCTATTGCTTTCGGAGAAGGAGCTAAAGTTACGGAATCCAGCGTCTTTGCAATCGGAAAGAGAGCGGAAGTTTTAAAAGAAAACAGTCTGGCTATAGGTAATAATACCAAAGCGACTGAAATTATGACTACGGCTGTAGGATATGGTTCCAAGGCTAAAGATAAGTATGCTACGGCTGTGGGCTATCAGAATACGGCTACCGGTGATCAATCATCTGTCTTCGGGTCCGACTCCGAAGCCTCGGGGTCCAACTCTTTGGCAGTAGGCAGCCATGCAGAGAGCAAAGGCGACTATAGCGTCGGCATGGGCTTTAAGGCGAAAACAGACAGTGAGGGAGCTGTCGCTATCGGCAACCAGGCAACGAGTTCAGGAGAAAACGGATTAGCATTGGGAACCATTGCCAATGCTAATCAAAAGGACTCAGTGGCACTGGGCCATTCAGCACAGGCAACGGAGATCAACAGCGTTGCGTTAGGCTCCAGTTCCACGACGGATCAGGCCGTATCTACCGCCGTCATGACGATTAACGGTACGAATTATAATCTGGCCGGCAGTACGGCCGACAGTACTGTATCTATCGGTAC
>OAUK01000553.1_pt1 | contig 15587 bp, 10 predicted proteins | sample 1495131 | NCBI WGS metagenome assembly OAUK01 (sample SAMEA2580009, study PRJEB22360) | human gut metagenome | biome: human gut; feature: human-associated habitat; material: faeces | place: Denmark | collected 2008/2010 | reverse complement strand
AAGCAACGCTCCGCCGGCAGTTCTCCAGCCACTTCAATACGCTCTTCTGGCTTCCAGTGTTTCTGGGTGTATTCCATGGTTAACGCGTCTGCTGCCAGTCTGTTCAGTCGTTCGACGTCAACGTGGTTAAGCTCCCAGGCGTCGGAGCCTTCCAGCTCGCGCATGCAGGCACTTAAGCGCAGATAGCCGCCAGGTTTCAGCAGGTCGGTTGCCATAGTAATAGGGCGAATACCAGTATCAAAAATATCGCGGATAGTCAGCTGACTGGCACCACCGGAATAAGAAATGGGCAGTTTGCCGTCAAAGGCGCGAGAGAGAACTGCTGCAACGTTGATGGAGAGCGGGAACAGCGCACGGCCTGACATATACATCTCTTCACCGGGCAGTGCGCCTTTATTGTTGATGGTGCCGAGAGTGTTAGTCAGTTTTACGCCAAAGCCGAGTGATTTTTCTTTTGCCAGTGCCATCAGGCGTTCCAGCATTTCCAGTGCTTGCGTCAGCTTGAGGTCGTGATCAAATGACTCTTCTTTTAAGCCGATGTAACCGAAACCGCAGACATCGAGGATCTCACGAACACGCGCGTACCCCAGTAAGGTCGGGTTGAGTTTCACAAAGGTGTTGAGTCCTTTTTCTTCCAGCATGTAGCGGCAAATGGCTTCGATTTCATGCGGAGGACAGCCGTGCATGGTGGAGAGGGTAACACCTTGTACCATGCTGGTGGGGATGCGAGCGGGTAAGGCTTGCAAGCTTTCGCGTTTTTCCTGCAATCCGTGGCGGGCTAAAAATGCCTCATCCTGGAGTAGCTTATTAAGTGCATCGCGGTATTGAGCGAATTTCGGATGGTCAGATGCGTCCATCATATTGTCGATGAACTGCTGCATCGGCGGTTGCTTAATACCTTCGAGGTTGTAACCGACGCTCATATTAAAGATGAACGATTTACCGGAATCAGAAGGCTGGAACATCGCTTCGAGAAGGTGCAGGGCAAACCAGGCTTTGAGGTATTCATCCCAGGCTTTAAGCAGGGTAAATTCGGTAGACCATTCGGTGTTAAAGCACTCGTCTTCGGCATCGATACAGGGCTTTTCCAGCTCCAGACGGTCAAGAATTTGGACGGTTTTTAGTTCGATGAAGCGTCCGCCAGTCAGCCAGGAAGTGACAATATTTTGCGCGAGTTGCGTGTGCGGGCCAGCGGCAGGGCCGACGGGAGTGGCACAGGTTTCACCGAAGACGCTAACAGTTTTACTTTTTACGGGTGAGTAAAACTGTTGCTCGGGAATACCAAAGATTGAGCGTTGTTGTTGGTATTCATCAAATATGCGCGTCAAAAGTTCCTCAAACGGAATGGGACGCATAATATCCCCCATAACCCTCTCCTTAGCTTATACAGATATCATTGAGTGACCGGTGTTGAGAAATCCGGTGGTTTAGGGGGATAGAGCAACAATCGCACCACTCTTGCCAGGTTTGACGGGAAATATAAAAAAATGTGAGGCGGCTCGAAACTTAATGGCTTTTTGTGAATGAACTCACAGGTGCCAAATGAGAATTAAAATCACTCCTGAAAATTATTATTGCCAGCCCATTTATCACTTTTTCTCTTTTCTCAAAATCAGTGATTCCTTATCATTATGATAAAGAGTGCTGGAGGGATTAAATATTTGAACGCAATCGTTTAACTACGTTTTCTAAATTTCAGTATACCTTTTCTTCGCTGTAATAAAGTCGTCCGGAGTATCAATATCTAAAATTATTTCTGCATTTTCTATTTCGACGGAATAATGTTCTCCCATAAGGAGTGCCTGACGCATATTGGTGACATTGGGGCGCTGGATTGCCTGCATCAGGCATGGTTTTGACACTAAAATCGGATGGCCGGGGATGCCATTATGGAGTGGCAGTATTGCGCCATCATTTCGTAACGACCAGATTTTTCTAAAAATATCGATGGTGAGGGTTGGCATATCTCCGTGGGTGAGAAAACAATGTTCTGTTTGCACCGCGGGTACTGCGGCCTTTACTGATGTCAGTAAACCCTGCGCATAATCTGGGTTGTGGATAATAGTGATATTGCTCTGGTTCGCATAACGTTCGTGCAGTTCATTACCACGATAGCCGGTGACTAAAATAATTCGGCTACAAAACTGCAACGCATTTTTGATACTTGTATCAAGAATTGTTCCCTGTTGCCAGGGTAACATCATTTTCCATTGCCCCATTCTTGATGATAATCCTGCGGCGGTAATTATACAGTCGATGGCTGACATAGTGATTCCATTATTTACAGGAGCTAATAACGCCTGATAATTGCGTTACTTCCTGATGGATTACGTTGAGGGTAATTTATCCCAGAGAGGTCCATAAAGACGCGTGAAAAGTATAATTGACCCATCGGCATTATTCATTGATTTAGGCGCGCAGAAACGTCCCACTGTGATTTCTATTGTTGGTGCTGGGGGGAAAACCAGCTTGCTTTTTTGGCTGGCAGAACTGTTCCAGGCGAGTGGCAGGCGTGTATTAATCACTACGACGACACATATGTTTATGCCAACATCTCACTGGCCCGTGGTTTTCTGTCGTGATCCCGCCATGCTTCCTCATGCGTCTTTTATATCCCCCATTTCATTTTGTTTTCACTGCTGGAAAGCGAACCAGGGAAAAGTGCAGGGATTTACGCCAGAAGCGATTGATGCACTGGTACAACGACCAGAGTGTGACGTAATTCTCATTGAGGCAGATGGCTCGCGTGGAATGCCGTTAAAAGCGCCTGATGAGCACGAACCTTGCATACCTAAAAGCAGTTGCTGCGTGATTGCTGTGATGGGAGGACATATTTTGGGTGCGAAAGTGAGCACAGAAAATGTCCATCGCTGGTCGCAGTTTGCTGATATTACTGGGTTAACACCTGATGCACCCTTGCAACTGAGCGATCTCGTTGCGCTGGTTCGCCACCCTCAGGGCGCGTTTAAAAACGTACCGCAAGGTTGTCGGCGAGTCTGGTTCATTAACCGTTTTTCTCAATGTGAGAATGCGATTGCGCAAAGCGAGCTCCTTCAACCGCTGCAACAACACAACGTAGAGGCAATCTGGCTGGGCGATATACAAGAACATCCTGCAATCGCGCGCAGATTTGTGAATTAGCGGCCCGGGTATTCCGGGTTACTGAAAGGATATCCATTGAGGTTGGTATGAATATTTTCACAGAGGCTGCAAAACTCGAAGAGCAAAATTGTCCGTTTGCGATGGCGCAAATTGTTGATAGCCGAGGCTCAACCCCCCGCCATTCTGCACAAATGTTAGTGCGCGCCGATGGTTCTATCGTCGGTACAATTGGTGGCGGAATGGTTGAGCGGAAGGTGATTGAAGAGTCGCTTCAGGCATTGCAGGAACGTAAGCCGCGATTATTCCATGGACGTATGGCTCGTAACGGTGCGGATGCTGTCGGGTCAGATTGTGGAGGTGCAATGTCAGTATTTATCAGCGTCCATGGTATGCGTCCACGTCTGGTGTTGATTGGTGCGGGGCATGTCAACCGGGCGATAGCCCAGAGTGCGGCGCTATTAGGATTTGATATCGCCGTTGCCGATATTTATCGCGAAAGCCTCAATCCTGAACTATTCCCACCATCAACCACGCTTCTCCATGCTGAGTCGTTTGGTGCGGCAGTGGAAGCACTGGATATTCGCCCTGATAATTTTGTCCTGATTGCCACGAATAATCAGGATCGTGAAGCCCTCGACAAACTCATTGAACAGCCCATTGCATGGCTGGGGTTGCTGGCAAGTCGCCGCAAGGTTCAGCTTTTCCTACACCAATTGCGTGAGAAAGGCGTGGCTGAAGAACATATTGCCCGTTTACATGCGCCCGTTGGTTACAACATAGGTGCGGAAACGCCGCAGGAGATCGCCATCAGCGTGCTGGCAGAAATATTACAGGTGAAAAATAACGCGCCGGGTGGGCTGATGATGAAGCCTTCTCATCCTTCCGGACACCAGCTGGTGGTGATTCGCGGTGCGGGGGATATCGCCAGTGGTGTAGCGCTACGTCTGTATCATGCGGGTTTTAAAGTGATCATGTTGGAAGTGGAAAAACCGACAGTGATTCGTTGTACCGTGGCGTTTGCCCAGGCCGTGTTCGATGGCGAAATGACGGTCGAAGGCGTCACCGCCCGCCTGGCAACCAGCTCTGCGGAAGCGATGAAACTTACCGAACGCGGATTTATCCCTGTGATGGTAGATCCCACCTGTTCATTGCTTGATGAACTGAAACCGCTTTGCGTGGTGGACGCTATTCTGGCGAAACAGAATTTGGGAACGCGGGCAGATATGGCACCAGTAACAATCGCGCTTGGGCCGGGCTTTACTGCAGGGAAGGATTGTCATGCGGTAATTGAAACAAATCGCGGGCACTGGCTCGGTCAGGTGTTTTACTCAGGTTGTGCGCAGGAGAATACCGGTGTTCCCGGCAATATTATGGGGCATACCACCCGACGAGTGATCCGCGCTCCTGCTGCAGGCATTATGCGATCCAACGTGAAATTAGGCGATCTGGTGAAAGAGGGCGATGTCATTGCCTGGATTGGTGAGCATGAAATTAAAGCACCGTTGACGGGGATGGTGCGTGGCTTGTTGAACGACGGACTGGCCGTGGTCGGTGGTTTTAAAATTGGTGATATCGATCCTCGTGGTGAAACGGCTGATTTCACCAGCGTTTCTGATAAAGCCCGGGCAATTGGCGGCGGCGTACTTGAGGCGTTAATGATGTTGATGCATCAGGGCGTTAAAGCGACAAAAGAAGTGCTGGAAGTGGCTTAAATGAAAATGGCCGGATGGTATTACCCATCCGGCCTTTAAATTACTGACAAATCACCGTTCCGGTTTTGCCTTCAATCCCTTCTTTCGCTTTGCTCAATACGGTAATCAGTGCTTCACGACCTGCGCGAGAGCGAGCAAACGAGGCGGCAGCTTCCACTTTAGGCAGCATAGAACCTTTCGCAAAATGACCTTCTTCGATAAAGCGTTCAGCATCACTTAATGACAGGCGATCGAGCCACTGTTCATTCTCTTTTCCGAAGTTAATGGCCACTTTTTCTACCGCAGTCAGAATGATCAGCATATCGGCATCGATCATTTCTGCTAAACGGGCACTGGCCCAGTCTTTATCGATAACCGCGCTGGCACCACGCAGATGGTTACCTTCACGAATAACAGGGATACCACCACCGCCAACGGTGATCACCACCTGTCCGGCATCTACCAGAGCTTTAACCGTTTCTTTTTCAATGATATCAACCGGTTTTGGCGAAGCAACGACACGACGATAGCCGCGACCCGCATCTTCTTTCAGAGTGTAACCCTGTTTTGTCAGTAGCTCTGCTTCTTGCTCGGTAAAGAACGAACCAATCGGCTTGGTCGGGTTGAGGAATGCCGGATCGTTAGCATCGACTTCGACCTGGGTAACCAGCGTTGCTACAGGTTTATTAATGCCACGAGAAAGCAGTTCTTCTCTTAAGGCGTTTTGTAGATCGTAACCAATATAACCCTGGCTTAAGGCAACACAGACAGACATCGGCAGCATTGGCGAGTGCGCTTCAGTTTTTGCGGCAGCTTCAAAGGCCTGGTTAATCATGCCCACCTGTGGCCCGTTGCCATGAGTGACGATGACCTCATGTCCCTGGGCAATTAAATCAACAATTGCCTGAGAAGTAATTTTTACCGCTTTCATTTGCCCAGCCAGGTCATCGCCCAGCGCATTCCCGCCCAGGGCGAGAACAATTTTCTTACTCATTTTTCCTCACTCATCATTCTTGATTGTGTATAGATCCCTGGCAGTGGTTAGAGCACGGGAGGGACAAACGGTTTGCGTCGCAGGAAACGACCTCGCCCGGCTTTGCCTGTAAAGGTGCCGTCGCAGAAAATCGTTTCACCACGGGATAAGGTTCTGACAATCGCGCCCTGACAGGTAAAACCCTCCCATGGCGAGTAGTCAGCGTTGTCGTGGAGATGGCGATGCTGAATTTGTTGGCTCTGACGTGGGTCTATAATCACCACGTCGCCATCGGAACCGGGCGCTAATAATCCTTTTTGTGGCCACAGGCCAAACAGCCTGGCGGGCATTGCACTGGTTAACTCAACAAAACGCTCCGGTGAGATACGCCCCGTCATCACGCCACTGGAGAACAGCAGTTGCATGCGGTTCTCCACACCGGGTAAGCCATTTGGGCAGCGGCTGAAATCGCCTTTAGAAATTTGCAGGCGTTGAGCCATCGAGAAGGTGCAGTGATCGGTTGCCACCACGTCAATCGCACCATCGCTGATGCCACACCACAGTTTGTCCTGCTCGCGTACGTTACGCAGCGGTGGGCTAAGAATGAACTTCATGCCATCTTCTGTATCGTAACTGCGTTCGTCCAACAGGAGATATTGTGGGCAGGTTTCAACCCAGACTGGCTGGTGATTCGCACGGGCAAGACGCAGATAATCCAGACCTAAGCCGTTAGACAGGTGCACGATATAGAGCGGGGCGTTACCGGCAATTTGTGCCAGGTTAATCATGCGGGCGATGGCTTCCGCTTCGCATTCCAGAGGTCGACTCAAGGCATGATAACGCGGCGCGGTTAACCCTGCGGCGATAAACTCCGCCCGCTTGCTGGCGATAGCTGCGTCATTTTCCGGGTGCACGGTGGTCAGCGCGCCGGACTCATGCAAGCGGCGTAATGCCTGCAACACTTCATCATCGTTGAGTTTATATTGATAGGTTAAATAGAGTTTAAAACTGCTCAGTCCTTCCTCAACCATCATCGGAATTTCGTCGAGGATAGCGTGATTAATATGTTGAATGACACCGTGAAAGCTGTAGTCGATGACTGCTTTGTGGGCGGCATAACCGCGATAAACTTCCAGTTGATGGCGTAACCGGCAGCCATTTGGGCCAAATCCCATATGGTCAATAATGGTTGTTGTACCGCCACACGCAGCTGCGCGGGTACCGGTAAAAAAATCATCACAACTGCGCGCGATGCCGACATCAATATTGAAATGCGTATGGACATCCACGCCGCCAGGGAAAACGTAACAGCCAGAGGCATCAATTTCTTCGCAAGGGAGTTGCGGCGAAATATCGGTACCCAACTGGCGAACAATCCCGCTTTCAATCAGCAAATCCTGCTTCGCCTGTCCATCTGCATTAACAACAATGCCGTTTTTTATCAATACGCGCATAGCAAACTCCAAAAACCCTCCGGTGAACCGGAGGGGAATAAGTGAAGAGTAATTATTCGGTTGCCAGCCAGCTTAATGGGATTGCAGCGTACATAGCGGCACAGGTTACCAGGTGAGATTTCCAGGTTTTTTCGTTTGGCGCGTGCGCTTCCGGTTCTTTACCGGGGCCAAAACCGATGACCGGAATGCCGTGGCGACCCATGATGGATACGCCATTAGTCGAGAAGGTCCACTTATCAACGACAGGCGCTTTACCAAACAGCCCTTCATAAGCATTCACCAGTGCTTTAACGGTGAAGTGATCTTCTTCCACTTTCCAGGTCGGGAAGTAGCATTCGGTTGGGTAAACCAGGCCAGTCCAGGACGGGCGGTCGTAGTTGTACATAGAAACGACAGCATTCGCTTTTTGTACTGCAGGCAGGGCACGGATCTCGTCCAGCGCGCCTTCCCAGGTTTCGCCCCAGGTCAGACGACGGTCGATTGAAACTGCGCAGCTGTCTGCGACAGCGCAACGGCTTGGGGAGGTGAAGAAAATTTCAGAAACGGTGAGGGTGCCTTTGCCGAGGAATTCGTCATAACCCAGACGTTGGGAGAGTTCTTGTAATTCGCCAAGAATCGGACCCATTTTGAAAATGGCGTTATCACCGCGTTCTGGTGCCGAACCGTGGCAGCTAACACCCTGAACATCAATACGAATTTCCATACGACCGCGTTGACCACGGTATACCTGGCAGTCGGTTGGTTCGGTACTGACCACAAATTCCGGGCGAATGCCGGATTGTTCAATAATGTACTGCCAGCACAGGCCGTCGCAGTCTTCTTCCTGCACAGTACCGGTAACCAGCAGGGTATATTCATCTTCCAGACCGAGATCTTTAATGATTTTACCGGCATATACCATAGACGCCATGCCGCCTTCCTGGTCGGAAGTACCACGACCACCGATCAGCTCGTCGGTTTCCATGCCTTCATACGGATCGAAGTCCCAGTTTTTGATGTTGCCAATGCCGACTGTATCGATATGAGCGTCCATTGCCACCAGACGCGGGCCGTGGCCGATATAACCGAGAACGTTGCCCATTGGGTCGATTTCAACTTTATCGAAGCCGACTTTTTCCATCTCTTCTTTAATACGATGTACTACGCGTTTCTCGTCGCAGCTTTCACTGGGAATAGCAACCATATCGCGCAGGAAGCGAGTCATGTCTGCCTGGTAATCTTTTGCTTTTTCAAGAATCAGTTTGAATGGAATATTCTTAGCCATTATTTTTCTCCAGATTTTTTACTCCCCGTTTTGCAGGGAGCAGTTCCAATAGGGTGATTAAGGTGCTACAGCGTGTTTGCCTTCCCAGACAACTTCGCGGTAGTGCTTCACGTCTGTGTCGCCTTCAGTGCTGATAACCAGCACTACGGCATCTTTGTTCAGCGCCAGTTTTTCCATCAGGCTTTGACGTTGCGGGTGATAATGAACCGCTGCGAGAACGCCCAAACCGACAGCGCCGGATTCACCGGAGATGATGCGCGGGTCGTTGCCGTACGGATTACCCAGCACGCGCATACCTAATGCGGCAACGCTGTCCTGGCAGGAGATGAATTGGGTGGCGCAGTTACGTAGGATTTCCCAGCCCAGCGGGTTAGGTTCGCCGCAGGCCAGGCCCGCCCTGATGGTGGCCATATCACCGCCAACGTTGACGATGTCGCCTTTGACGCCGGAGCGATAAATACAGTCAGCTTTGTCAGGTTCAACAATAATGCTGTGCAGATTTTGCGGGCTATAGACGTCGACCAGATAACCCAGCACACCACCGGCCATTGCACCGACACCTGCTTGCAGCAGAACGTGTGTCGGGGTTACGCCCATTTCACGCATTTGCTCGACGGCTTCATCCGCCAGTGTTGCGTAGCCTTGCATGATCCAGGTTGGGATTTTGGTGTAACCTTCCCATGCCGTGTCCTGTACCACTTCCCAGCCGTGCTGCTGCGCGTGTTGCATGGTCAGGCGAACGGTATCGTCATAGTTCATATCCGTGACGATGCACTCGGCACCGAGGTTTAGAATGGCGTCAACGCGTTCCTGAGCAGAACCTTTCGGCATGTAAATCACCGCATTCTGTCCGAGTTGCTGAGCGGCCCATGCCACACCGCGCCCGTGGTTGCCGTCGGTGGTGGTCGCGAAAGTCATTTTTTCGCCAATGGCATTTTTCAGGTGCTCAAATGATAGCGTTTCGATATCAAGATGATATTTTTCACACAATAATTGAGCGATGGCGTATGCGCCGCCGAGCATTTTGAAGGCGTTCAGACCGAAGCGTTTTGATTCGTCCTTAACGAGAATTTTCTTTACACCAAACAGGTTTGCGAGATCGTCCAGCGCACAAAGCGGTGTTGGGCGATAACCAGCAATTTTCTGGTGGAACTGGCGTGCCAGTTTTGCCTGGCTTTGCGAAAAAAGCGGTGATGTTTCGCCGTTGAAAAATTTGTTATCGGCGATATCAATCTTTAATGAGAAAACGGACATATCCTATCCTTTTGGCCTCTGGAAATAGAGGGCCGACCAGCTGATCGGCCCGAGGGGTTATTTCACGCGTTCTTGCGCTTCTTTCAGCAGTTGCTCGAGCAGTGCACCTGGTTTGGCGTATTTACGGGACAGGATCATCGCGGCGATGATATAAGGCTTCCAGCTGGCTTCTTTGTAGGTAGCGATACGGTATTTTTCGAATACGCCTTCAGTCACTTCACCTTCTTTGCAGGATACGCCGCTGATATCAGCTGGCAGGCAGTGCATGTACAGGGCTTCGCCATCACGGGTCAGCTCCATCATCTCTTCGGTACAATGCCAGTCTTTGTGCTGTGCGTTCTGTGCCAGACACTGTTTTTCCAGCGCTTTCAGTCCTTCGTGATCGTTCGCACGCAGCAGTTCAGTACGCTCTTCCATCACTTTGTAAGGTGCCCAGGACTTCGGATAAACGATGTCTGCGTCTTTGAAGGCTTCTTCCATGCTGGTGACCTGACGGAAGCTACCACCGGAGGCTTTAGCATTGTTTTTAGCAACTTCAACGACATCCGGGATCAGGTCGTAGCCTTCCGGATGGGCCAGGGTGACATCCATACCGAAGCGGGTCATCAGACCGATGATGCCTTGTGGTACAGAGAGCGGTTTGCCATAGCTTGGGGAGTAGGCCCAGGTCATGGCGATTTTTTTACCTTTCAGGTTTTCCAGTGAACCAAAGTGTTCACGTAACCATGCCAGATCAGCCATTGATTGAGTCGGGTGGTCAATATCGCATTGCAGGTTCACTAAAGCCGGACGCTGCGGCAGCACACCCTGCTTGTAACCGTCATCAAGTGCAGCGCCAACTTCACGCATATAGGCGTTGCCTGCGCCCAGATACATATCGTCGCGAATACCGATAGCGTCAGCGCAGAAGGAGATCATATTGGCGGTTTCACGCACGGTTTCGCCGTGAGCGATTTGTGATTTACCTTCGTCAAGATCTTGTTGTGCAAGGCCGAGCAGGTTAAGCGCGGAAGCATAAGAGAAGCGGGTACGGGTGGAATTGTCGCGGAATACGGAAATACCTAATCCACTATTAAAGACTTTGGTTGAGATGTTTTCAGCACGCAGTGCTTTTAATGCGGCGGCAACGTCCAGTACTTGTTTCAGTTCGTCTGGCGTCTGTTCCCACGTTAACAAAAAATCTTTTTCATGCAGGTGAGAGGTCAGCGAATTGATATCCTTAATCAGCTCATTAACAGTTTTCATCATAAAGTCCCGATAGTGGAATGACAGGCAAAGTGGTTTATTTCACTGTGACGTGCCAAAGTGATTGGTGTTTTCACAGCTATACCTCGGACTAACAATAAGTGTGCCAGAATTATCCACGCGGCTGCGAAAGGCTAATTTGACGGATAATGTGTGGGGTTGATCACATATTGATGCCAGTTTCCGGTTGTTTGTAAAATACGAAAACGTTTGGCTTTTTTTATTACGTTATTTATTTGCTGCTAAGTATCAGAAATAAGATAAAGAGGCAGGCTATCTCTCTTCAGTTTGATAAACTTGCCGCTGTAATTCTCATATTGATATAGAAATGTGATATCTCTTCCATAATTTTATTAGAAAGTGATAAAAATCTTATGTTTTTATCAAAGCCAATTTCGCCTGAGTTAATATCATCATGATCTGTGAACCATCAACGTCTTCAATGATCGACTTTTAAGTAAGTCTGGAAGGTAAAGCTATGGAGCTTGCGACTACGCAGTCAGTATTGATGCAAATTCAACCAACAATTCAGCGTTTTGCCAGAATGCTTGCCAGCGTTTTGCAGCTTGAGGTTGAGATCGTTGATGAAAACTTGTGTCGCGTCGCCGGAACGGGCGCGTATGGGAAGTTTCTTGGCCGCCAGTTGAGCGGCAACTCACGTCTGCTCCGCCACGTCCTGGAAACGAAAACTGAAAAAGTTGTGACACAGTCTCGCTTCGATCCCCTTTGTGAAGGTTGCGATAGTAAAGAAAATTGCCGCGAAAAAGCATTTCTGGGTACGCCAGTCATTTTACAGGATCGTTGTGTTGGGGTGATAAGTTTGATTGCCGTTACCCACGAGCAACAAGAACATATCAGTGATAATTTACGCGAATTTTCCGATTACGTTCGCCATATATCCACCATTTTTGTTTCTAAACTTCTGGAGGATCAGGGACCAGGAGATAACATCAGTAAAATATTCGCGACCATGATCGATAATATGGATCAGGGCGTGTTAGTGGTTGATGCTGATAATCGGGTTCAGTTTGTTAATCAGACAGCTTTAAAAACACTCGGTGTTGTACAAAATAATATTATTGGAAAACCTGTTCGTTTCAGACCATTAACATTTGAGAGTAATTTTACCCATGGTCATATGCAACATATTGTTTCGTGGGATGATAAAAGTGAATTAATCATTGGTCAGTTGCATAACATCCAGGGCCGACAACTATTTTTAATGGCGTTTCACCAATCGCATACCAGTTTTTCTGTAGCAAATGCACCTGATGAACCGCATATTGAACAATTGGTTGGCGAGTGCCGTGTTATGCGGCAATTAAAACGACTCATTAGCCGTATTGCACCCAGCCCATCCAGCGTTATGGTGGTTGGTGAAAGCGGCACGGGTAAAGAAGTCGTCGCCCGTGCAATCCATAAGTTGAGCGGAAGACGGAATAAACCCTTTATTGCTATCAACTGTGCCGCGATTCCGGAACAGCTTCTGGAGAGCGAACTGTTCGGTTATGTTAAAGGCGCATTTACTGGCGCTTCTGCCAACGGTAAAACAGGGTTGATTCAGGCGGCGAATACGGGCACGCTGTTTCTCGATGAAATTGGTGATATGCCATTAATGTTGCAGGCTAAATTACTGCGCGCTATTGAGGCGCGTGAAATTCTGCCGATTGGTGCCAGTAGCCCAATACAAGTCGACATCCGCATCATTTCTGCAACTAATCAGAATTTGGCCCAGTTCATTGCCGAAGGTAAATTCCGCGAAGATCTCTTCTACCGACTTAATGTTATCCCGATAACTCTTCCACCGCTGCGTGAACGTCAGGAAGATATTGAATTACTAGTGCATTACTTTTTACATCTGCATACCCGTCGTCTGGGATCGGTTTATCCTGGCATTGCTCCTGATGTCGTCGAAATATTGCGTAAGCATCGTTGGCCCGGAAACCTGCGCGAGTTAAGCAATTTGATGGAATATCTGGTTAACGTTGTTCCTTCAGGTGAAGTTATCGACAGCACGCTATTGCCGCCAAATCTGCTGAATAATGGCACAACGGAGCAAAGTGATGTAACAGAGGCCAGTGAGGCGCACCTGTCACTCGATGATGCGGGCGGCACGGCGCTGGAAGAGATGGAAAAGCAAATGATCCGCGAGGCGCTTTCACGTCATAACAGCAAGAAGGAAGTTGCTGATGAACTGGGCATCGGCATTGCTACGCTCTATCGCAAGATTAAGAAATATGAGTTGTTAAACACATAACCTCTGAGAATCCGGCCTGAATTCAGGCCGGATATCTTTTACTTTGTTTTCTCGCAATCCAGAACTGTATTTACAATCATCTGATACCCCGTGCAGCGACAAAGATTTCCCGCCAGTCCACGACGAATTTCCGTAATGGTTAATGGCTTCTCGCGTGGTTTCGCCAGCATTGCCGTGGTAGCCATAATCAGGCCCGGCGTACAAAACCCGCATTGCACTGCACCAGATTTCGCATAAGCCAGTTGGACATGAGAAAGTTTACCGCCTTTCGCTTCACCTTCCAGCGTGCGGATCTCTTTTCCTTCAGCCCAGGCCGCAAGGAATAAGCAACTGTCTATCGCAGTGCCGTCGACCAGCACCGTACAGGCACCACATTCACCCACGCAGCACCCTTGTTTGACACTTAGCAGTCCTTGTTCGCGGAGTAATTCCGAGAGCGGCGTGCCTGGTGCGGCGTGAAGCTGAAAAGGCATCCCGTTAATGGTGCATTCGATGGTAATTGTTTCGCTGTGATTCATTGCAATTTCCCCCCCGCCGCGGCGACGGCTTCGCTAATCACTTTTTTGGTCATCGTCTGGATGAGATGCAGACGAAACTCTTTACTGGCCCGCCATGACGAACGCGGGGCGACATCTTGCAGGACTGATTCGCTGATGGCTTCCAGCGTTTGCAGGTTTAATGGCGCATTTTGTGCAGTCTGTTCGGCATGTTGGCAGCGAATCGGCGTTGGCGCGGCAACACCAAATGCCAGGCGTAATTCGCGGAAATTGCGTTTATCCAGTCGGCAATGTGCGGCGCAGCCAATCGTTGAAATATCCATTGCGTCGCGCATGGCATATTTAAAATGCGCGCTGCCCGCGTGTTCTTTCGGCTGGGGCGGAAAATGAAAGGCGACAAGGATTTCGTCATGCTCAAGAGACACTTTGCCCGGCCCGGTGTGAAAGCCATTAATCGGGACGAAACGAACACCGCGCGGGGAGTGGATCTCCAGTTTCGCGTCATAAATTAGCGTTGGCGTGGCAGAATCTGCGCTGGTGGCACCGTTGCAAATATTTCCGCCGTAGGTGGCGACATTACGGATCTGCGGTCCGGCAATGGATGAGGCCGCAGCACATAACGCTGGGAGATGACGTTGAGTTACAGGATCTTCAATGAGCTGGGTAAATGTCGTTGCAGAGCCGATACGTAGTGAGCCATCTTCCGCCAGCGTAATTCCCCGCAGCTCCGCCAGATTATGAATATCAACAATATGGCGATAACGGTCATTGTGATGGTGAAGCTGTATCAGTACGTCAGTGCCACCGGCGAGCAGTTTGGCCTGCGGGTTGTCAGTCAGCAGGTTGATGGCATCGGCAAGGGTTGCTGCGCGATGGTAAGAAGCAAAATCAAACATGATGTTATCCTCAAATCAATCCTGCCAGATGGAATTCTTCATATAATCGTTTTGGCGTTAGCGGCAGTGTATTGATTGCAACACCGGTAGCCATCTTCACCGCGTTACGAATAGCAGCGGCTACAGGAATTATGGGTGGCTCACCCAGTGACTTATGTCCGTATGCGGATTGCGGCTCATTGATTTCGACGAACGCGCTTTCCAGTTGTGGCAGATCCGGCATGGTCGGCATTTTGTAATCCAGCAGATTGGGGTTACGGACCACGCCGCTTTTCGCATCGATGATCATCTCTTCAAATAGCGCCCAGCCAATGCCCATCCCCATTCCGCCGTGTACCTGACCTTCTGCCAGCAGCGGATTAAGAATATGGCCCGAATCATGAACGTTGAGGATGCGGTTGATGGTTACTTTACACAGCGCAATATCGACCGTCAGATCAACAAAGGTACAGCCAAACGCCGGTGGGTTAGTGGTGGTTTTGATGGAGCTTTCGGCAGAGAGCTGCCCGCCGCGTTCAGGGTGGTAGAAAGCGTCCATCGCCAAATCTTTTAACGACATTAACGGCTCTTCCGGTCGTTCAACCAGCACGATATGGCCTTTTATCAGGGTCAGATTCATCGCTGACTGATGTAGCATGACTGCGGCGTGAGCGATGATTTTCTCTTTTAATAACAGTGCCGCACTGCGCAGCGCAGGCGCGGCAACATAGCTCTGACGTGAGGCAAATGCGCCGGGGTCGAATGGTGTAACGTCGGTGTCTTGTGTCGAAATTACGCGGACATCGCTGACCGGAACTCCCACGGTTTCTGCCACCATTTGCGAGAACACGGTGTCGGCACCCTGGCCGATTTCCGTCGCGCCGCTTTGCACGTTGATGGTTCCATCCTGATTCATCAACAGGCGCGCGCCTGCTATTTCTACGCCGACAGGCCAGGTGTTAGAGGTGTAGCTAA
>OAUK01000542.1_pt1 | contig 15932 bp, 14 predicted proteins | sample 1495131 | NCBI WGS metagenome assembly OAUK01 (sample SAMEA2580009, study PRJEB22360) | human gut metagenome | biome: human gut; feature: human-associated habitat; material: faeces | place: Denmark | collected 2008/2010 | reverse complement strand
TTATGGCGGCTAATAACGAGACCGGGACGGTGCAGCCTATTCGGGATGTAGGTGAACTTTTACAGGAACACGGTGCTGTACTTCATGTTGATGCCGTACAGGGATTCGGTTGGACGGATACGAACGTAAAACGGCTTCATATAGATCTTTTATCCGTGGCGGGGCATAAGATATACGGCCCTAAAGGGACCGGCGCTATATATATACGCGACGGAATTCGCTTAGCTCCCGACCTTATGGGCGGTCCCCAGGAACGCAATTTACGGGCCGGAACGGAAAATGTACCGGCTCTTGTAGGCTTCGGTAAGGCCTGTGAACTCTTGCAGTTGGAAAGTGAAGAAAGAATAAAACACGCAGCGTGTTTGAAACGATATATAGTCGAACAGTTGGAGCGACGACCGGATCTATATCACTTGAACGGAACCTTGAATGACTCGTTGCCCAATATTATTAATTTTTCCGTAGCTCGAAAGGATCGGACGATTGTCTTAATCAGTGCGGATAGGCAGGGGATTGCGCTTTCAGCCGGTTCGGCCTGTGAATCCGGAGCGGCTCAACCGTCTCATGTTCTGAAGGCAATGCAGACGGAGGCGCAATGGCTTACGGGCAGTGTTCGAATATCTTTGGGTAAAGATACGACGGAAAGTGAAGTGCGGCGGGCTGTTGAAGCTATTCGCCGTATAGCGGGAGAGGAATAATCATGTCTGAATGTATTGCCGTTGCCATGAGCGGCGGTGTGGACAGCTCCGTTACGGCGGGACTTTTAAAAGAACAGGGATATGAAGTCATCGGTATTACTCTGAGACTTTGGGAAGAAGAGCCTACGTGTAAAATCGAGCGAAATATTCATGCTTGTTGTTCTCTCGATTCGGTTAACGATGCCAAGGACGTGGCGGATGTCTTAGGTATTCACCATTATACCTTGGATTTTCGGGATGTTTTTCGTCATGATGTCATTGATTACTTTATTGATTCTTATGCACACGGCAAGACTCCGAATCCCTGTATTGCCTGTAATCGGTTCATTAAATTCGGACTTCTATGGGATCAGGCGCAACAGTTCGGAGCGGACTTGTTGGCGACAGGACACTACGCCCGCATTGTATATGACCATGAAAGAAAGCTTTACACCTTGCGGCGCGGTAAGGATGAAAGAAAAGACCAGTCCTATGTGTTGTACCAACTGACGCAGGATTTATTGCAACATATTATTTTCCCCATGGCGGATTTGGAAAAAACAAAGACCCGGGAGTTGGCGAAAGCGTGGGGACTGCCCGTATTTAATAAGCCCGAAAGTCAGGATATTTGCTTTATTCCCGATAATGACTACAAAGGATTTTTGAAAAAAGAAGCTCCCTATATTTTTAAAAAAGGTCGATTTACGGACGGACAAGGGCGGACAGTAGGCACTCATAAGGGGATTGCAGCCTATACAATCGGGCAGAGGCGAGGTCTGAACCTGGGCGGACCGGGCGGTCCCTATTATGTAGTGGCATTGGATGAAAAAAACAATGAAGTCCGCGTCGGCTCGGAACAAGACCTTTTTTCCGCCGAAATTAAAGCTCATGATGTGACTTGGACTGAGACTGCACGGGAAGAGACTTTCAGGGCTTACGGGAAAATTCGCTATGCCGCACAAGCGGCTCCCTGTACGGTGTACCCGGCAGGAAATGAAATGAAGGTCGTTTTTGATAAACCGCAGCGAGCGGCTACGGCAGGACAGGCCTTGGTGCTGTACGAAGATGACCGCGTTCTCGGCGGCGGTACGATTACATAAGAAGGAGAGCGGACAGTGGCTACTAAATATATACGTAACTTTTCTATTATTGCTCATATAGATCACGGCAAATCCACCCTGGCAGACAGACTGCTGGAAATGACCGGAACCATCTCTCAAAGAGAAATGGAAGAGCAGCTTCTGGATACAATGGAGTTGGAACGGGAAAGAGGTATTACTATAAAAGCCCAATCAGCCAGATTGTTGTATGATGCCCAAGACGGGCATCAGTATACACTGAATCTCATCGATACGCCGGGGCATGTGGATTTTAATTATGAAGTATCGCGCAGTTTGGCGGCCTGTGAAGGAGCGTTGCTCATTGTCGACGCGACGCAGGGGGTAGAGGCTCAGACTCTGGCTAATGTATACCTTGCATTAGAACATGATTTGGAAATTATTCCGATTATAAACAAGGTCGATTTACCCAGTGCCGATCCTGAACGGGTGTGCAAGGAAATTGAAGATATTATCGGCCTCGATACGTCTGAAGCCGTCATGGTCAGCGCCAAGACGGGACTCGGCGTCGACAAGGTGTTGGAGGCCATTGTGGAAAAGATACCCGAGCCGAAGGATGAAAGTGACAAGCCCTTGCGGGCTCTGATTTTCGATTCGCATTTCGATCCTTATAAGGGTGCTATTGCCAATGTGCGTATTATGGAAGGTTCCGTCAAGACCGGCGACAGAATACGCATGATGTCATCGGGAAAAGAATTTGAAGTTATTGAGACGGGTGTCTTTTTGCCGCGCATGTATGCCGTAAAAAGCCTGGAGTGCGGTAGTGTAGGTTACTTTGCCGCATCCATGAAAAACGTACGCGATTGTCGCGTTGGAGATACGGTGACCAAGGCTGATAATCCGGCACACGACGCTTTGCCCGGCTACAGACCGGCAACACCCATGGTGTACTGCGGTCTCTATCCCGTAGATACAAGTGAATACGATAATTTGCGAGATGCATTGGAAAAACTTAACTTGAACGATGCGGCTCTCTTATATGAACCTGAAACTTCGACGGCTTTGGGATTCGGCTTCCGTTGCGGTTTCTTGGGACTGCTGCACATGGATGTTATAAAAGAACGACTGGAAAGAGAATACGGATTATCCCTGATCACGACAGCTCCGTCCGTTATTTATCATGTGTATAAGACAGACGGAGAAATGGTAGCTGTCGACAACCCTTCCCTGTTGCCGGATACGACTAAAATCGAACATATAGAAGAACCGTTTGTAAAAACGACGATTATTATTCCCAAGGATATGGTGGGAACGGTCATGGAAATTTCACAGAATCGGCGTGGGCAGTATGTGACTATGGACTACCTTGACGATACGCGGGTGTCCTTGGTATATGATTTGCCTTTGAATGAAATACTCTATGACTACTTTGATGTCTTGAAGTCGTCTACTAAAGGGTATGCATCCCTGGACTACGAATTGAACGGTTACCGCACCTCACCTATGGTTAAGATGGATATCCTCATTAACGGGGAAATCGTCGATGCTTTGAGTGTTATTGTACACAAAGACTTTGCAGCTCGCCGCGGCAGAGGTTTGGTGGAAAAACTTCGCGGTCTTATTCCCCGTCAACTTTTCCAAATACCGATCCAGGCGGCTGTAGGTAATAAAATTATTGCCCGTGAAAACGTAGCGGCATTGAGAAAAGATGTGCTGGCTAAGTGTTACGGCGGTGATATTTCGCGTAAGCGTAAGCTGTTGGAAAAACAGAAAGAAGGTAAAAAGAGAATGAAACAGGTAGGTAGTGTCGAAATACCTCAAGAAGCCTTTATGGCCGTCTTGCAGGTGGATGATAACTGATGACGGGCCTGTATGTTCATATTCCCTTTTGCGTACGTAAGTGCCTCTACTGCGACTTTCCGTCGTACGGAGGCATTTTGTCGTATTTAGATGACTATGTAGAGGCCCTGTGCCGAGAAATACGTGCAACTTCCTACACCGGGGAGGCGGCGAATACCGTCTATTTCGGCGGCGGTACTCCCTCGCTCCTGACGGCACGGCAAGGCGAAAAAATAATGTCGGCCCTGACAGATACCTTTCGAGTAGACGCAGATAGTGAAATCACGTTTGAAATAAATCCGGACGGAATTAAGGCCGACTATATACGCGATCTTGTACAAATAGGGGTTAATAGAATCAGCATGGGAATCCAGTCCTTTGATGATCGATTGTTGCGACTGTTAAGACGGGTTCATACGTCGGCGGAAGCCTTTGCGGCTTTGGAGGCCGTACGTACAGGCGGTGTGACGAATGTATCGGCAGACCTCATCTACGGTCTGCCGGGACAATCACCCGAGGACGCCGAGACCGATGCCCGCACCTTAATCGGTCTGGGCGTTACACACGCTTCGGCATACAGTCTTATCGTTGAAGAAGGTACGATGCTGAATCGTCTTGTCCGGAAAGGGGAAATCATTCTTCCGGAAGATCATGTTACGGCAGAAGCCGGAGAAAGGGTATGCCACACTCTGGAGAAGGGCGGCTTGAAGCGTTATGAAATTTCAGCCTATGCGGCGGAGAGTTTTCAATCAAAGCATAATCTTAAGTATTGGCAGTATGAGCCGTATATCGGGTTCGGCGCTTCGAGCCACTCCTTTGACGGCACCTATCGTTTTTCAAATATACGTTCTTTGCCGGAATATATAAAAAATGCAGGAAAAACATCGGTCCTGGCAGAACATGAACTAATCGGCAAGGAAAGAGGAGAAGAAGACTTTTGTTTTTTAGGGCTGAGAACCATGAAAGGAATTGATAATGAACGGTTTGAGCAGTGCTTTAAGAGAACAGTGACAGATGCTTTCGGCACGGTAATAGAGGATTTGGTACTGCGAGGGTTCCTGGAAAAGACCGAGTGGGGATATTGCCTTACAAGCCAGGGGCTTCTTTATGGAAACTATGTGTTCAGCCGCTTTTTGAGATAAAACACGAGAGAATATTTTTGCATAGGATAAAAGGGCATGTAATTGACAAAACGACGCTTTTTAAGTATAATTTTCATGTGTGCAAAACAGCACTCCCTAACGATAATTTTGGAGGGAGGGATACAGAATGGCAGAAATCAGAGTTGGTAAAAATGAAACTTTGGACAGCGCATTGCGTCGTTTCAAGCGCTCTTGCCAAAAGGCAGGTGTTCTTTCCGAAGTCCGTAAACGCGAACATTATGAAAAACCCAGCGTACGGAGAAAGAAAAAGTCCGAAGCGGCACGTAAACGTAAATTTAAAGCATAATCCGAGAAGGTTGATACAGTGTCTTTAAAGGAAGAATTATCGCAGGACATGAAGTCGGCGATGAAGAAAAAAGAAGCGGGCAAGATTGAACTTGCCGTTATTCGCTCAGTACGTTCTTCCATCAAGAACGTGGAAATCGACGGAAAGTGCGAGCTCGATGACGCCGGTGTAAGCAAGGTCATCGCCAAAGAAATGAAGCAACGCAAAGAATCGCTGGAAGACTTTGTCAAAGGCGGTCGGGAAGATTTAGCTGCACAAGTTCGTGCGGAAATTGCAGTTCTCGAAAAATACATGCCTGCTCAGATGTCGTCGGAAGAAGTGTTTAAAATTGTTTCCGACATAGTGGCCGGTATGGGCGAAGGTGCTTTAAAAATGGGTGATGTCATGAAGGCGGTTATGCCGCAGCTTCAAGGCAAGGCTGACGGAAAGGTCATTTCCGATGCGGTAAAGAAAACTCTGCAAAGCAGATAGATTTTATATCGTCGAGTTGACAGACGAGACGGTTACTCATATAATGTAACTGTAATTCGGACAAAAGAATATGACCGAGTCAAAGGAGACTCCGCACCGCTAGAGGTGCGGAGTTTTTTAGTACTAAGGAGGAACAGTATGAATACGGAAAACTTGCTTTATGTAATCCCTGCCGGACAGTACGGAAAAGAAGGCATTCTGGCACTTTTGGAACAACATCCGGAAATTAAATTCGTATCTTTGGTAGGTGTCGATTTGGCGGGCAATGATACGGATGAAAAGATCCCTATCTCCGTCTTCTTTGACGACTATGAAAGTTTCTTTGACGGCTCGGCTTTTCAGACAGACGGTTCTTCCGTAGTTCTGCCGGGTATTGCCACCTTAGACAATGCTCGTGTAGATATTAAGGCGGATCCGAGTGTTAACTGGTTCGTTGACTATAATGACGGAAATATAGATGAAGTTACGGGAAAACCTGTAGGAACTTTGCGTATACCGAGTTTCCTTGAACATGCTACGGGCTTTATCGATTCCCGATCTATTTTACGCAATACGACCGACTATGTAGGCGATGAAGTTCTCAAGCTGGTTAAAGAATACGGTGTCCCCGGTTCGAATATCAATGTAAATGATATAGAGAAACTGGTACTTACGACCGCTACGGAATTGGAGTTTTGGGTTAAGTCACCCAGCCAGGACGTAGCTTCGCGCCTCTTGTCCACATCGCAAAAATTGCAGGAACAGTATTGGCAACGGACACACGGTGTTGTACGCACGGCTTTGGAACAGGCTGTTGAACGCCTTGAAAAATACGGCCTTGAGCCGGAAATGGGTCATAAGGAAGTAGGCGGTATTAAGGCTCATATTGATGATTCGGGTAAACTTATCTTCGTTCTTGAACAGCTGGAAGTAGACTGGAAATTCTCGTCCGATCCTGTTCAGACAGCAGATAACGAAATTCAGGCCCGTATTATTATTCGCGAAGCCTTTCGTGAAAATGGATTGGAAGTCACCTTCAAGGCCAAACCGATATCGGGGGTTGCCGGTAGCGGTGAACATACCCATATCGGCATAGGCGCCATTATGAAAAACGGTAAGTACGTTAACCTATTCAATCCGGATGACATGATGAAAGAGTTCCTTTCATCTGTAGGGTACGGGGCCTTAATGGGGATTCTTAAACATTATGAAGTCATTAATCCTTTTGTATCGTCTACGACGGATTCGTTGAATCGTTTGAAACCGGGATTTGAAGCACCGGTCTGCATTGTAACATCTTTGGGCGGTGAAAGCCCCGACGTGCCGACACGAAATCGTTCCGTTTTGGCCGGCTTGATTCGTAACGTAGCAAGCCCTAATGCGACGCGTGTGGAAATGCGGGCTCCCAATCCGTTTACCAATACTTATATCGCTATTGCTCTCTTCTACTTGGCAGCCTTGGACGGCATTCGTTATGCTTTGAAGAATAAAAAAGCACCGGCTGAATTATTAGCTGAAATTTCCAAGAAGGTGGGAGATAAGGCAGACTACCTGGCTGCGGATCGTGCTTATCGTTCGGAAGTGGATGTGTTTGAAGCCTTCACGGAAGAAGAACGCAATACCATGTTCGGCAAGGCTCCGGCGACGGTTTGGGAAAATTTCAAGTCATGGGAAGTATATCCTGATAAACTGGAAACCCTGGCTTGCGATAACTTTGCAAGACGGGTTATGGATTCCTTCCGAGAAGGAGCTTTGAAACGTTGGGCTCTTGAACTTCAGTATCGTATTGTACCTGATAATCTGGAAAGGGTAATTAATGCCAAAGCGTTGCATTTAGATAGCGATACGAATCCTTTGGAGGAAGAACGGTGGCAGCAAATTAATGCTTTGCGTACCGAACTGGGGAGAGATACGGATAAAAATTTATCTCTCTTTACACAAATTAAACGGGCCTTGTCGGAAAAAGACTACGATACGGCTTCGGATTTGCAGGTCTTGATGAGTAAAAAAATGGATGAATTGAGCGAACTTTATTATGTGTATTCGCACAATGCTTTCTAAATAATTTCACCTTGAGGGGAAAAATAAAAGAGCGGATTCTTTGAGAGAATCTGCTCTTTTGCTTTTTTAAAACTAAGAAACAAAAAACGTTTTTGACTTTTTGACTAAATTTGCCGTTTTTGGCTTAAAATCTATTGACAAAGAAAAATAAACATGTTATCTTTTATACAGTTGTTAGCACTCAAAATAACGGAGTGCTAATCAACCGAAGCGAGGTGAGGTCGATGGAACTGGATGAAAGAAAACAGAGAATATTGGAAGCCGTCATTCAGGATTATATTACATCGGCTGAGCCTGTAGGATCCCGAACGATAGCGCGTAAATATGATTTAGGCGTCAGTGCGGCGACTATTCGCAATGAAATGTTCGACTTGGAAACAATGGGCTATCTGGAACAGCCTCATACGTCGGCAGGCCGAACCCCTTCAGCTAAGGGGTATCGGTTTTATGTCGACTGTCTGTTACAGCCGTCAAAGATTACGAAAGATGATAAACGGCTTGTACAGACATGGCTCGGGGATCGGGCGGATGATGCGGATCAACTCTTTTGCTCAACGGCACAGGTTCTGGCGAAGATAACTCATAATGTGAGCTTTGTCGTCACATCTGGGCAAAGCGGTGCCAGATTGAAATACGTCCGCTTTTTACCTTTAGATGACAGGCGAGCTATTATGTTGGTTGTCAGCGATACGGGCCAGGTGGAAGACAGTATTTACGCCAAGCCGGCCCATGTCGAGATAGACGAGTTGAACGTATTGGCACAGAAATTGACAGAGCGCTTGGCCGGTATGCAGCTAAGTAAGATTACGACACAAGTGTTGGATCGTTTCAGAAACGATATTGTCGACGATATTGATTTATATAAGGCGGCATTTCGAAATCTGCAACGGGCTTTCCGGAAGCAGGATTTATACCAGGGCGGGGCTACGGAGTTGTTGAATACTCCCGAGTTTCGCGATATGGATAAGGCACGATCCCTTTTCAGTATGTTGGAAGAAAGGGAAAGAGTAATCAATCTTCTCGGCAAAGAAACGGAAGAAGTAAATCCTGTCGTTCGCATAGGAGACGCACGAACTCCCGCACCCTTAAATGATTGCAGTATTATTGAGGCTACATTCAGACAAAGGGACGAGGTAGTCGGTAAAATCGCCGTCCTCGGGCCGACGCGAATGGAATATGCCAAAATAATCGGCTTGCTCGATTTTATGAAAGAGCATGTAGTGCAAATCTTGTCGTACCATCATGAAGACACGTAGGAGGTATATTGGATGAGCGAAAGTGAGGAAAAAAACACGCAAGAAAAGGCGGCTGTCGAAGAACCGGTAGTTGCAGAGGTCGTTGAAGATACTGCAGACGATACGGCACGGACGGAATCTCAAGATGCAGGTCAGACGGACGGGGCTGAAGCCAAGGTTCAAGAATTTCAAGAAAAGTTCATGCGGCTGCAAGCCGATTTTGCAAATTATAAAAAGCGTTCTTCAGCTGAACGTTTGCAAGTAGCCGGCGTTATCAAGGGAGAACTCATCAGCACGTTACTTCCTGTGATGGATAACTTTGAACGGGCTTTAAACGTACCGCAAGAAGAGCAAAGTGAAGAAGTAAGACCTTTTATTGAAGGATATGAAATGATTTACAAACAATTGGCCGGAGTTTTGGAAAAGGCGGGCGTCCGTAAGATTGAAGCTCTTGATAAACCTTTTGATCCGAACTATCACCAGGCGGTCATGAGAGTGCCTGCCGAAGGGGTGGCTAACGATACAATTGTAGAAGTGTTGCAAGACGGATATCTTTTAGGAGATAAAACGCTTCGACCGGCCATGGTAAAAGTAGCATTTAACGGTTAAATAATCGTGTATATATTGAGGAGGAATTCAGAATGGCAAAAGTTATAGGTATTGATTTAGGTACGACAAACTCCGTAGTCGCTGTTATGGAAGGCGGCGAACCTACGGTTATTACCAACTCGGAAGGATCTCGTTTAACACCGTCCGTAGTAGGTTTTTCGAAAACCGGCGAACGCCTTGTAGGGGAATTGGCAAAGCGTCAGGCTATTTCCAATCCTGAAAATACGGTAGCTTCCATTAAACGCCACATGGGTGAAAGCTATACCGTAAAAATTGAAGGTAAAGATTATACGCCTCAGGAAATTTCGGCTATGATCTTGCAGAAATTAAAAGAAGATGCCGAATCGTATTTGGGCGAAAAGGTAACGCAGGCTGTTATTACAGTTCCGGCTTACTTCTCCGACAGCCAACGTCAAGCGACAAAGGACGCAGGTAAGATTGCAGGCCTCGATGTATTGCGTATTATCAACGAACCGACGGCGGCAGCTCTTGCATACGGCCTTGATAAGGGCGGCGAAGGTAAAATTCTCGTATTCGACTTGGGCGGCGGTACATTCGATGTATCTATCCTCGAATTGGGTGACGGCGTCTTTGAAGTTAAGGCAACAAACGGTAATACCCACTTGGGCGGCGACGACTTCGATAACGCCGTTATGAACTGGCTGGTAGAAGAATTTAAGAAACAAACGGGTATCGACCTTTCACAGGACAAGATGGCTGAACAGCGCTTGAAAGATGCGGCTGAAAAAGCAAAAATTGAATTGTCTACTGTTATGTCGACAAACATTAACTTGCCGTTTATTACGGCAGATGCCAGCGGTCCGAAACACTTGGATCTTACGCTGACGCGGGCTAAATTCAATGAATTGACGGCAGACCTCGTACACGCTACGATGGAACCGACTCGCCAGGCTATTAAGGATTCGGGTCTTTCCATTGATGAAATTGATAAAATCATCCTCGTCGGCGGTTCCAGCCGTATTCCGGCCGTTCAGGAAGCTATTAAAAATATTCTCGGAAAAGATCCGGATAAGGGCATTAACCCCGATGAATGTGTAGCAATCGGTGCGGCTATTCAAGCAGGCGTTCTCGTAGGTGATGTTAAGGATGTATTGCTTCTCGATGTTACTCCCTTGTCTCTCGGTATCGAAACTATGGGCGGTATCTTCACGAAGATTATTGAACGCAACACGACCATTCCGACGGAAGGAAAACAAATCTTCTCGACGGCTATGGATAACCAACCGTCCGTTGATGTTCATGTCTTGCAGGGCGAACGTGAAATGGCAGCAGACAACAAGACGTTGGGCCGCTTCGAATTGTCCGGTATTCCTGCGGCTCCCCGTGGAGTACCTCGCATTGAAGTTGCCTTCAATATCGATGCTAACGGCATTGTAAATGTATCGGCAAAGGATCTCGGCACAGGTAAGGAACAGAAAATTACTATTACGTCGTCGTCCGGTCTCGACCAGAGTGAAATCGACCGCATGGTAAAAGAAGCGGCTGCTCATGAAGCGGAAGATAAGAAGCGTAAAGAAGGCATTGAAGCTAAAAATAATGCCGATTCCCTCGTATATCAGGCTGAAAAGACGCTGAAGGAAGTCGGTGATAAAGCCGATCAGACTAAGGTTTCGGAAGTTAAAGATAAGATTGCCGCATTGAAAGAAGCACTTAAGAGTGAAGATACGGAACAGATTAAAGCCGCATCGGAAGCATTGACGAAACCGCTTTATGATTTAACCGGCGATATGTATAAGCAGGCTGAAGCACAACAACAGGCTCAGCAGTCATCCGGTCAGGAACAGGCACAGGAATCGACGAGTGCCGGTGACGACAATGTAGTCGATGCGGATTACCAAGTCGTAGATGATGATAAGAAATAAGAAGTAAGAAAAGGGGCAGCTCGGAATGAGTAAAAAGGATTATTATGAATTGCTCGGTGTATCGAAAGATGCGAGCGAGGCTGATATAAAAAAGGCGTTCCGAAAACTGGCCATAAAATATCATCCTGATAAAAACCGGGACAACCCGGAAGAAGCGGAAAAAAAGTTTAAAGAAATCAATGAAGCATACAGTGTTCTTTCCGATAAGGACAAACGGGCACAGTATGATCAGTTCGGACCCGACGCCTTCCAAAACGGGGGCGCCGGTGCCAGCGGTTTCGGCGGCTTTGGCGGCTTCGGTCAGGGAGGTTTCGGCCAGGGCGGATTCCAGGGTGACTTTAGCGGATTCGGTGATATTTTCGACTCCTTCTTCGGCGGCGGTCGTGCGCAACGACAGAACGGACCCGAACGAGGTGCCGATTTGCGATATGATTTAGATATTACTTTCAAGCAAGCCGTTTTCGGTGATGAAACGGAAATTCAGATACCGAAGGATGACACGTGTGACCATTGTCACGGTAACGGTGCCGAACCGGGAAGCAAGATTGATACTTGCCCCGAATGTCACGGTACGGGGCAACAAAGGGTCGTACAAAATACTCCCTTCGGGCAGATGGTCAATGTTCGTACGTGTTCTCATTGTGGCGGTACAGGTAAGATTATTGAAAAGAAATGTAAGAAATGCCACGGAACAGGTACGATTCGTGTGCGTAAAAAGATTAAAGTCAAGATTCCTGCAGGTATTGATGACGGTCAGCGGTTGCGTATAGCCGGTGAAGGTGAACCGGGAGTACGCGGCGGCGGTCGCGGCGACTTGTATGTATATATCTTCGTGCGCAAAGATCCGAACTTTGTTCGTCGCGGTAACGACATTATTTCGCAGCAGACCGTCAGCTTTACTCAGGCCGCACTGGGTGCGACTATTCGTGTAGAGACTATGGACGGTAAAATTGACTTGAAAATCCCTTCAGGAACACAGACCGGAACCTTGTTCCGTATTAAGGGCAAGGGAGTTCCCGTTCTCGGGTCCAAGGATCGCCGCGGCGATCATCATGTTCAAGTCAATGTTGTCGTGCCGAAACGTCTCAATTCGGAACAGAAACGGTTGCTTAAAGAATTCGGCATAGCCGGCGGAGAAGATTGGCTTGTTGAAGATGAAGGTAAGGGTAAAAAGGAAAAAAATAAAAAAGAAGGAATCTGGGACAGGTTGACGAAAATAGTCCGTAACAGATGTATCGGATACAGTCAATTTGCAGCCGGAATGTAGGTCTTACAGGCTGCGGACAACGAGTTTGTTCGCAGCCTTTTTGTCGTATAAAGGAGAGGTGTATATGGAGTGGACGGAAATAGAATTACACGTACCGGTTGAAAGTGCCGACAGTGTTTCATCCCTTATTTGGGAATCCCTGGTGAATGTATCCGTAACAGACGGTGAAACGGATGAAAAGGGCATGAGATCTCTGACTGTATATACGGAAGATGAGGGAGAACGTGTGGCTGAAGAAATTCGTCGACTCTTAGATTCATTGTGGCGGGAACATACATGGAAAGACTATGATTTAACCGTTCGACAAGGGGCGGGAACGGATTGGTTATATGCGTGGCAGGAGTTCTTTCATCCTAAAAAAGTATCCTCACATTTTTGGGCGGCACCGGTAGGAGAGCCCGTGTCGGTCCGAGAGGGTGAGGAAGTTATTCGTATTGAGCCGGGAGCTTCCTTCGGCAGCGGATTTCATGAAACAACTTGCATGTGTATTCGTTTTCTGGAAGACCTTGTCAAACCGGGGCAAGTCGTATACGATGTCGGTACGGGCACCGGTATTCTGGCTATTGCGGCTGCCAAGTGCGGAGCTTCTACGGTACGGGCCGGCGATTACGACGGGCAGGCGGTAGAACAGGCTCGCCTGAATATAAAATTAAATGCTGCAGATGCCTGTACGACCTTGGTTGTCAGTGACCTGTTAGAACAAATGGTACCTCAAGGAGAAAAGGCCGACCTTATTGTAGGAAACCTGGTTACGGATCTGATTCTTCGTTTGTTGCCGACTTTAAAAGACTACTTAAAAGAAGGCGGTCTTTTCATTACGAGCGGTATTATTGACGAACGCATAGAAGAAGTCAGAAACTGTGCTGAAAAATACGGTTTTTCCGTTGAACGGGAAGCACTTGAAAACGGTTGGTATGCCCTCGTGTTAAGGAGTAGATAATGCGTAAACTATTTATCGATTTTCCTATAGAAGGGGAATTCTATTTATCGCCCGACGATTCTCGCCATGTTGTTCGCGTATTGCGCCATGTTACGGGAGATGTTCTTACCGTATCGGACGGTACTGGAACCGCCTATACATGTCTTATTGCCGATACGGCCGGTGAAAGGGTCCTGATGCGACCGCTGCATAAGATTGATCCTGAAGATGAAACAGAACGGTATGAGCTGATTTTGGCAGCCGCCCTGTTGAAAAACGATCGTTTCGACTGGTTGGTTCAAAAGGCTACGGAGTTGGGCGTAGACCGCATCGTTCCTATACAAATGAAACACTGTGTAGTAAAATTAGATGAAAAACGCCGTAAAGAACGTTGTGCGAGATGGCAAAAAATAGCCCTCGAGGCGGCAAAGCAATGCGGTCGTGCTCGAGTTCCCTACGTTGATGAAGTGAGGACCTTAAAAGATCTTATACAAGAATACGGTCGGTGCTTCTTCTTTATCCCTTACGAAGGGGAAGAAAAAGCGGCACGGATTGCCGTTGAGCGGGCGGCCGGGGAAGATACGGTGATCTGTATCGGTCCGGAAGGCGGATACGCTCCGGAAGAAATAGCAGAATTTACGTCATCTTGCGAACAATATGCCGTCGTCTCTCTCGGTAAAAGGATTATGAGAGCTGAAACGGCGGCTTTGGCGGCTTGTTCCGTCATTATGTATGAAAGAGGATTTGTTTAATGCCGACTATTGCTTTTACCACCCTGGGATGCAGGGTGAACCAATATGATACGGACAGTATGCGCGGTCTTTTTGCCGCTGCCGGTTATGAAGAGACGGATTTTAGCGGTCCGGCCGATGTATACGTTATCAACACTTGTTCTGTCACTCATGTAGGTGAAAAAAAGTCGCGTCAAATTATACGTCGTGCCAAACGAAATAATGCCGACGGCCTTGTTATCGTCACGGGTTGTTATGCTCAGTTATCTCCCGATGTATTGTCAGCCATTCCCGATGTGGATGCCGTTATCGGGACGAATGAACGCAAGTGCATCGTTCAAGTGGTTGAATCATTACGTAATGAGCGAAGCGACCGGACCGTCAGGGCAGTACATGACGTTATGGGAAGAGATGAATTCGAAGAAATCCCTCTCTATCCGTCGGCAGTAGAACACACGCGAGCAGATTTAAAAATTCAGGAAGGGTGCAATAATTTCTGCGCCTATTGTATTATCCCTTACACTCGCGGCGGTCTGAAGTCGCGGCAGCCCGATGCGGTTATTGAAGAAGCGAAGCGGCTGTCTGCTGCAGGGTTTAAGGAAATTGTTTTGACAGGTATCCATTTAGGAGCCTACGGCATGGATTTACCGGATAGGCCTACACTGGCACTCGTACTGAAAAGGCTATTGGCTGAAACGGATATTGCCCGTATTCGTATGGGTTCTATCGAATCCGTGGAAATCGGTGACGATTTGATAGAAGTCATCAACTCTTCTTCCAGAATTTGCCCTCATTTACACTTACCCTTGCAATCGGGGTCCGATGAGATTCTTAAGAGCATGAAGAGGCACTATACAAAGCAAGAGTATGTGCACCTTATTGAAGACTTGCATAAAAAGATTAAAGGTCTTACAGTATCCACCGACTTGATACTAGGGTTTCCGGGTGAAACGGACGAGTTGTTTCATGAAACGGTAGATACTTTGAAAGGCTTGAAGTTTTCCCATATTCACGCTTTTCCCTATTCGCCGCGGGAAGGAACCCCGGCGGCGCAAATGAAGAACCAGGTAAGCAGTGATGTAAAGAAAAAGCGTGTAGAAACGGTAAATGCCTTATCAAAAAAGCAGAAGGAAGAGCTTTTCGACAGCCTGATCGGTAAGACCGTTCACGTTCTTATTGAAGAAGTGAAGGGAAGGACGGTTGAAGGATTTTCAGAACAGTACGAACGTGTACGTGCGGAAGTTCCGGCCGCTTATACGAGCGGTCGTATTATAAAGGTACTCCTGACGGGCCGTGACGGCACGATTTTGACGGGAGTGGAGAAGGAGGATATATGATGGAAGATTGTATTTTTTGTAAAATTACAGCGGGTGAAATACCGAGCAAAAAAGTGTATGAAGATGAAGATTTTTACGCCTTTGAGGATATTGCTCCCGTAGCACCTGTACATGTATTGGTTATTCCCAAGAAACATGTTAAAAGTATTGCGGCTCTTACGCAGGATGATGCGGCTGTGGCAGGGCGTATGCTCTTTGCCATTCAAAAAGTGGCAGCTTCTTTGGGCCTTGCTGAAGACGGGTATCGCGTAGTTTTTAATACGGGAGAAAAAGCGGGGCAAACGGTGCACCATATGCACGCTCATATTTTGGGCGGTAAAGAGATGGCATGGCCCGGTGTATAATATGACGAAGAAGAAAAAAGAGGTAACCGTTACCTTCAACTCGTCCTCTTTAATTCGTATGGCGGCCGTAGCC
>OAUK01000515.1_pt1 | contig 16536 bp, 14 predicted proteins | sample 1495131 | NCBI WGS metagenome assembly OAUK01 (sample SAMEA2580009, study PRJEB22360) | human gut metagenome | biome: human gut; feature: human-associated habitat; material: faeces | place: Denmark | collected 2008/2010 | reverse complement strand
TGTCCTCCAGCCATACCATTATTGTAGATCAGGTAGGAGATGGACTCGGTACTCTGTGCAGGTCCTCCTTTTGTCAGTGCCATGATCTGGTCGAATACCATGAGGAAGTTTTTTACACAGAGAACCATATTGATTGTAAAAAATGGTATAATCAGAGGGAAAGTCAGGAGTTTAAATTTCTTCCATCCTGTCGCCCCGTCGAGAGATCCCGCCTCATAAACATCTTCCGGCACGGTCTGAAGACCGGAGATATAAATAATCGTATTCATTGCAATAGACTGCCATGCACAGACAACCACTACCCCAATCCATGCTGTCTTTTCATTGGAAAGCATACTTCCACTCAATGCTCCGCTTCCTATCGTCTTTCCGAATTCCGGAAGGATGTATGTAAAGAAATAGTTGAAGATGTAACCGACTACCAGCGCTCCCAATACATTCGGAAGGAAGTAAGCCGCTCTGAAAAAACTCTTACCTTTAATCTTGCTATTGAGCCCAAGTGCAAGAATCAGACTGATGACATTGGTAATGATCGTAGCACAAATGGCAAGACGAAATGTAAACCAGTAGGATTTGCCGACTCTTGCGTCGGTGAAAAGATCCGTGTAATTCCGAAGACCTACCATATCGTAGTCTCCAAATCCTTTAAAGTTCGTAAAACTGTAGTACACACCTCTGATGAGCGGAACCGTGTTAAAGCAGATAAACAGTGCCAGAATCGGTATCGTGATCAACAGAAAGGTACGATTTCTATCGTTCATTTTTCTCATGTTTTTGCTCTCCTTTCCTTAAACTTAGGCGTCCCCGTTTTCTTCCTCATACTCCTGCACTTCCCGTATAATATCACGGTTGTATCTTGTCCAGTCACTGTCGAATTTCTTCAGAAACGCATCCACATCTTTATTGATCAGGAAAGTCTGGATCTGTGCATCCACCGCCATCTCAGACGGATAATAGTGATCCTGATAATCTGTCATATTACCCGCTTCGATATACTCCGTCATACCGTCCAGTTGGGAAGCCAGATCAAAATCTCCTTCTTTACAAGGGATCGCATTTTGGTCATCAATGTATGCCTGGATATTCTCATCTTCATAGAGAAATTCAAGTACCTCATATGCTGCCTCTTTATTTTCACAATCCGCCGTCACAGCAAACATCAGGTCGACACCGGAGTTCAATGTATTCCCTTCCTTCGTATCACTGGCCGGTGTAACGAAAGAATCAATATTCATATCCGGATTCACAGATAAGATCTGAGGTACAGCGTAGCTTCCGATTGGATACATTGCAGATTCCCCGTTTGCAAATGCGGTGCAGGCGTCATTATATCCGTAGGCAAACGGATCTTCCGGTCCATAGTTTAAAAGTTCCAAATATTTTTCCGCGACTTCACGGTACGAATCCGTAAAGTTTGCATCGCCTTTATTCACCTGCTTACACAGATCCGGCGGTGCCAATGCAACTGCCATAGAGTTCCACGGCGCCAGACATGTCCAAGTATCCTTGAACCCGAAATAGAATGGAAGAATCCCTTCGGACTGAATATCATTGCACAATGTCATCAACTCATCCCACGTATTCGGGATCTCCCATCCATGTTCTTCAAACATATCCCTGTTATAAAGTATCCCTGCTGCATTCGCTACATAAGGGATGCCAAACGTTCCTTCCGTTGGAACAATTTCCAGTGCTTCCAGAATATCTTTGTAAGAATCCTTAATTTCCCCCATCACTTCACTGTCGGAAACATCCGCCAGAATTCCGGCATCCACATAATAAGAATAATTGATATCCCCGCCAATTCCGATAATATCCGGATAGTCCTCCCGGATAAACCTTGTCCTCATAATGGTAGAAGCATCGTTTGGCGAATCAATGGTCAGATGGATATCATCGTGTGTTGCATTGAATTTCTCTTCCACCTGGTCAAAATAGGTTGCTGCTTCCGGTTTGTACTGCAAAATCTCGATTTCTGTCTTCCCACTCTTTTCATTTCCGTCTCCGCACGCAGTGAGGAACATAGACGCTGTCATACATCCGGACAGAGCAGCACCGATTACCTTTTTCCCCTTTCTCATCATTTTTTCTCCTTTCTTGTCTTTGTCTCTAAGATATTTTTATTATAACATAGCAATATGCTTGCAAAAATACCTTGATAATCCTGGCTTTATACCCAAATGCTTGATTTTCTAAATATAATTGAAGTCATCTTGCATTTTGGTATATAATACAAAAAAAGAGAGGTATTGCTTTTATGGATAACTACTTATTTTCCGTCTTTCCGCTTGAAAATTTTATCGATCTTGCGCTATATCAATCCGGGTGGGAGCAATGCTTTCCGGCACATACTTTTGGTCCTGTAGCGAAAGATCATTATCTATTTCATTATGTCATTTCAGGTACCGGAGTATTCTCTGCCCAAAACGCAAAAGGCAGCTCCACCGAGTATCATATTAAAAGCGGAGAAGGCTTTATGATGTTTCCCCAGCAAGTCTGCTCCTACTGGGCTGACATGGAACTCCCTTGGGAATATGTCTGGATTGAATTTGACGGACTAAGAGTCAAAGAGTCCGTCGAGCTTGCAGGCCTTTCCCCCGAGCATACGGTCTACCACTCTCGCTCTAAAGAATTAAGAGAAAAGATGATGGAAGAAATGCTCTACATCGTCCACCATCCCAAGGAATCCCCTCTGCATATTTTAGGGCACGGATTTCTCTTCCTTGATTATCTCACCCGCTCCATGGCACCGTTTCGGGTCGGAAAGAACGGGAAAATTCAGGATTTCTATATGCGAGAGGCGCTGGCGTTCATCGAGCAAAACTTTCAGAACGATATCTCTGTAGAGGACATTGCCGCACAGTGCGGCCTTAACCGTAGTTACTTCGGCACTATTTTCCGTCAGGCATTGGGTCAGACACCCCAGGAATTCCTCATCCACTACCGGATGATCAAGGCGGCGGAGCTTTTGAAGATGACCCAATTTTCCATCCAGGATATCGCAAATGCCGTTGGCTACAGCAATCCGCTGCACTTTTCCCGGGCATTTAAGAAGGTATACGGACTTTCACCCCGTACCTGGCGCAACGAAAACCAGGTTGCCAGAAATTAAATGCGAAAAATCACCTCGCTCCCACCAGTAAAGCGAGTGGGACAATTTTCGGACATCCTCAGCAAATGCTTGGTATCCACGCTATAAAATGAGGAATTGCCCTTGTTTCGGCTCGTAGGAACAAAAACAAGGGCAAACAGATAGGGATTGAATTGAAAACGGGCATGAAACCTTGAAAAACAGTGTTTTTCGAGAACTAGATAGTGAAAAGATATTTTTGTATTGCTTGTATAAAAACCACAGCTCTTAATACTCGGTATAATCCCGTATCTTCTTGACGGTACCGACGTAATCATGGGCTGTTCCTTTAAAATTTTCTGGATTAATAGGATGATGGATGTTATATAGAATTCCCGTTTCTCCTGTTCTTCCTAAATCGCCCTCGTCTATATGACTTTCATCTATATGGACACAGACGATTTCGAGGCATACCAAAACATAATCGTCACCCTCAACAATTTCTCTTTCCCACCTGAAACGACACTCCAGATTCATAAAGCACTCGTCAATCAGAGGAGCATTTACCATTTCCGCTTTAACCGAAGTTAACCCGGCGTTTTTAATCTCATCTATCTCAAAACCATTATTCTTACAGCTTGACATGCACTTATCATACAAATCGGCAGACATAAAATTAATGACAGCGTCCCCTGCTTCATGGAGCGTTTGATATAAATGCCCGTATTTGCTGACCGCGGAAACAATGGCAAAGTAGCCGTTTTTTCCTCCTGTGAATGTTGTCCAAGACTGCATACAGGCGTTTGGTTGTCCATTGTTTTTATATGAAGTAATAATGTAGAGAGGAGAAGGAACGGAAACAACGAACTCCATCCAATGAAATCCATACATTTCCATATTCTTCATCGATTCAGGCAATTTGCTGTATTGTTTTTTCATATTTACCTCCACAAATCTTATTTTTTTCATTTTACCACAATCCCAGGAGCATGGATACTGGCGATTCTCTGCACTACATGCTGAATACCCATGACTGGACTTCCATCAGCAAGCTGAATACCATACCCGGCTCCAGCAAAAAGACGTAGGAGCTCCTCCCACGTCTTTTTATCTTTCCAATCCTCCATTACTTTTCTTTTATTTCATCCTGCTTCCCTCGTGTTTATTCGATGACAAGCCCTTCCCGACTCATCACATCCACAACTTCTTTCACGTATTTCACACATAGCTCGTCGTCAGACGCCTCTACCATCACACGTATCACTGGCTCAGTACCGCTCTCCCGTACGAGAATCCGTCCGTCCTCGCCAAGCTCTTCCGCAACATGTTCGATGGCTTTCACGACCTTGGGATTCTCTCTGGCTGTCTTTTTGTCCGCCACCCTTACATTCTGCAGAAGCTGCGGATAAATTCTCACTTCCTCCGCAAGCTTTCCAAGGCTCATCTTCTTCTCCAGAATGACTTCCATCAGCATCAAGGATGTCAGGATACCGTCCCCGGTTTTTGCGTACTTGCTGAAAATGATGTGGCCGGACTGCTCTCCCCCGAGCACATAACCATTGTTCATCATATTTTCAAAGACGTATTTATCTCCGACTTTCGTCTTCTCATAGTTCATTCCGATCTTATCACACGCCTTATACAGCCCCAGATTGGACATGATCGTCGTCACGATGGTATTTCCATTTAATCTGCCCTGTTCCATCAGGTACTTACCGCAGATGTACAAAATCAAGTCGCCGTCAATGAGATTGCCGTTCTCGTCTACTGCCAAACACCGATCCGCATCTCCGTCAAAAGCAAATCCCACATCCAAGTGTTTCTCCTTGACGTGAGCCATCAGTCCTTCCATATGGGTGGAACCGCAAGCCGTATTGATATTCGTCCCGTCCGGATTGTTATTGATTACATAGGTCTTCGCACCAAGTGCGTCAAAGACACTCTTTGCAATGGCAAATGCGCTTCCGTTGGCACAGTCCAGGCCAATCTTCATATCTTTAAAAGAACGGGTAGCCACCGAAATCAGGTGTCCGATGTAACGGTTCCTTCCGGCCGCATAGTCGATCGTACGTCCGATCCCGTCTCTTGTTGCCAGCGGAATCTCTTTTTTCTCACCATCGATATAGGCTTCGATCTGGTTTTCGACTTCTGCTTCCATCTTATATCCTTTGCCGTTGATCAGCTTGATACCGTTGTCATAGAACGGGTTGTGGCTGGCTGAAATCATAATTCCGCAGTCAAAATCTTCTGTACTCGTCACATAGGAAACACTCGGCGTCGTCGTCACATGAAGCAGATAGGCATCCGCACCGGAAGCTGTTAGTCCTGCTGCCAGCGCATACTCAAACATATAACTGCTTCTTCTCGTATCTTTTCCGATGACAATCCGTGCCTTGTGCTCCTGCCCGAAATACCATCCGAGATATCTTCCCACTTTAAAAGCATGTTCTACTGTCAGCCCGATGTTGGCTTCTCCCCTGAATCCGTCCGTTCCAAAATATTTACCCATATTTTTCATACTCCTTTATTAAATTTGTTTTATCTGCCGATTTTTTTGCACAATCGTTTCGTCTGTTCTATTATATCCGTCCTGATCTGGTTTTGCAACTATTTTATGTGTTCCTTCCAAACTCATATTCTCATTCTTGGGATTTTACGTTACTTATCAAATTTGTAGCTATTCAGCTATAAAGCTCAGATTCAAGACTTACGACAGGGATTCGCGATTTCAGGACGAATGGCTGAATAGTAAAAAAATTTTAAAATAAGTATTGACAAACTCTCTATAGCATGATATTCTGTCATCAGTTAGTTAATACTAACCAAAACAAACGGGTAGTTATACCTAATCCGTTTCTTTTTTTCTTCCTTAGTTAGCTTTTACTAACTTCCGTTGAAAGGAGGCCTTATATGTTTGATCAAAAATTAGTCGAACATTGTTCCGCTGTCCTGGCTGGTTTAAAGACAGCGAACCTGTTTTCCTATACGGTTGGTCCGGGCGACGACGTCCGGCAGTTGGTCACTGACCGGAACCGGACTTTAAACCCGAAAGGAATTACTCTTTTCATTCTCAAAGAAACGAATCAAAACGCGCTTATTTATGTCTGCCGTCCCGGCAGACTACAGGCCGATTTTCAGCGGGAGTGTGTAAAAGGCTTTTTAAAGAACTATGGTTACAGAGAATTTACTGCCGAAAAGGCAATCGATACATTAAAGAAAAGGCTTGCAAATTGTGACAGATTTCCACATGAAATTGGACTTTTCCTCGGATATCCGTACTGCGATGTGAAAGGTTTCATTGATAATAACGGAAAGAACTGCCGCGCCTGCGGATTCTGGAAAGTTTACGAGAACGAAACTGAGACGCTGAAGCTGTTTCAGAAATTCATCAAATGTCGTGAAGTCTATACAAGGCTGTTTCACTACCGACAACGGTCTATCCAGCAGCTCACGGTTGCTGCTTGTGAATAGAACATTCATTTAAACGTATTAAGAAACTGACTGATGACAGGAGGTAAACGCACATGAGTCATATTGCTGTAGTATACTGGAGCGGTACCGGGCATACCGAAGCCATGGCGCAGAAAGTCGCTGAGGGCATCATTTCTGCCGGCGGAGAGGCCACGGTACTGACTGCCTCTGAATTTAACGGTTCCATGATGGATTCCTACGACGCTGTCGCTTTTGGATGTCCGTCCATGGGTGCCGAGCAGCTTGAGGAATCGGAATTTGAACCGATGTTCCAGGAGTGTACATCCAAACTGAACGGCAAAAAAATCGCCCTCTTCGGCTCCTACGGATGGGGAGACGGTGAATGGATGCGTACTTGGGAAGAGGACTGTAAGGGCTACGGAGCCATTCTCTCTTCTGATCCCGTGATCTGTAATGAAGATCCGGATGCAGACGCCCAAAACGCCTGCATAGAACTTGGAAAAACTCTTGTATAAGATTTTTTATATAAAAGTTTTTTATTTAATGTGTATCTCTCAAAATGTTTCCTAAACAGAACGAAGGAACCGGCAAACCACCGGTTCCTTTTTCTGTACATTCTGTGTGAATTAAGCTTTCTTCTCTTTCAACCATGCTGAGGCATATTCCGCAATCTGACGAATACAGCCGTCTTCCATTGGGGAAGTCAGTCCCGCTCCTTCCACCAGCCCGAGGAAGGTATCTGTGCCGCCCCGCTTTACAAAGTGTTTGTATTTCTCCCACGCCTTCTTCCAGTCTTTCTCGAGTTCCAGCCAGAACTGAAGTGCCACTGTCTGTGCGAGACAGTAGTCAATATAATAGAATGGGGTGGCGAAGATATGGTTCTGTCTCTGCCATCCTGCTCCTCTTTCATAGAATGGGATGCCTTCCAGGTGCAGATAAGGACGGTACATCTTCTCAAGCTTCAGCCATGCTTCATTTCTCTCATGCGGAGTCATTTCCGGGTGCTCATATACAACCTGCTGGAAATGATCGACCAGACAACCATATGGGATAAAATTCAGTGTTCCTTCAAGATGGGACACTTCATACTTCTTCGTCTGGTGTTTGAAAAACAGCCCATACCACGGCGTCGCGAAAAACTCCATAGACATGGAATGAGTCTCTGCCGCTTCCATAGACGGGAGATGTGTAGCAATCAGGTCGATATTCTTCTCCGCCATATACGCCGCGAATGCATGTCCTGCTTCATGGGTTAATACGTCCACATCTCCTGCCGTTCCGTTGAAATTGGAGAATATAAACGGACATCCGTAGCCTGGGATATCGCAACAGTATCCTCCTGTCGCCTTTCCCGGCTTTGCCACCACATCAAAGAGCTCCCGGTCAAACATCATCTTAATGAAATCCGCTGTCTCCGGGGACATTTCCGTATACATCTTTCGTCCGGCTTCCATGATTTCTTCGTATGATCCCTGCGGTACCGCATTCCCGTCCGGATACCGGAAGGAATCATCATAGATATGCAGTTTCTCCACACCGATACACTCTGCCTGGTGCTTCTTAATTTCACATACGACCGGCACCAGATCTCTTACCACCTGTTCCCGGAATCCGGCGATTGCTTCCGGTGCGTAACAGTTTCTCTGGCGGCGCACATAGCCAAGCTCCACAAAGCTCTTCATACCAAGGCGGTGTGCCTGCTCGGTACGGTTCTTGACAAGCTTATCGAAGATCTCGTCAAGTTCTCTCTGATTGTCATCGAAAAATTTGCCGGACGCCTCATAGGCCGCTCTTCTTACTTCCTGGTTCGTACTCTGCATATATGGTCCGAGCTGGGAAAGATTGTACGTCTTTCCCTGAAATTCGATCTGCGCCCCGGCAAGCAGAGTCTGATACTGGGTCTGTAACCGGCTCTCTTCCTGGAGAAGTTCTGTGATCTCCGGGGAAAACCCTTTCATGGCAAGCTCCAGATTGAGAAAGAGTACCTTGCCGAATTTCTCCTCCAGTTCTCTGCGGAACCTCGACTGCAAAAGCACTTCATTGTACTTCTGGAATTCCTCTTCCAGCATCGGGGAGATCCGGTCATTGTACTCCCGTTCTTTTGCGTAGAATTCGTTTTTTGTGTTGATCGTATAGCGGATGTAGACAAGGGAGTCCGCTGTGGAAATCTCCTTTTCCACCTCGTTCATCTTATATACCGCCTGAATCTGCTCCTCCAGTGAAGACGCGTGTTTTAGCTCCTCGGTGATCTCCCGGATCCGGTTTCTCACCTCGTCCACATCCGTCCTTTTGTACACAAACTCACTAAACTTCATATTCCTCTCCTTCCTTACCTGAAAAAGAAGAGTACAACGCACAGTACCACACCGGCGACGATGGCAAGTACTGGCCACAGCGCCCAGAACGCACCGAGAACCATCGCCAGATAGTCATTTCTCTCAAGCGGGACTTCCTGGATCTCTTCTTTGAAGCGTCTGAGCTTTTCCTCCTGTTCCCTGCGCCTTTTCGCTCTTTTGCTGTTCTTACCAAATCTAAACATTGTACTCGTTTCCTTTCCTGCTGATTATACTTCTTCCTGCTTTTTCTCCAGTGGGAAATGACATGCCACATAATGTCCTTCCTCAAGCTCTCTTAATTCCGGCGTCACATGTTTGCAGATTTCCTGACAGTATTTGCATCTCGTATGGAATTTACATCCTTCCGGCGGATGTACCGGGCTTGGAATATCTCCTTCCAGCGGCACGATTTCCTTCTTGTGATCCGGGTCTGTGGTCGGGATTGCGGAGAGCAGCGCTTCTGTGTACGGATGCATCGGATGATCGAACATTCCTTTGGACGTTGCAAGCTCCACAATATTTCCAAGATACATGACACCGATCCGGTCACTAATATATTTTACCACACTCAGGCCGTGAGAGATAAACAGATATGCCAGATTTTCCTTTCCCCCCAGATCTTTTAAAAGGTTGACAATCTGTGATTGGATGGAAACGTCCAGGGCGGATACAGCCTCGTCGCACACAACGAACTTCGGTTTCAGCGCCAATGACCGGGCGATCCCGATACGCTGTCTTTGACCACCTGAGAACTGATGCGGATAACGGTGGATCATATACGGCGCAAGACCACATTCTTCCATGATCTTCATGACATAATCCTGCATCTTGTCGTCATTCTTCTCAAAGAATCCATGAGCCAGCAGTCCTTCCCCAATGATCTGTCCGACCGTCATACGTGGATTCAGCGAGGAATACGGATCCTGGAAAATCATCTGCATGTCTTTTCTGAGGACGCGCATCTCGTTAGCTTTGAGTCTTGCCAGATCCACGCCGTCATCACGGTATTCTTCATACTTCTGGAACGCATCGTCCTTGCTGTATGCTTTTCTGAGCGTATCCATTTTTTCCATGGCATCCCTTAGTTGTCTCTCCTTTTCCCCAATCTCTTTCTCCCTGCCCTTTTTCTCGTGATCCTCTTTTAATTCCCGGAGCTCTTTTGCAATTTTGAATTGATTCAGGATCATGTGCTCCGCTTCCTGAGTAGACTCAATCGCGTAGAATCCACCGATGATCTGTACCAAATCCAGGAATTCCCGGTTACACTCTTTGCGTACTTTCTCGCAGGTTTCCTGCTTCTTGAACTTCTCTGCTCCATCCGCCATCTTCTCGTATTCTGCTCTCATCTCCCTGGTCTTCTGCTCCAGTTCCCGGATCTTTTTCTTTCTGGAGACAATATTTTTCACCGTGTGTTCCACATAGTCCGGGGCCATCTCCCAAAGAGTCCGGCCATAATACATCGTTTTTCCTTCCGTCTGTGGATAAAGCTGAAGCAGTGTCCTTCCAAATGTCGATTTTCCGCATCCGGATTCTCCTACCAGGCCCACCGTCTCCCCCTCATAGATATCAAGGGTAATACCGTCGTTAGCCCGCACATAGAGCTGTTCTTTCTGGAACAGTTTCGTTTTCTTAATCGGAAACCACTGTTTCAGATCGGTAATTTTAAGCAGTACTTTTTTGCTTTGATTATTTTGTTGCATGGCGCCCCTCCTTCTCCGGATAAAAGCATCTTACAGAATGATTTCCCTCTACCTCTTCCAGCTTTGGCTCTTCTTCCATACATTTTGCCGTCGCATATTTGCAGCGCGGCGCAAACTTGCATCCCTTCGGAAGATCCAAAGGATGGGGAACAGAACCTGGAATCGCATCCAGCCTTGTTCCCACCGGCGTATCCAAACGCGGAATGGATGTCATCAGTCCTTCCGTGTACGGATGGGAGTACTCATTATCCCTTGCAAAGATCGTATGGGCGTCGCACATCTCCACAACCTGTCCGCAGTACATGACCGCCACACTGTCTGCCATCTCGTTGATAACTCCCAGATCATGGGTGATAAAAAGGATGGATGTTCCTTTTTCCCGTTTCAGCTCATTCATCAAATGCAGGATCTGTGCCTGGATCGTTACATCCAGCGCCGTCGTCGGCTCATCCGCAATCAAAAGGCTTGGCTCACAGGCAAGCGCCATGGCGATCATAACCCTCTGCCTCATTCCTCCGGAAAGCTGGTGAGGATACTGCTTCATAATGGACTTTGCATTCGGAATCTTCACCGCGTTCAGCATCTCCAGTGATTTCTTACTTGCCTCTTCCTTGGAGATCTTCTGATGAGTCAGGTATACTTCGTTAAGCTGCTTTTCAATGGTGTACACCGGGTTTAAGCTCGTCATCGGCTCCTGAAAGATGACGGAGATTTCATTTCCACGAATCTGGTACATATCATTCTGGGAACACTCTACCAGATTTCTTCCTTTGAATTTGATTTCACCGCTGTCAATATAGCCGTTGCCATCCAGAAGCTTTAAGATACTCATAGCTGACACGCTCTTCCCACTTCCGGATTCTCCGACAATTCCGAGTGTCTTTCCGGCTTCCACTCGGTAGGAAACGCCGTTTACCGCCTTTACAGTTCCTTTTTTCGTTTTAAAATATGTATGTAGATCATCTATTTCTAATAAGTAATCCATGACACACCCTACCTTTCACTGGATTTTGGATCGACTGCTTTACGCAGGCCGTCACCAAAAAGGTTGATACTGATGGTACACAGAGCAAGTGCAATGGACGGGAATATCCATCTCCACCAGAACTGGGAGATGACTTCCGAGGATCGGCAGTCATTCAGCATATTTCCCCAGGACGGAATCGGTTCGCTGACTCCAAATCCCAGGAAAGAAAGTCCGGACTCTGTGAGCATACAGGTTGCAAAAGAAAGGGTCGCGTTTACAATGATAATTGTCATAACATTCGGCACAATATGACGGAAAATAATATTCCGCTCACGTACGCCGAGCGCTTTCGCCGCAGTGACGAATTCCTTCTGGCGTTCCGCAAGTACCTGGGCACGTACCATGTAAGCCACACCAGGCCAGCTTAAAATACCGAGGATCACCATAATCATAATAATTCGCCCGACCTCCGAGACCTTGTTCCCTATGAGAGCCGATAAAATCAGTGCCAGAGGAATGAACGGCAGAGATCCTACAACTTCTGCCACACGCATAAGAAGAATATCTACCTTGCCTGCATAATATCCGGCTATACCTCCGACAATGATACCAATAATCAGGGAAATGATAACGGAAACAAAGCCGACAGTCATCGTCATCTGCCCTCCCTTGAGCATACGAAGAGCAACGCTTCTTCCCATGTTATCTGTACCAAAGAGGTACCCTTTCAGTCCCCACGTTGTCACATTTCCGTCTTCGTCAATGGCATAGTTCTGATAGTATCTGCTGGATACACTCTGGATATTTTTCACTCCGGAAGGAACCTTGCACTGCTTATTATTGTTTCCGCCCCAGGATGCCACTGTTCCGTCGTCCAGAAGAGCCGTCACATGATTTCTTCCTGCGGAAATACTCACTACGTGGCCGTCCACACCTTCCGGAATCTTCTGGATATTGTAATCATTGCCGCCCCAGGATGCCAATGTACCATCATCCAGAAGAGCAAACACAGTCTTATCTGTCATAGCAAAATCCTGTATTCTTCCCTGAATTTCGTCTGGTACCGCGTCAAACGCTGTCTCTCTCTTTGCAAGAGGGATCAGTCTTCCATCTTCTGTCAATGCAAGTCCGGTAGAGATGTTTGTTCGTACCAGCTTGACTTTCTCATCTTTTGCCTTGGACGCCACGATATCTACCGCATTTTCATTCCCCCAGGTCACAAGGCTTCCATCCTCCAGTACGACGATGGACACCTGATATCCTGCCGCGATGGATTTCACTTTCTTACCCTGGACTTCGGAAGGAATCCGGTTCAGGTTCATCCGGTTGTAACCCCATGTAAAGAGTTCCCCTTCTTCGTTCATGGCCAGTACATGGTCCTGTCCGACCGCAATATCTACTACTTTTCCCATGTCAGCAGGAATTTGTTTCAATCGGTCTGTAAGAGTTCCCCACTCGTACACAACCCCATCGTTGTCAATCCCAATGCCGAATGTCGGACCCGCTTCAATCTCCTTTGCGTTATGTTTCAGTTCCTTCGGAACACTCAGGAAAGAAAATCCCGGTGCGATATTCTTCTGCGTCGGATCCTGGAAGTTCAGGTCCTGCTTCATCCAGATTGGCAGAATAAAGCACATCAGAAAGATTACAATGAAGATAATGGCGGATCCCATGGCAACTTTATTTTCACAAAGATGCTGGATAATTGTCCGGAAAGGACTTTGCATCTGTTCTTCTTCAAGAATGGACTTTGGTTTTGTGTCTTTTTTGCCTTTTCTTAACATGTTTTTCCTCCATTACTCTAATTTGATTCTCGGATCTACGAGGCAGTAACACAGATCGGTAATCAGATTTGCCGCCAGCGCCAGAAGAATATAGAACATCTGCATAGCCAGCGCAACCGTGTAATCCTGTTGGTTCAAAGAATCAATCAAAAGCTTTCCTACTCCTTTCCAGGAGAACAGTGTTTCAATAATAATGGAACCGCCGAAAATCGCCACGATGGATCCAACCACATATCCGGTGATCGGGATCAGCGCATTCCGAAAGGCATGTTTGTAGATCACCGTCTTCTCTCTAAGTCCCTTAGCTCTTGCCGTACGCACATAGTCCATAGAGAGCGCATCCAGAAGAGCACCCCGCACATATCTTGTCAGACCTCCAAGTCCCGCAAAGACCATAACGATCACCGGCAGGCACAGATGATAAAGATAATCGATGACCGCCCTCAGTCCTGTGTACCCGGCTCCGGTCGTCACCATACCACTGATCGGAAAGATCGGGAGAGTAATGGCGAAAAGGAAGATGAATATCAGGGCCGTGATAAAGGACGGGATACTGATTCCGATAATCGTTGTCACCTGAACAGTTGTGTCAAACGGTGAGTTCTGCTTCACGGCCGCCTTAATTCCAAGCGGAATCGTGATGAGGAAAAGGATCACATAATATACCAGGTTCAGGCAGACGGTATTACGCATTGGCGGCCCTACCAAATCCAGTACCGGAATCCGGTACACCGAGGAGTAGCCAAAGTCGCCTCTGAGCATGTTGCCAAACCAGCTAAAATACTGGATCACCAGAGGCTTATCAAGTCCCAGACGAGCTCTCGCCTCCTGGTAGAGCATCTCATATTTCTCAGGTGATACACTCATTTTCTGTCCTTCTACCATCATACGTGCCGGATCACCCGGAACCATCTTAAACAGGCAGAACAGTAAGACGGACAAAATCAGGAAGACAATCACCATGTAGGCAAGTCTTTTTAAAATGTATTTTACCATACCTAATTAACCCCACTTTTTCTACAAAAAGGAGACAGAAGAAGCCTGTCTCCTTTTTGCTTGTATTACATTCCGATACTTACTCTTCGATATATGCATCCAGAATGAAGAACCACCAGTTGTCGTAGGAACGTGGAACGAAATTCTTTAACTTCGGATTGTAAAACCAGTACTGGGTACCCGTGGAAAGAACCACCCCCGGCATCTTCTTGTTGATTTCTTTTTCAAATTCTACAAAAAGCTCACGGTATTTTTCTGTGTCACCCGGTTCTACTTTCTGCATGGAAGCTGTGATGCTCTTCAGTTCCGGATCACTGATACGGTAGTAGTTCCAAAGTCCCATTCTCTCCGGTGCGTCGTCGAAGAAATACCACCAGGAGCTGAACTCCGGCAAAACAACGCCGCAGGAAAATACGTTGTATGTGGCGTCAACGCCTTCTCTGTTCAGATGATTGATCATCTGTGCGAAGTCCATCTTTGTTCCCTCAAATTTCATACCGATCTTCTCAGCTTCCGGCGGAATGATCGTGTTGCAAAGATCTGTCAGGTCATCTTCAGAATAAGCCCATTTCAGTTCCAGAGGCATCAGTTTCCCGTCCACTTCTTTGTAACGTACTTTATCAGTACCTTCTTTAAATTCTTCACCCTTTTCATTGAGTGTCCAGCCGCCATCAATGAGTTCCTGTTTTGCCTTATCGATGTCGTATGTATAATGTGTCAGTTCCCCTTCCAGCTCGTCCTTTGTCTCCTGGTAGTCTTCCATCGCTTCTGTAGCAAGGCAGTCTACAACGCTTGCGTATCCGCCGGAAATCTGCTTGTTCACTTCATCACGGTCAATAATGTAAGCAAAAGCACGGCGTACTTCCGGGAACTGGCTTGCTCCGAAATCACATGCGAAACGGAACTCGTTTACACTGTCCTGCGGTACAATACCGTAGTTGGCTTTGATCTCTCCGTCTTCTACTTTTGTCAAAGTGGAGTCGATGGTCTCACCCTTGGAAGAATAGAAGTAATCTACCGTTCCTTTTTCAAACTCATCTCTCCATGTTTCGGTAGCGATCGGTTTCGAAATGATCGTCTCAACATGAGGTTTGGTTCCATCATATCTACCCAGATACTCTTTGTTGATCTCAAGTTCCACCGTCTCGGATCCAATATCCACATTCTTTAACTGATAAGGTCCGCAGACAACCGGTCTCTTATAACGGAATCCTGTGTTCGGATCCAGAAGCGTCTCTCTTAAGACTTCTGCTGTATACTGATCATTAAAGTAGCATCCGTTTCCATCGTCCAGGACATCTGTTCCAGGAGCAATAGCTGCCATCGGTTCCGGTGAAAATCCGATGTCGCCAAGTACATAGTAGTTTGGCAGGTTTTCAGCATCAACTGTCATAGAGAACTTGTAGTCTCCAAGCAGTCTCAGGCCGGTGAACTCTTTCTTCTCGCCATTACGGAACTCATTGTATCCGACCAATACACTTCCTGTAGTCGCATCGCCTTCACACTCCGCAAATTCCTGGGAAGAACGGTACATGATGCCGAAAAGATAATCCTTTGCCGTAATACCGGATCCGTCGTTCCATTTCAGGTTATCATTAATCTCCACAGTAAATGTTGTGGACCCGTCCTCATTTTCCGTTTCTTCATGGGACTTGACTACAACCGGATCCCAGTCAATGGTTCTGTCTCTGGTCGTATCCGTCAGATAGTAACCATTCATCAACCTGATAAATCCGGTGTTAGTAGCGTTTGCAGACCATCCATCCATCATATCCGGTGAGAGGGTACCCGGTGTGATCTGAACGACAAACTTTCCTCCAACCGGCGCGTCTTCCGGAGGCGCCTGGGGCTTTGCTGTCTGCTCTACGCCGACTTCGGTATCAGCGCTGCTTTTTCCGCTGTCTTTGGAAGCGTCATTGCTGCTGACCCCACCGCCGCTGCAAGCCGCAAGCGATACGGTCATAATCCCTGCAAGCAGACACGAAATCACTTTCTTTCTCATAGTTCGTTTCTCCTTTCTCCTGTTCCGAAACAAAAAGAGCGAAAAGTTCTCTCACTCCGTCTCACCCTCCGCATAACAGACGGCACAAAAAAAGTCAGTCTGATCTTCCTTAGATATGACCTGATTGATGATAAACGACCCTACATGACTATGATTTTCTCTCTTTCTATTTCTATGTCTTTTCTGACGCTTCTATTTTACCCCCCCCCGTAATATTTTGTCAAGTTTTATTATAAAAAACTTATATTT
>OAUK01000507.1_pt1 | contig 16594 bp, 15 predicted proteins | sample 1495131 | NCBI WGS metagenome assembly OAUK01 (sample SAMEA2580009, study PRJEB22360) | human gut metagenome | biome: human gut; feature: human-associated habitat; material: faeces | place: Denmark | collected 2008/2010 | reverse complement strand
TTAGCAGGCGGCGAGTTCAAGACAATCCACGCTGGTTTTGACCCGGCGGCTGCCAACGCAGACCCCAACGTCATTATGCCTGTGGATGTTATGAAGGAATTCCTGAATGAGGGCAAATATGGTTCTCTCCACGATTATTTCTATTCAACCGTAGGAACCGGAACCACACAGGGAGAGGCCAGAAGAATGGCCAAAGAAATCATACCGCTTCTAAAGGAGGACCATGTGGACGCCGTCATCATGGTCTCCACCTGAGGGACCTGTACTCGTTGCGGGTCAACGATGGTAAAAGAATTTGAGCGCGCAGGTTTCCCTGTTGTACTTATGTGCAACCTTCTTCCGGTTGCCCAGACGGTTGGCGTAAACCGTATGGTACCAACTATATCCATACCTTATCCTCTTGGCAATCCTTCCACCTCCAAGGAGGAGCAGCATTTGCTGCGCCGCTCCAGAGTGGAGGCAGCGCTGGATGCACTGGCTACAGATATTAAAAAGCAGACGATTTTCAAAGTAGAAATCTAGGATACAGGGCGGTACGAAATACGGTTCTGTATGCCATGAGTGATGAGTGGCTTTGTGTGCCGCCTGGCAGGGGGGCCTGTCAGGCGGCATTTGTGTTTGCTTGGGAGCTTATGTTTTCAAGAGAGCTTTTGTTTGGCTGTCCAGAATCATTTTGCCGGCTGTCCGCATGCTTTTAGGAGAAGGAGAGGGCCTATATGAAAGACAAAAATCAGGTATTCGTAGTTTCACTAGCAATAACCATTATCATGGCAATATGGGCGGTTGCCTTTAATGCCAACTTTACAGTTGTTTCAAATGCTGCATATTCATTTCTGACCAATAATTTCGGCTGGCTGTATCTTATGGCCATGACCGCATTTGTTATTTTTTCCGTTGCAATTGCGTTCAGTAAATGGGGAAAGATTAAGCTGGGACCGGATGACTCCAAGCCGGAATATTCCACCGTATCCTGGTTTGCCATGCTGTTTGGGGCTGGCATGGGTGTGGGTCTGGTATTCTGGGGAATATCTGAGCCTCTGGCGCATTTTTCAAGCCCGATTCCCGGAATTGAGGCTGGCACGGAAGCCGCCGCAAATTTTGCCATACGGTCCAGCTACATGCACTGGGGACTTCATCCGTGGGCAAACTATTGTATCATTGGACTGGGCCTTGCCTATTTCCAGTTCCGCAAGGGAAAACCGGGCCTTATCAGTTCCATATTTGAACCCCTGATCGGTGAAAAGGGAATCAACGGATGGGTGGGAAAGACCATCGACGTGCTGGCAGTGTTCGCCACAGTAGCGGGCGTTGTTACTTCCCTTGGACTGGGCGTTATGCAGATCAATGCAGGTCTTAACTACCTGTTCGGCATTCCCACGACCCTGGTGATTCAAATTATTATCATTGCGGTAATAAGCGTTATTTACATCTGGTCTGCTGTTGACGGCATCAGCCGCGGCATTAAGATCATTTCCGACGCTAACTTATATATTGCCATTGGCCTGATCACTGTTACATTCCTGGTAGGGCCAAAACTTGAGATTCTTAACAACCTGACAAACGGACTGGGGCAGTATCTGCAGAACTTCTTCGGGGACAGCCTCATGATCAACAATTGTGGAGACAATACCTGGGTGGGAGCCTGGAGAGTGTTCTACTGGGCGTGGTGGATTGCATGGGCTCCATTTGTGGGATCCTTTATTGCACGTATCTCCAAGGGCAGGACAATTCGGGAATTCATCGCAGGCGTGGTGCTGGCACCGGCCCTGGGGTCCATCCTCTGGTTTGCCATTATGGGAAGCCTGGGACTGCATTTGGGTATGGACGGTACACTTTCCGTTGCCCAGCTGGCGGATATTGCAAGCAAGCCTGAGACAGGACTGTTCATTGTTATGGGACAGTATCCTCTGGGAATGATTCTGTGCGTGGTATCCCTTATATTGTTATGTACATTCTTCATTACTTCGGCAAACTCCGGTACCTTTGTACTTGCCATGTTCTCATCCAAGGGAGATCTGAATCCGAAGAACGGAAGAAAAGTGCTGTGGGGCGTTGTACAGTCTCTTCTGGCTGTGGGACTTCTCATCGCGGGAGGATTGAAACCCCTTCAGACCATTTCGCTTGCAGCGGCATTCCCCTTTATATTCATTATGCTGTTTGCAGGGGCTGCCCTTGTGAAGGCTTTGATGAAAGAGAAATAGCTGTGCGGTAAGATAATCAGATAAAATATAAGCGGGCCCGGCGCCCGCAGCGTAAGCATAGGTGTCCTGGATGCTGCCTTTTATTATAGAAGGCTGGCTTCCGGGACACATTTGTTTTGGTATGGGAAGATTTGGGATAGAAAAAGCGGAAAGATAAGTATTATAGAAAATATTATATAAGGAAGGAATTGACATTTTGGTTAGTCAATGCTAATCTTATCACATAAACGACTCATTAGCCAAGCAGAAGGAAGGTGATATTATGTCAACAGCCATTATATGCGCGGTCCTGATTGTCATTGCAATCATTGGAATCAAGAGCTACGCCAAAAAATTAACCTCCGGGTGCTGCGGGGCCTCCTCCCAGCCATCGGTGAAAAAAATGAAAGTCAGGGATAAGGATAAGTCCCATTCCCCCTATTCACGGCTTCTCAAGGTGGACGGTATGTCCTGCGGTAATTGTGCCAGCCATGTGGAAAATGCACTCAACAGCCTGGAAGGAGTGTGGGCCCAGGTGGACCTGGAAAAAGGCGAGGCCCTGGTGCGGATGAAACAGGAGTACGGAAACAATGAGCTTAAACAGGCTGTTAAGGATGCAGGGTATGTGGTCTATAAAATAGAAGAAAGCCCTGAGTTTTCAAACAGATAAAGAAAGAAGGTAAGGGCCAGCAGGTCGGCGCTGCCCCCGGGGCTTATATTGTTTTTAATAAATTCCCTGTCCAGTGATTCAATATAAGGAATCGGGTCCTTGTTTATGAATTCCGGGTCATTTAGCGTTTCACGAAGAAGGGCCTGGATTTTCTTCATGGAATGATAGGAGGATCGGTTTACAATATTGGTATCCTCTGAGTGGGCAATGATATATAACAGGGTCACAGCGCCAGCGTCATTGAGGGAGAGGCCCCTGTCCAGCTGATGTTTCAGTACAGGAAGAGCTTTCTTTAAGACTGTGTGATAACCTGACAGGGCCTCGCCTCTGGCTCCTTTCATGCCATAGAGGGCATAAAGTCTTTCTCCGTTTGTGCGCGCATTTTCAACCGTCACATCATTAAAATCCTCAAGCACGTCTGCCACCAGCTTCCTGTTTATCTTAAGGAGGGCGTCCGGAGAGTATGGAATGTGGTTGGCATACATGTAGCCCAGGGAGCCGTTCATGGAGTAACACTGACCTCGTATAAAAGCGCCTGCATGGACAGGGAGGAAAGTTTCCTGGCATGCTGTTTCGCAAAATAATTAGTCATGATCTGGCATTCCTGCTCCAGCAGCTCCTTTACGGAATGGGTCCTGGCACGGCTGCACACAAATGCCTCCTGGTTGCAGATAAGGCATTTTCGGGTGGAAAATCCCAGGTCTGTCCGGGATATCTTCATTCCGTCTGTCTGAATCACGTCGATGTCAAACAGTCTGCCAAGGGCAACAGAGTCTTCTAGCAGGCAGAGATTTTCTTTTATAAACCGGGCATCCCCGTCTACTGCCCAGAAATACTCATGTCCCGCATGGGATGTGGTGGAATAGGTGGCAATGATGGGGATTTTCCATGCATGGCACTGGGTTTCAATGAGGCGGATGCCTTCGTGAAAGGTCCGCAGAGCCAGAGGGAATACCTTGACGGGTCCTACAATATTCAGGGTAAAGGAGATGACAGGCAGGTGATGTTCAGACAGAAGCATTCTCTGGACCTCCTGCCGGTGCTCCCTGGCATCCAGCATGTCCTTAAGCGAAACCTCCCTGCCTGTTACCAGGGTTGAAAGATTGATGTCCATATAAACCCTCCTCTGTTTCATACGTCTGTTTGATACCATTGTATCCGGTAATAAGAAAAAACACAAGCCGGAGAGCAGCTGCGGTTGCCCGGTGCTATCCGGTGGTTTTCCGCCTGTTTTCCATCCGGTCTTTCAGGTGGTTGTTTTCCTATATGGGGAAGTGTATAATTAGGAAAATACCAACAGGGAGGGGAAACATCTATGGATTTGGAAGAACGGAAAAAGGCATTGCGCCAGGAGATAAAAGCGGCTGCAGTAGCGTTGGATGAAGGTTATACAAAGGAGGCGGACCTTGAGATATTCAGCCATGTGGCGGGGCTGTCGGAATATGAGCAGGCGGGGACTCTGTTCTGCTTTGTGGGAACCAGCGGAGAAATTGACACAGCGCCCATACTGGAGGATGCATTAAGAAAGGGAAAACGGGTGGGTGTTCCCAAGTGTACGGCCAGAGGGATCATGGAAGTTCGTGAAATCAGGAGCCTTGGGGATTTGGAGGCAGGAAAGTACGGTATATGGGAGCCGGGTGCAGAGACGCCGGTCATACAGCCGGAGGAAATTAATCTGGCCATTGTGCCATGTATGTCATGCAGCCATGACGGCAGGCGTCTGGGGTACGGCGGCGGGTACTATGACCGCTATCTGGTCAGGACCCGGGCCGTGAAGGCGGTCATATGCAGGGAACGGATCATGCGTGCGGATATACCTGTGGAGCCCCACGACCAGCTGATGGATATGGTGATATCGGAGCATGGTGTCCGGCGGCTGGGAAGCCGGTGATATACCGGTCATCGGACTGGGATGAATAAATTCTTTCATAAATTACATAAATTTTATAAATATATGTCACAAACCAGCAGTGTCCTCCCTCTAACTTTATAAAAGGAGGCGGAAAGCTATGGAGAAACAGGAAAAGTATGATATGGAAAGGCTGGTTGACCTGGCAGCGTCGGGGAACAGGGACGCATTGGAGGAACTCTTGGGAGATGTGCAGGACATGGTGTTTAACCTGTCCCTTCGTATGCTGGGAACGGTTCCTGATGCAGAGGATGCATGCCAGGAGATACTGATTAAAGTAATGACCCATTTGTCTGATTTCAGGAAGGAAAGCCGGTTTAGCACCTGGGTGTTCCGCATTGCTGTAAATCATGTGCTTGCGTACAGGAAGCATATGTTCAGCCACCATCCTCTGAGTTTCGAGTATTACGGGGAAGACATAGCTAACGGCAGGGAAGAGGATGTGCCGGATATGACAGGCGGAGTGGACCGCGGTATTCTGGAAGAAGAACTGAAATTGTCCTGCACCAATGTAATGCTTCAGTGTCTGGACGGGGAAAGCAGATGTATCTTTATTCTGGGAACCATGTTCCGGCTGGACAGCGCTGTAGCGGGAGAGATTCTGGGAATATCACCGGCCGCGTACAGAAAGAGATTATCGCGGATAAGGGAAAAGATGGCGGCATTTTTGGGGGAATACTGCGGTCTGGCAGGAGGAAAATGCAGCTGCAGAAGGCGCGTGGATTATGCTATTGCCAGCCGCCGGCTGACACCGGAGCGCCTGGAGTACAACGGCATGGAACAGGGACGGAGCAGGATTGCAGAACAGTGCAGGGCCATCATGGAGGAGATTGACGGCCAGTCCCGGATATTTGCAGAGATGCCCTTTTACCGTACCGGGCCTGAGGCAAAGGAGTTTATTAAAGGGCTTCTGAGGTCGGATGCATACCGTACCGTGATGATGTCGTAGAGGACCGGGCCTGATGCAGGAAAAACATGACATACAGATGTCATTTTATATGTGATATAATTTTGAAATGACAGATATATGAGATATATGATACGGAGGCACACGGCACCAGGCCGGCAGACGCGCCGGTTATGATGGGGGTTCATCACGGCCGGGTCTGTCTCCCTTCGTTCTCCGGCATAACGAAAGGAAGGTACACAATGACATGGATGGAGGCATACCCGGCTCACAGGCAGCCGGACATGGAGCAAATCGGAAGGTATATAGCAAGTCCCTGCTGGCAGCCGCTTTTGGCGTGGCTGGAGGACACCTTTCATATATCCCCCAGGATTGAGTACAGCAGATGCTCCATGCAGGGAGGCTGGAATGTGAAGTATAAGAAGGGCTCCAGGGCAGTCTGTACATTGTATCCAGAGGAAGGGTATTTTATCTGCATGATTTCAGTGGGGGCAAAGGAAGCACCGGAGGCAGAACTGGCACTGAACGGCTGCACTGCGTATGTCCGGCAGCTGTATTATGATACTACTCCCTTTAATGGGGGGAGATGGATGATGATAGAGGTAAGGAACGGGGAAGTGCTGGAGGATGTGAAGGAGCTGATTGGGATTCGGATGAGGAAGAAACGGAGTGTTTGAGTTTAAATTGCAGTGAAGGCAGCAGGAAGAGGCCGGATAATAAATCCCCCCTCTTCCTTATTTTTGTCTTGACAATCGGTTCGTGGCAACGTATGATGAATATATTAATTGGATTAATTCATTAAAATCAATTAATGAATAGGGAGAATGTATGAACAGAAGTATAAGGGGTTTTAATCAGGAGAATATACAGGACATGAACCGTACGCTGCTCCTTAACCTTCTCAGGAAGGAAGGAATTTGTGCAAGAGCCCATCTGGCAAACCTATCCCAGTTAAAACAGGCCACGGTGACTAATATTGTCAGTGATTTTATTGACTGGGGCCTGGTAAAAGAGGTGGGATTTTTAGTTGGAAACAAAGGGCGCAGATCCATAGGTATTTCCATTAATAACGATGACTTTGGAGTTTTAGCCATAAGGCTTGCCAGAAAAAATTATACGGTAGGTATTTTCAATCTGTCAGGCAGGCTTCTGGATAAGAAGCGGGTGGAGCTGGATGTGAACCAGCCTCCAAGGGGAACCTTTGAAGCCATAATCCCCGTGGCCCCGGAGAACTCATCAGATCATCGAAATCCAGGAAAATCATAGCCATAGGTATGGCCATACCCGGTCCTTACAGTGAAAAAAGAGGGCGGATTGAGCTGATGACAGGCGTTTTGGGATGGAATGAAATTCCCATACAGGAGAAACTGCAGGATATTTTCAAAATACCGGTTTTTTTAGAACAGGATGCCAATGCAGGTGCCCTGGCCCAGTACTGGCATAATGATGAAGATTATAAAAATGGAGTTGTTGTATATATTGCAGTTGGGCAGGGTGTTGGTGCCGGTATCATCAATAATGGTGAGCTGCTGAAGGGCTGCATCGGTGTTGCCGGGGAGGTGGGACATACCTCTATCTGTTACAATGGACCCAGATGCGCATGCGGCAATTATGGGTGTCTGGAAAATTACTGTTCATCCATTGCATTTACCAAAGAGGTGAACCGCGTATTAAGACCTGAAATAGAATATAATTTCCGTCAGGTATCCCAGCTCCTGAGAGATGGAGACCAGGTGGTTACGGATATTTTTCTGGATGCTTGTGATAAACTTTCTGTTGGAATCGTGAATATCATCAACAGTTTTAATCCATCAGTCATCGTAATAGGAGATGAAATGTCCCATATCCTTCCTTCCGTCATGTTGGAAAGGGTTAAGAGCAATGTAAAGGAACGGGTGCTGCCGGAAATTTATGCCAATATGAATATAACCATGAGCGTAGTTAGCAATGATTCTATGGCACATGGGGCGGCAATTGTGGCGATAAATGATATTTTCAATCATCCGTTAACATATTTTGAGAGTAATCAAAGAGACGACTAAATTAGGCGTGTGAAGACGATACATAAAAGAGGCTGTGGTCTGTGAAAGTGCACAAACCACAGCCTTGTTTTTGTGCAAAATAGCAAATAATAAAATTGGAATGCTGTATTTTTAAAAACTTATTGACAAAATATCTGATCTGTTGTAATATAAACTCAACTTATTAATTAATCCAATTAATGAATATATTCAAAAAATGATTATTTTGGAGGAGGAAAAATCATGAAAAAAACATTAGCAGTTGTTCTTGCAGCTATGATGGCAGCCAGCTTGACAGCATGTGGAGGGTCTGCAGCTAAAGATACAACGGCCGCGGCTGCCAAAGCACCGGCAGCAGAAAGTACAGCAGAGAAAACCGGAGAAGGTGCAGGGACAGACGAAACGGAAAAAGCAGCAGGTACAGAAGAGAAGAAACAATATAAATTTGGGTTTACAGAAATGAGCGCAGGCTCTTTCTTTGATGCTTGTTACAGTGGTGTTGAGGAAGTGGTCAAAGCCAATGGGGATGAGATCGTCCATGTGGAAGGTAAAGCTGACAGCGCATACCAGCTGGGTGTAATTGAGGATTTTATTTCACAGGGATGCGACCTGGTATTCTATAATCCATCAGATGCGGCGGCGTCAGCGGCAGCGGTCAAGGCGCTTAATGACGCGGGTATCCCCATTGTAAACTTTGACTCAGCTGTCAGTGACCTTTCTAAGGTGAACTGTTTTGTAGTAAGCGACAGCTATTCCTGCGGACAGATTGCAGGCGAGGAATTGATTAAGAATCATCCTGAAGGCGGAAAAGTAGCTGTATTGGATTTCCCGGCATCAGCAGCAGCTGCTGACAGGGCCAAGGGATTTGTGGACACAGTCACGGCTGACGGTTTATTTGAAGTGGTGGCGCAGATGGATGCAGGGGCAAAACCTGAGAAGGGACTGACTGTAATGCAGGATTTACTGCAGGCCCACAGTGACCTGACCGCCGTGTTCTGCATTAATGATGAGTGCGCACAGGGTGCCTATTCCGCTATCACAACAGCAGGCGACAAGATTGAAATATACAGTGTCAATGCAGGACCCGAAGCAAAGGCAGCCATGACAAAGGACGGAGTGGATGGAATCTGGAAGTGTACTGCTGCCCAGAGCCCAATCGGTATAGGACAAAAGAGCGCAGAGGTTGCGTATAAGATTTTAAATGGCGAATCCTATGAGTCCGAAATCAAGATTCCATCCTTTGCGGTAACACCTGAGAATATCGACCAGTATAACAAGTCAGACTGGCAGTAGGTGAGGTGGAGGCCTTTGATGCTGGACTGGCGGGAACGTGACAGTACAGTGTGGGCCCGGAGTGTTCTTAGGAGCGCTTCGGGCCAGCCTCCCTTTATTATATAGCATGAAGAGAGCGGGGGGCCAATGGTGAGTGCGGTTTTGGAAATGAAACACATAGCAAAAAGTTTTTCCGGCAACAAGGTGCTGCTGGATGTGGATCTGACGGTTGAGGAAGGCGAGGTCCATGCTCTTCTGGGAGAGAACGGTGCCGGAAAATCGACCCTTATGAAGATTCTTGGCGGAATTTATACCAAAGACGCCGGAAGTATTCTCATAAACGGCAGGGAAGTTCAGATACATAATGTAGCAGATGCCCGTGATAATGGTATCAGTATTATCCACCAGGAACTGATGCTGGCCAGACACATGACCATAGCGGAAAATGTATTTATGGGCAGGGAACAGAAAAAGGCTGGGGGGTTTGTGGACCTGGCCAGGCAGGAAGCCGAGACACAGAGATTCCTGGACCATTATGGAATAAAGCTAAAGGCTGATACAAGGCTGGACCGCTTGACCATTGCCCAGCAGCAGATGGTGGAAATCATACGGGCAGTGTCTTTCGGTTCAAGAATAATTGTAATGGATGAGCCCACTTCCTCGCTGTCAGATGCGGAGGTGGATATCCTTTATGAGATGATCCGCATATTAAAGGAACAGAAGGTATCCATTATTTATATATCCCACAGGCTCAATGAACTATATGATATTGCGGACAGAACCACGGTGCTTCGGGATGGGGAACATGTGGGTACAGTCAGGATGAAGGAGACGGAGAGGGCCGAGCTCATTGCTATGATGGTAGGCCGCGACCTGGCCAGTTATTATACGAAGAATGACAATGCAAAGGATGAAGTGGTCCTGGAGGTAAAGGAGTTGTCTGACGGCAAAATGGTCAAGAAAGTAAGCTTTGACCTGAGAAAGGGCGAAATCCTGGGAGTGTCCGGCCTGGTAGGGGCAGGTAGGAGTGAAACGGTGGAATGCCTTTTTGGAATCAGAAGAAAGGTCCGAGGAACTGTCAGGTTCAAAGGCAGGGAAGTGGATTTTAGGAATCCAAGGGAGGCCATGGCCAATGGATTCGGTATGGTCCCGGAGAGCAGAAAGGAACAGGGGTTATTTTTACAGTCCGGCGTGCGGTTTAATACAACGATTAACGTAGTTCCCAGATTTCTAAAGCATTTCATTTGGAACAGGCAGGCAGAGGATGGCATCGTTGAAGGCAAGATAAACGATATGCATATTCGTGTCACGGGGCCGGAACAGGTAGTGGGAAAGCTCAGCGGCGGAAACCAGCAAAAGGTATTAATCGGAAGATGGCTATGTTCCACCCAGTCGGTGCTTATATTGGATGAGCCTACCAGAGGCGTGGATGTAAAGACAAAATCCGAGATATATGCGCTTATCGACCAGCTGGCAGCCAGCGGAATGTCAATCATTATGGTTTCCTCGGAGCTTCCGGAGATTATTAACATGAGTGACAGGGTACTGGTTATGTGCAATGGATACAGTACAGGCATTTTAAACAGAGATGAACTGACCCAGGAGCGGATTATGACTCTGGCCACTACTGAGATAGGCGCATAAGTTTCAAAACAGGAGGATAAAATGGAAGCAAAAAAGAGTGACGGCATTTTGCCTGGTTTTGGCAGGAATGTGGTTTCAACAGTTAAGTATAATGGCGGAATTATCATTGGCCTTTTAATCATTTGTCTATTGCTGAGTGTCATGACTGACTCATTTTGTACAGTGAGAAATCTTTCCAACATCATGCGGCAAATATCCATTAATGTGATTCTGGCATGCGGAATGACTATGGTAATCATATTGGGAGGAATCGATCTTTCTGTTGGTTCGGTTATAGCGGTATCCGGATGTCTTTGCTGCGGGCTGATTACCAATGTGGGAGTTCCATCTATCATAGCTATTCCTATTTCCATCTGCGCAGGAACCCTGGTAGGGGTGTTTAATGGGTTTGTAATATCCAGAACCACTATACCTCCTTTTATCGTGACCTTGGCTATGATGAATATAGGGCGGGGATTTGCCCGCATATATACCAAGGCAACTACAATATTAGTAGATGACCCATTGTTTACTTTTATTGGAAGTGGTAAAATTTTGGGAGGGGTGCCAATCCAATTTGTATACATGCTGGTAGTCATTGTTATTTCGGGCCTCATACTTAACAGGACAAAATTTGGAAGGAATATTTATGCGGTAGGAGATAACAAGCAGGCCGCGTCTTATTCAGGCATTAATTCCAGAAGAGTGACCATGACAGTATTTGTGATTATGGGAATCTTTGCATCCTGCGCAGGTATTCTGAGTTCTGCCCGTACCTTCTCGGCACAGTTTAATGTAGGAGAAGGTTCGGAGATGGATGCCATATCAGCCGTTGTACTGGGAGGTACCAGTATGAGCGGAGGTGTTGGGCGCCTCAGCGGGACCATTATTGGCTGTATTGTAATCGGAGTATTGAACAATGGAATGAATATCCTTGGAATTGATTCCTCCTGGCAGTATGTGGTAAAGGGTGTAGTGGTCCTCATAGCTGTATTTATTGACTATATCAAGAAGATGAAAGATTAATCTTTCGCCGGAAAGGATGAAATATGTCAGTTATTCTGGGAATTGATTTGGGGACATCAAGCGTGAAAGCCATGCTTTTAGACAGCGTCAAAGGGGTTATCTCGGTAGAGAGCAGCCCTTATGAAGTATCTATACCATTTGAAGGGTATGCGGAGCAGAATCCGGAGACATGGTGGCTGGAGACAAAACAGGTACTGGGGCGTTTGAGAGATAAAAATGAACAGGAATTCAACGAGATTCAGGCAGTGGGTTTTTCAGGTCAGATGCATGGAATCGTGGTGGCAGACTGTGAGGGAAAGCCTCTTAGGCCAGCTATTCTATGGCTGGACCAGCGTTCCAGAAAAGAACTGGAGTCCATTAACAGCGTGCTGGATTTCAGGGAAATGGGAGAGATATTTAGAAACAGGGCATTTACCGGATTTGCTTTCCCGTCCCTTATGTGGCTGAAAGAGCATGAGCCGGAAGTGCTGCTAAAAGCCGGGGCAGTCCTGATGCCAAAGGATTATATCCGATTCAGGATGACGGGCAATCTGGCGTCGGATGTGACGGATGCTTCAGCTACCGCATTGTTTGACACAGCTAAAAGAGACTGGGCTTTTGGTATCATTAAAAAGTTTGGACTTCCCGAGAAGATATTTCCTGTCTGCAAAGAGTCCATGGAGGTGGCAGGGACAGTTACCAGACAGTGCCATGAAGAATGCGGACTTAAGGAAGGAATTCCGGTTGTATATGGCAGCGGGGACCAGATGGCCCAGAGCATTGGAAATGGAGTATTCAGGGAAGGTGAGGTCATCTCAAATATAGGTACCGGGGGCCAGATATCCGCTTATATAAAGGAAGCAAAATATGACAGAGAGCTGAGGACCCATACCTTTTGCCATGCCTTGGATAAGGCATACACTATATACGGAGCTACTCTTTGCAGCGGAATGTCCTTAAATTGGCTGAAAAATAAAGTGCTGGGCATAGAGGATTTCAACAGCATGAGCCACATGGCCCAGGAGATAGATCCGGGCTGCAGAGGTCTGATATTTCTCCCATATCTGTCCGGAGAGAGGACACCGCATATGAATCCCAGTGCAAAAGGAATGTTTTTTGGTCTCAGTTTATGTCAGGACAGACGTTATCTGACCCGGGCCGTCATGGAAGGAGTGACGTTTAGTCTGAGAGATTCGCTGACTATTTTTGAGGAGCTGGGGATCCAGTGCGAAACTGTCATTGCTTCAGGAGGCGGTTCCCACAGTGATGTATGGCTGCAGATACAGGCGGATGTATTCAATAAAAAGGTAAAGGTTTGTGAAGTGGATGAACAGGCCTGTCTGGGTGCCTGTATTCTGGCAGGAACCGGGTGCGGGATATTTAACAGTATAGAGGAAGCTGCCCGCAGGTTTGTTAGTTTTCGTGAAAAGGTGTATGAGCCCATTCCAGAGCATGTGGGTCTTTATGAAAAACAGTACAGGGTCTTCCGGGAACTGTATGTAGCCAATGAGCGGTTTATGATTTAATACAGATGGATTCCGGAATCATAAGGAGAATACATATGGGAAGAGAAAAGATATTACTGGACACGGATATCGGTACAGAGGTGGATGATGCCATTACCCTGGCATATCTGCTGGCTAATCCGGATGCGGAAATCATGGGAATCACCACCGTTACCGGAGAGGCGGCAGAACGGGCAAGGCTGGCAAGCGTACTGTGCCGCATAGCGGGGAGGGAAGACATACCTATTTATCCGGGATGTGAAAATCCTATTTTTGTTCCCCAGATTGAGTTGTATGCACCGCAGAAAAAGGTACTTGGCAGATGGGAACATCAAAAGGAATTTCCGGCTAACCGTGCGGTTGCGTTCATGCAGGATGTAATACGAAGGAATCCAGGGGAGATTACATTGGTATGTATTGCCCCTCTCACCAATGTGGGGCTGCTTTTTGCAATGGACCCTGAAATTGCTTCCTTGTTAAAACGTATTGTGCTTATGTGCGGCTCGCCTACATATACCAGATACGATAATACAGGCGAGACCATGAGCGCTATGGAAAAGAGTGATGTTATTGTTTTGGGAAGTAAGGGAGTTATTGAAAATAACGCACTTATCGACCCTCACGCGACAAAGATTGTATATGGGGCAGATGTGCGGGAACACATTACCTGCGGTTTGAATGTGACCAGCCAGTTAATTATGAAGCCGGAGGAAGCGGAAGGTTTGTTCCGCCACCCGATTCTGGAACCAGTATTAGATATAGCCAGAGAGTGGTTTAAGGATGAAGAGAGAGTCACATTCCATGACCCGCTGGCAGCAGTTTCCCTGTTTCACGATGATGTGTGTTTATTTGAACAGGGGGACTTATTCATAGAAACAGACAGCTCTTTGCTTTCAGGATTCACTTACTGGAAGAAAAAGAGCGATGGGCGTCATAGAGTAGCCATGAAGGTTAATAAAGAGAAGTTTTTTGAACATTTGTTTGAGGTATTTTAAAGAGGAGGTAGCTGGGATGAAATATGGTATTTATTTTGCTTATTGGACGAAGGAATGGTTTGCTGATTATAAGAAGTATATGGATAAGGTGTCTGCTTTGGGGTTTGATGTCCTGGAAATTTCCTGTGCAGCCCTCAGAGATGTATACACAACCAAGGAACAGCTGATTGAGCTACGTGAATACGCCAAAGAAAAAGGGCTTGTTCTAACAGCTGGTTATGGACCTACTAAAGCAGAAAATCTGTGTTCAGAAGACCCGGAGGCAGTGAGACGGGCTATGACATTCTTCAAGGACCTGCTTCCAAAGCTGCAGTTAATGGATATCCATATCCTGGGAGGGGGATTATATTCCTACTGGCCCGTGGATTTTACCATTAATAATGACAAGCAGGGAGACCGGGCCAGGGCTGTCAGGAATCTGAGGGAATTGTCCAAAACAGCGGAGGAATGTGACGTGGTGCTTGGAATGGAGGTACTGAACCGCTATGAGGGGTATATTCTTAATACCTGTGAAGAGGCAATTGATTTTGTCGATGAGATTGGAAGCAGCCATGTAAAAATCATGCTGGATACTTTCCATATGAATATTGAAGAGACAAATATGGCTGATGCAATCCGCAAGGCGGGAGACAGGCTGGGACATCTCCATCTGGGAGAACAGAACCGCCTGGTGCCGGGAAAAGGCAGCCTGCCATGGGCTGAGATAGGGCAGGCGCTCCGTGATATTAACTATCAGGGAGCCGCTGTCATGGAACCTTTTGTCATGCAGGGAGGGACCATCGGTTCTGAGATAAAGGTATGGAGAGACATGGTGCCGGATCTTTCTGAGGAAGCACTGGACAGGGATGCAAAGGGTGCGCTGGAATTCTGCAGGCATGTGTTTGGTATCTAAACGGCTGTTTCGCAACAATTACAGTATTAACGAATTTTTCCTGTCCAGATACTCATTCAGATATCCCGTAAAGAGAGCCATGTTCTCCAGCGATATCCTGGAAGGGGTATTATGTTTCAGCATATAGAGGGTACGCCGGGGAGGAGCCGGTGACAGGGGCAGTATCCGGACAGGGTACTGCTTTTTTAGTCCCATGGCCGTGGTGGAGGGCATGATGGTCCAGTAATCCCTGGCTTCCAGGAAATCATTCAATATGGAAATACTGGTGGCTGTCACCAGGGGTCGGGAGCCGGATCTGATATACCGGTCGTGCCACAGCTTAAACTGGGGACCCCATCCGATGTTGCTGTTGGCGGAGGAGCCGGTAAAAAGCTCCCTGTCAGGAGGGAGGACGGACGGATGAACCGGTTGAGCAGGGCAATCCTCTGCCGGTATCAGACCGGAGCCTTCCGGAACCACAAGCACCATGTCATCCTCTGAGAGAGGGGTCACATTTACATGGGGGGTGCTGATGTCATAGAGGGCAAATCCCACATCAGCCTGTTTGCTGCTTACAAGGGAGTAAATCATGTCCGCGGGATAGCATTTGATATCCAGGGAAAAACCGTGCAGGGATATGAGTTCCCTGTAAAACGGCGTCAGATTATAGTCCAGAAAGCTGTCCACTGTGGCAATGGTCAGGAAGGGGGAATCGCTCATTCCCCCTATCTGGTCCGCTTCATTCCAAAGGGCCAGCATCTGGGACGCGATATGGGAAAAGGCAAGTCCCCTGGATGTGGGCAGGGCGGACTTGACTCCCTTTCTGCGCTCAAAAAGCGGGTAGCCCAGCTCTTCCTCCATGGCTCTCAGCCGAGATCCGGCAGTGGATGGTGAGAGGTAGAGCTGTTCGGCTGCCTTTATTAGATTATTTTCTTCCAGTATGGTCATAAAAAGCTGTAAATCATCCCGGTTCAAGGCAAAATCCCCCTTTATCAGATATCCAGCATGGAAATATACTGCGCATGTTCCAGAATGAAATTTTTCCGGGGCTCCACTTCGTCTCCCATTAGGATGGAGAAGGTCTGGCAGGTTTCATGGTACATTTCCATGTCATTTATGGTTACGCGCAGGAGCGTGCGCCTGGAGGGGTCCATGGTGGTTTCCCAGAGCTGTCCGGCATCCATTTCTCCCAGCCCCTTGTAGCGCTGGATTTTGTAGGTGCCGTCCCGCCCGATGGCGTTTATGGTCTGCTCAAGCTCGCTGTCACTATAAGCATACCAGAGTTTCTTTCCTTTTTCTACCCGGTAAAGAGGGGGCTGGGCCAAAAATACGTGTCCCTCCTCGATCAGCTTCGGCATGAACCGAAAGAGGAAGGTCAGCAGAAGCGTGGTGATATGGGCGCCGTCCACATCCGCGTCAGTCATAAGGATGATTTTGTTGTACCGCAGGTTTTCAAGGGAAAATGTGTCCAGTATGCCTGTGCCGAAGGCGGAAATCATGGCCTTAATTTCCGCGTTGGCGCTGATTCTGTCCAGGGACGCCTTCTCCACATTGAGTATCTTGCCCCGGAGGGGGAGAACCGCCTGGTTTTCGCGGCTTCTGCGCCGGCTTGGGGGGGCCCCCCCCATGTGCGTCC
>OAUK01000506.1_pt1 | contig 16599 bp, 12 predicted proteins | sample 1495131 | NCBI WGS metagenome assembly OAUK01 (sample SAMEA2580009, study PRJEB22360) | human gut metagenome | biome: human gut; feature: human-associated habitat; material: faeces | place: Denmark | collected 2008/2010 | reverse complement strand
ATTCGTATTTTTGTCGTGAATCCGGGTACGCCAGGAGCAGAATGTGGCGTGTCCTATTGCCCGCCAAATTCAGTTGAAGCGACTGATACCGAAATGAAATACGATACTTTTTCAGCATTTGTAGATGAAATAAGCTTACCGTTTTTAGAAGATGCGGAAATTGATTATGTAACAGAAGAGCTTGGGGCTCAACTGACTTTAAAAGCGCCTAACGCAAAAATGCGTAAAGTTGCAGATGATGCGCCTTTAATCGAGCGCGTAGAGTATGTGATTCAAACACAAATCAACCCACAATTAGCTAGCCATGGCGGTAAAATCACGTTAATTGAAATTACTGATGATGGTTATGCTGTTCTACAATTCGGTGGTGGCTGTAATGGTTGTTCAATGGTTGATGTCACCCTAAAAGACGGGGTAGAAAAACAGTTAGTTTCGCTCTTCCCGAATGAATTAAAAGGTGCAAGAGACGTAACAGAACACCAACGTGGTGAACATTCTTATTATTAAGAATAGAAGATAAAAAAGGGCTAATCATTCGCCCTTTTATTTTTTAAGCGGCAGATAATTTCTGTAACAACCGATCCATTGCCCGATATCCTAGCGCTTCTGCTAAATGAGGTTGTTGTATCTCTTTTTCGCCATTCAAATCGGCAATTGTGCGTGAGACTTTCAAAATTCGATGGTAGGCTCTTACTGAAAGCCCTAGCTTATTCAGTGCATTCTCAAGAAATAGTGAATCTTTATCTTGTAATTTACAGTCTCGTTCAATTTCTTTGCTTGAAAGATATGCATTGATCTTGCCTGCTCGAGCAAGTTGAATTTCTCTCACTTTTAACACTTTTTCTCTTACTTGTTGGCTTGTTTCACCTCTATCTCCAGTATTCTGTAAGCTACCTTGTGGCAGAAGGGGTACTTCAATGGATAAATCAAAGCGATCTAAAAATGGGCCAGAAAGGCGATTTAAATAACGTATCACTTGTTGTGGCGAGGTGCGGTTATGTGTTCCCGTATAATGCCCCGTTGGACTTGGATTCATCGCTGCAACTAATTGAAAGCGAGCAGGAAATTGGATTTTAGCATTGGCTCGCGAAATAATAATTTCTCCACTTTCTAATGGCTGGCGGAGTGCATCAAGTACTTTACGCTCAAACTCAGGCAATTCATCAAGAAAAAGTACGCCATTATGTGCGAGCGATATTTCGCCTGGTTTTGGAATGGTTCCTCTGTTAAAGCTACAAATAAGTGTCATAATGGGCAAAACCTAGAATGATAGAATAAGGCTTTAGCCTATTTTTTACCCTTAGAAGATACTATTTAATGGCGATAAAACCACAAATAGCAGTCAAAATATATTAAAAGATACCAATAAAGGTTAAATTATTTATGAAAACAGAACCTACCTTTCAACAGGTTCGTAAGATTAAACCTACACGCCTTAGCGTATCAGGCTTACTTCCTTTTAAAGATGGAGTAAGCATTCCTTACGAATCTACACTTGAGCGTGATCTCTTACTCTATTTAACTTATATGCCTGCAGTAGAGGAAATCGTTTCTCAACCTGTTCGCATTCTGTTTGTGAAAAATGGAATGGCTTATCCTTACACGCCTGATTTCTTCATTCGTTTTAATGATGGACGACCATCGCTTTTGATTGAAGTAAAACCGAAATCAAAATGGCAAGAACATTGGCGTGATTGGAAAGAAAAATGGAAAGCAGCAATGGCATTTTGTAAAAAAAATGAGTGTATTTTCCACGTTTATGATGAAGATAGAATTCGTCACCTTGCGTTATTTAACATTAACTCTGTTCAACGTTACAAGCAACTGCAATGTGATCCTGAAGATATTGAAGCGGTACTTACTCAAGTTAAGTTACATGGCAGTACTACGATAAATTTTCTACTTTCTCGCCTTTTTACAGGTTCACTCTACCGAACCAAAGGATTACAAATTATCTATCACTTATTGGCAATCAAGCAACTGACTTGCAACTGGTCTGAATTATTATCTGAATTTACCGAAGTTTGGGGGTATTCAAATGATTAAAGGATTTATTCATCCTCGCTATCATGGGCGATTAGAGCGTGGACGCCTGATTCTCCAAAAAGGCAATGTTTATGTAAACAGCGAAGATGGTGAACAATATGAACTGATTGAGTATTTAGATGAAGATGCACAAGTAATGATCCGAAATCTTCATACTCGCCAAAGTAAGATTGCCAGTATTCATCAACTTGAGAATCTAAAAGTTAATGAACGTGAAGATGTTTCTGTTGATTTAAGCGCAATTAGCGACGAATACTGGGAAAAAGCGTTAGAAAAATACGAGATGATTAAGCCGTTGCTTAATTACGAACAACATTGTCCTGCTTCTGTAAAAGAACGAGCAAAAGAAGTCGGTGTGAGTGATCGAAGTTTATATCGTTGGATTCAAGCGTATAACTCTCTCGGTTCCATCGCTGGTTTAGTAAGTCGCAAGCGTGGCTGGGTGGAAGGTAACTCACGTTTAAGTAAAGAACAAGATGAATTGGTAACAGCAGTTATCAATGAATTTTACTTACACAAACAACGTCCAACGATTGAGCAGACAATTCGTGAAGTGCGACGTGTTGCTAGTCAAAAAGGAATCGATAGCCCGAGCCGTCGCACAATTCGACAGCGAATTTTGCGTGTTTCGGAAGAAGAAAGGTTGCGTAAACGTGGACAGAAAGAGAAAGCGAAAAATAAATTTACGCCAAAGCCAAATAGCTTCCCTAACGTAGATTTTCCTTTGAGTGTAATTCAAATCGACCATACACCTGTTGATTTAATTATCGTAGATAATCAGTACCGAAAACCGATTGGCAGACCTTATTTAACATTGGCTATGGATGTATATAGCCGAATGATTACTGGCTATTACCTTTCGCTTGATGCGCCATCGGTAACATCAGTTGCTATGTGCATTGCTCGCAGCATTTTGCCGAAAGAACGACTATTACTGGATAACAACGTGAAAGGTGAATGGGCGGTATTTGGTTATCCGAATAAGATCCACGTTGATAATGGTGCAGATTTCCGTTCACTTGATTTATCAAAATCTTGTGAAGCACATGGTATTGCCCTTGAGTTTCGTCCTGTTGGTCGTCCTGAGTTCGGTGGACACATCGAGCGCGTTATTGGCACATTTATGAAAGAAGTTCATGGCTTGAGTGGTACAACATTCTCGAATACGAAAGAGAAAGATACCTATCAATCAGAAGCTGAAGCCGTAATGACCTTAGATGAATTTGAAACATGGCTTATTAACTACATCGTAAACGTATATCACAAACGTGTTCATTCTACGCTAGGTATGTCTCCTGTTCAGAAATGGCGATTAGGCATTTGGGGCGATAAAGATCACATTGGTTGTGGTCATCCACAATTGCCTGTTGATGAACAAACATTATTACTTGATTTCTTGCCAAGTGAAAAACGGACTATTCAGCATAATGGCGTGACAATTGATGGTTTACGTTACTACGATGTAGCACTCAATATGTACATCAATGATTCAGACGAAAGCGGTAAAAGTAAGGAATTTTTATTTCGTCGAGATCCTCGTAATATTGGCAAGATTTGGTTCTACGATCCGAAGTTGAAACGTTATTTCCCTATTCCCTTTGCAGACCAATCTTTACCTGATATGAGCATTTGGGAATACAAACAGGTTCGTCAGTTCTTGAAAGACAAAGATGAAAAACTGATTCACTCGCGGCAGATTCACGATGCATTAACTGAAATGCGCGAGCTGGTTGAACAATCTGCACATCGGACTAAGAAAGCTCGCAGACAGGCTCAACGGCAGAAAGTCCATGAGAAAAGCAAGGTGGTGATTCCAACAAGTTTACCCGAAAGCAAACCAACAGAAACAGTCAAAACATCTGCTTCTAACTTGCTTTTAGACAATGATTTCACATTTGGGGAGATTGAGTAATGGAAAAGCAATATGAGTATGTTCACGAAAAATTCCGTCATTTAGTGACTGCAAGCAATCAGGAACGGATTGAGTTTTTAGATGAACCACGTTGGGTAGGTTATGCCGTTGCAAATAAGATCATTGATAATTTGGTTTCCTTAATGAATAAGCCTAAACGCCCTCGTATGTTCAATTTGTTGGTAGTCGGTGATTCTAACAATGGTAAAACGACGCTTATTCGACACTTTTATGATTTGTACGGCATACCTTTTGTGGACAGCCAATCAGACGGTGTGCGCCCCATTATTTTGGCAGAAGCACCGCCGAGTGCAAATGAAAAAGAGCTTTATATCTCGTTATTGGAACGTTTTTATATTCCGTATCGACCAACGGACAGTGTCGCTAAATTGCGTTATCAGACGATTCACTTATTCCGTGAATACAAGGTAAAAATGCTAATTATTGACGAATTTCATTCGTTGCTTGTGGGAACACCGCGTTTGCAACGCCAAGTAATGAATGCGATTAAAATGTTGTGCAATGAATTGCAAATTCCGATTGTAGGCGTAGGCACAAAAGATGCAATCCGTGTTTTACACACCGATCCACAGCATGCCAGTCGTTTTGATGTAGCGGAGTTGCCAACATGGAAATTGGATAAGGATTTTCAAAAACTACTCTTCCAATTTCAAGGTATTTTGCCATTAAAGAAATGTTCTAATCTACAATCGCCAGAGTTAGCAACAAAGATTCATACGATCTCAGGTGGCAACTTAGGCAATATACATCGCTTATTAACTGCTTGTGCTGTTGAAGCTATCAACACAGGTACAGAGCAAATTACTTTAGACATTATTGAGCATAACGCATGGGTGCAACCAACACAGGGCTTTCGAAAAATTATCGGGTAAAATCAGGCATTATCCGAACATCACTTTACCCAAACGAAAGCATCAGTTCGTGGCTCATTCGTGCCGCCTTAGATTGTGGTACAGAGCCGATTACGTTTACTGGGTTTTATTGGGATAAGTGGCGATTATGGACCTATGATTTAGATAGAGGATTTGAGCCGATAGCACCGCAGATTTATGAAGATATTAAAGCATTATCACTTAATCACCAGGTAAACTTAGCCAGTCATTCGCTTTATTCAGTATTGAAACCAATTAACGGAGAAAGCACCCTTATTAAAGGTCAAGCGAAGTGGGTCATTTCAAGAGGTTCGCGTAATCGCACTTTTCGTGTCGGTCAATCTTATTGTCCTTGTTGTTTAGAGGAAACGCCTTATTTGCGTAATGAATGGCGTTTGGCGTGGTATTTTGGTTGTTTAAAACATCAGGTTCTACTTGAATCCAAATGCTTTTGTTGTGGTGAATTGTATCAACCGCATTTGCTTTCCGCAGAGAAACGATACTTGAATTATTGTCATCAATGCGGGGAGAAATTACAGGTTGTGACAAGACCGCTTAATGAAGTAGAAATCACAACGATGGAAACGATTAATAACGTATTTACGACTAACTCAAGTGAATGTTTCGGAAAACATGCGGATGCTCAAGTGTATTTTGCTATATTGCGCTACTTTATCAATCTTATTCGGCGTGCTGCGGTTTCCAAATCCACTCATGCTTTCGCAAGGTTTGTGGAGCAATGTGGTATTTCGCAAGTGGAAATATGCCAAACCAAAACCGCCCTTGCGTTTGAACAACTTCCTGTTGAAGAACGCAAGAATTTGTTAGTAAATGCGGTAAAAATCCTTCAACTTTCTTATGAGGATATTGTTCAAGCTACTCGACAAAGAGGTATAACGCAAAAAGCGTTCGCTTTTGAGCGTTATCCTATCGAGCTTGATATACTCTTTAAATACGCAGTAGTAGGCAAAACCGTAAATCGTAAAACGATAGCAAGTAAACCTAAGACCTCTTCCATTTTAAGTATAAACCGTCAATGGGAACGCTTAAAACGGCAGTTAAAAATTGCAGAATGAAAATCACCAAGATTCGCTCTCAAAAGAGAAATAGTTGCTCTATTTGTGGCAAAGCTCAAGTTACACGCAAATTCCAAGAGGAATATTATTGCGCAAATTGCTACGCCAAATGGTTCAAAAAGAAAACTTGTAAGCGGTGCAGGCAACTCAAACGTATTCATCGTGAGGGCGAATTTTGCCTTGAGTGTGAGAAACACACCGATTGTGTGCGCTGTGACAAGGCTGCTGGCACCTTTGAAATCGGCATGGTAAGTTGTTATGGTGCGGTATGTAGTTCTTGTGTTCGTTATTTCCGTGAAGAAAAACAATGCTCAGAATGCGGTAAAATGACACGTGATAGATACCGTTCGCCAATAACAAATAAATCTGTTTGTTTGCAATGTTATCGTCGATATACCTTTGCTACTTGTAAGAATTGTCGCCGTTATCGTAAGGTTTATAACCAAGAGAAACAATTATGCAAGAAATGTGACGAACAGTTACTTTCAACTTGTCTGAAATGCAAAAGCGAAATGCCGTCTGGTTACGGTAATGTTTGCCCTAATTGCGCAAGACGAAGTTTATTGTTCAATATGATTCGCCTGAATCGACATATCTTACGTAATAAAGCAGTTAAAAGCGCCTACAAGAAGTTCATTTTTTGGTATATGCGAAAATGTGGTATTAGTGTCGCCTTACATAAAGGATTAGATTTTATGCGGTTCTTCATTAATTGTGATGAAATTTGGCAAAAAATTCCTGATTATGCGGAGCTAGTTACGCACTTTAAACCAAATGGGTTGCGTGCCAATTTAACTGTATTACGCTGGTTGCTTGATACTAATCAGATTATTGTTGATGAAGTGTTAAAAGATGATTTAGCTGAATTAGAACGCATACAAGCCCTTTTTAATAAACTCAAAGAGTCTGTGCCTTGTATCGCGAGTTACTATCAGAAATTGCAACGTCGGTGTGATGAAGGTAAAACTTCAATTAAATCAGTGAGATTAGCTTTGCAACCTGCGATAGATCTAATCAGTGTTAACAATATTACGGATTACCCGACACAAGATCAGCTAAATCAATATTTAGTGGACAAATCAGGTCAAACGGCGGCAATAACAGGCTTTATCAATCACTTGAAATCGGAATACCATCGAGAGCTTGAAATCGATTATAAGCTGATTCAGCAAATTAAGACTAAACAGCTTAAAAAACATTGTTCTCAGCGCTTAGTAGAACTCTATAAGCAAGCCTATTTAACCCAAAGAGAGCGAATGGGGCTAGTTTCTGTTGTGTTGTACAGCTTATATGGCACTACAATAAAGATGCCAACGCAGGAGAACATCATCAAGATTGATAAGGTTACTTATTATTGTTACGAAAATAGGAATTATTTCTTACCTGAGGACATTTATAAGCGTATTGCTTAGTATTTTAGGTTTGGAAAATATCATTTTTGCGATTTACATCGCAAAACTATTTCTTAAATCTAGGCATAGATAAAACTACCAATAAACGCCAGCCTATTATCAGCACATAAATAGAGATTTATTATACAAAAGGATGGTTAGTTGACGTTAAGTCACACAGTGGCTGATGTGAGAGATTACGTCATGTATTATAATTTTGTTTGCTACATTATTACAATCAAGGGCTACCACTAATTTTAACAAAAGCAATCTATCAACGACTTTTGGATTACTTGAACACTATAATCTTGGCGAAAAAAAAACAAGGCTGGCTCAATTTTAATGCTGGGTGGTTAAAAATAAGCTAAAAATAAACAAAAGTGGCTTTGATTTTGTTTTTTTTGGGTTATAATTTTACAAATTTTGTTTTTCTTATGAGGATTTTTGTAAACTTATGGCTGATGTAATAAATGAAATGTTTATTGATGTAGTGAATGATGCTCTTACTGGGAAAAAAGATAGTCTTTTGATGAGGCTAAAAGTAATAGCTAAAAAGCTAAAGAAAGAACAACCTGACTTATCAAAGGAATTGGAATCTTTAATTTTTGCTTCAAACACTAATGCTGTTGCAAGAGGGCAATCATTCTCTCCCCAATTTTCTCCTGTGGATGCTGATACCAGACAAAAATTACTAATTGAAGTATATCCGGTAATTATGGATACAATTCCTATATGGTCAGAAAAAGTAAATACTCAGTTAAATCGCTTTATAGCTGAGTGGGAAATGAAAGAATCCTTACATAAAAGTGGGCTACATCCATCTACATCTCTGCTCATAAGCGGTCCGCCAGGAGTAGGTAAGACATTATCTGCTAAATGGATTGCTCATAAGCTTGACATACCTCTCTTAACTTTAGATCTTGCTAGTGTAATGAGTAGTTATCTAGGTAAAACTGGCAATAATATTAAAGCTGTACTTAATTATGCTTCATCCTTTCCATGTGTATTATTACTTGATGAGTTTGATTCAATAGCTAAAAAGAGAGACGATACAACTGATGTCGGTGAATTAAAAAGATTAGTAACCGTGATTCTCCAAGCTATTGACGAGTGGCCTAAGCAATCTGTCCTAATAGCAGCAACTAATCATTCAGAACTTCTAGATCCCGCTGTTTGGCGACGGTTTGACAGTATTATTGATTTTGAGTTTCCGAATCAAGAGCTAATTAAAAAATATCTGATATCTAAAGATATTAGTAATAATCTGTCAGATTATATATCAACTAAATTACATGATGTTTCTTATGCCATAATAGAAAGAGCTATCAATCAAGCTAAAAAAAATTCCATCATAGAAAAAAAAACTTTCAGTGCATCATTAATTAATGAATTATTAGGTGGTAACGTTTTACTGGAAAATATTATTGAAGTGATGTTGTCAAAAAATATTTCTCAACGAAAAATTGCACAAGACTTAGAAATTTCAAGATCTCAAATACAAAAAATTGTTAAAGAACAAGGATTACAAAAATGAATAATAAAAATATGCTTCTTGGTTATGGGGAAACACTTACTAGCCCAGTGACAGTAAAGTCGGTTGGAGGGGTTAAAAATAAACCGTATACATATGAAGAAAACAAACTTGTTATTGTTGCGCAGCTAAATAAAGTCATTTCTGAAATTAATAACACACAACCACTTGCAATGCCAGAGGGAAGAGCGGTAGTAAAATTTGTTCTTCATCCAGCTTTTTTAGCTAAAAGTTATTTTCCAATTAGGTTATTAAAGAAATTTTCTCTTCAAAGTATAGGCAGTAAGGCAGTTAGTATTAAACCTAGAAAAAATATTAAAAAGAGAGGGCGTAGAGAAGAATATACGACCGCCTGTATTTATGTGTCTGGTAAAAAAGAAAATTTTCAGGACTTTATTGATACATTAAATAAAGATACACTAAATCAAACCTTAAAAGATGATTTTATTAAGTTAGAAAATATATCTACATTAACTACTTCCGATAAAATTAAAAATTTTAATAATGATAAGGTTGTAACTGTTGAAATAGCTTTACATACACCTAATACCCCTTCAGGAATTGTTGATACTTTTGAGGAATTCGCAAAACAAAATGGAGTTTTCGTAGATAAAGAAAGAAGCATAAGCGTAAAAGGATTAACATTTATACCAGCTAAAGCTAGTAAAAACATGGCATTGAAACTCGCAGAATTCTCTTTTCTCAGGACCTTAAGAGAATTGCCTCAATTACGGTGTAATGATCCTATAATGTTGCGTTCACCTACCAATGGTAGCCCTCTTAGCCTTCCTTCAGAAGGAGCTATAAATCCAGATCTAAAAGTCGCAGTATTTGATGGAGGACTAGGAATTAATAATTTTGCTCCTTGGGTTAAAGAACATACTTTTGGGAATGATAACACCTGTGCGCAATTACTTTCTCATGGGCAAGATGTCACATCTACAGTTCTTTTTGGTGTTATGAATAATACTAAAAAGCTCAGTGTACCTTATTGCAATATAGATCATTATCGAGTGTTAGACTCGGATATTAATAATACTGATATGGATTTATTTGATGTTCTTATCCGTATAAAAAAGGTATTAGAGGAAAAGGAATATGATTATATAAACCTAAGTTTAGGTCCTAGGCTCCCGATTGACGACGATGATGTTCATGTATGGACTTCAACTCTTGAGGAACTTCTTGCTAAAAGTGGAGCACTTTGCACCGTTGCCGTTGGCAATGACGGGCATTTACAAGAGCCACTGAACAGAATTCAACCCCCTTCAGATTTAGTTAATGGATTATCCGTTGGTGCGGCAACTTCTCTATCAAATAATTGGAAAAGATGTTTATATAGTTGCATTGGCCCAGGTAGAAGCCCAGGATATATAAAACCAGATGGTGTTGCTTTTGGAGGACACGCTGATGAACCATTTCAAATATATAGTCCGATGATTAACGGAATAGTAAATAATGCCGGTACTAGTTTTGCTGCCCCGTTAGTATTACGGCAAGCAATAGCTTTAAGTACATTTTTACAATATAACATCACACCGTTAACAGCCAAAGCTCTTCTCGTACACCATGCAGAACCTAAGGATTTTTCGCGTCATGAAATTGGATGGGGACGTTTTCCTAATGATATTAATGATATTATCTATTGTAGTGATGATGAAGTAAAAGTTATTTACCAGGGAATACTCAAACCATCTCAATATATGAGAGCTTTAATTCCAATTCCAAACATACCTATACAAGGAAGTGTAACTTTAAGGGCGACGTTCTGTTTTTCAACTTCGGTAGATCCCGAACACTCGCTTAATTATACAAGAAGCGGACTTGAAGTTATTATGAGAAAAAGCACTGATGATACTCCAGGACTTACATTTCCATTTTTTAATCAGAAGCGTATTTATATGGATGAAAGTGAACAACGAAATGCTCATAAGTGGGAGAACACTATAAGAAGTGAACACAAATTTAAGGCTAACGAGTTAACAACTCCATGTTTTGACATAATTTATCATGGAAGAGATTGTGGTATGTCTATTGATATAGGTGAACTGGAAGATTTACCTTACGTTTTAGTTGTAACATTATCTGCAGAGGAAATGCCAGAGCTATATAATATGATAAGACAGAGATATCAAACACTCCAACCAATTCAGGTACAACAACAAATTGTATTACATCACTCTTAATATACTAAACATTTTAATACAATGACTATACATAATAAAAAGCTGAATATCACTGTTCAGCTTTTTTATATCATTTCAGATTACTGTATCAGTTGTAATGTGCCTCCCACTATACGCTCTCACGTATATCATCTGTCGCTAATGTACCGTTCTTCTTATCTACTCGATAACTGAATAAACGATGTTGTACGGATAGAACGTTTATTTGTATTTCCGTATTGGTGTTGATTATAAAGTATTGCTGCTTTGATAATTATTGTAATGTATCATAGACAGAACTTGAAATAGCCAGTAACAATAACACAACTGTTTTATTCATTATTATTTCCTAAATTTTAGAGTAATTTTTTAATACCATTCCAAACCCAGTTATTATTCGTTTTTTTAGCTTCTCGATGTCTAAATGATGACATTTTTCCATCTTTAGAATCGACGTAGTCGCTACTTACCCCCCCACTTGATACTATATCAGCAAATATCTTAAATAAGTTCCCATTTTGGCTATAAACATTACTATCTCCGGATAGAAAATTTTGGATATTTTGAGGTTCATAAACCACACTACTAAAACCAGAATTCTCTTTTTCATCTTTTTCAGGGAAACTTAATACAAAGAATGTTCTTCTTTGCACATCTACGCGTAATATCAATGCTATTGGAGGGTAAGATTGTTTTAAAGATTTAAGCATGTCATCTAATGAAACCAATATAAAGCTATCACTTTCATTAAATCCCCGTTTAGGTGTGTACCAATAAACGTTAGCACCCTGCTCATGACGTAGCCTTTTAGCATGTTTCCAAACTCCTTCTAGGCGTGATTTGCCTGCTATTTCATCGGTATTTGGTATATCATAGAAACAGTTAACAATACCTGTAAGACCCGTTTTGCCTTGTTTTTCACCTGTGCTGTAATTTTCTGGTTCATCATAATTTAATAGCTTGACTTTGCCATTTTTTAGATTCTCTTGAGCTAGTTGAATACAATTTATTTCTCGTTGCTCACCGAGTAAACTCAAATATTCGATCACGTCCGTTGTCACAAGATTATTTACGTTATCTAATGATATATCTAACTTCTCAAGTTCATGTTCTCGTTCTTTTATGCGTGTTCTGTATTGAATTTTACCACTATCTTGTCCTTGACCATCTTTGCTTACTTTGATTACAGAATGGTAATAAAGATTAATTGGTTTGCCTTGTGGTTGGCTAATTCCTGTAATCTGGCAGCAAAGCACGGAATTTCCTAACTCAACACCATAGAATGAAAGCGTGATAGGTTGGTCGTGCCAACAAGGAATAAGATACTTCGGTTTCTCTTGATCTTTAGAAAGAACAATTCTTGTCGATACATCTTTTACGACTGCCTTTGTATAGGCATCATATTTAAAATGATAAAGAAATACTGCGTCTTTCGTAGAAAGATTATTCGGAATAAATACGCCTTTTTCTTCAAAGGATTCATTCAGGCGCAGTTTCTTCTCTACTTTATTCCAATTATCCGTAATTAAGATGCGTTTTAACTCACTTGAATAACCGTAATGAGCCATAAAAAAGAGTAATGGATGGACGATATAGGATTTATTTTTACCTTTAGTCTTGATAACAAGTAACTGATTTCCATCCCTTTTGAAACTATTCAAATAAGATGAATGAACATATTTGTCTGCTTCAAAAGGGTGTGATACCTTATCTATCCAAAGAGGTTTATAAGTCAATCCTTCACTTTTTGAAAAGGTAACTTTAAACTCTTTAAGTTTGAATTTATATTCTGATTCTCCATTCTTCCAAATACTGCCGAATGGAACTTTATGCAGGTAATTGATAGGTAAAGCAATCCGAAAGAAACTTTGACATTCTTCACCTGTTTTCTTATTTATATAGGTAGGATTGGTTAAATTGATAAAAGTGACTTCAACGAGAGTTTTAGATTTATCTAGAGAAAGACGATTTTCATACCAAGTGGCAACATACTCATGCTCTTTATTGTAAAAACCACGGAGAGGTTCACCTTCAAAATACTTCTCTAAATTAAGCGAACAACGCCAGCGAACTTTCTCTAAATTATTTTCGTTGAAATATGACATAATCCACTTCCTTTTCAGCCACTTAACTAGATTATAAATGATTTAGGTTATAAGGCGACAATTATTTGTATCGTTTGACAGTTATTTGTAATTTTAACATCCTCCACCTACTAAGGCTGGCAAAGAGGCACTATGATGTGGTGCTCGAAACGGTCGTTGTTTCCAGTTATGAAAATTTAATTCATTTTGTACTAAACTCGTAACCGAAGCGGTTTCAATGGCTTCTGAATCAGTCATTTCAGGGAGTAATGCGGTGAGACGACTTGCTAACATGGTTTTACCTGTACCGGGAGGACCTAAAAAGAGTAGGTTGTGCTGACCTGCGGCAGCTATTGTTAGTGCTCGTTTAGCATGTTGCTGACCAATAATATCCGTCAAATCTAAGTGATTTTTAGCTGAAAATCCGACCGCACTTTCTTGTGCGAGTAATGAGGCCAAAGGTAATTTTTCTTGATTATTTAAGAATTGCACGACTTCCAAAAGATTTTTAGCGAAATAAGTCTCTTGTTCTGAGACAAGTGAGGCTTCATTGGCATTTTGATAAGCGATAATGGGGGCTCGTTTGGCTTTTTGTGCCGCTAAAATGGCGGGGATCACGCCGTGTACACCACGTAATTCACCTGTTAATGCGAGTTCACCAACGAATTCAAATTGTTTTAAACGGCTACCATCTAATTGATCTGATGCAGCCAAAATACCTATCGCAATGGGTAAATCAAATCGTCCCCCTTCTTTGGGTAAATCAGCCGGTGCAAGGTTGACGGTGATGCGTTTGGCAGGATATTTGAACTGCGCATTCATTAATGCACTTCTGACGCGATCTTGCGCTTCTTTTACGGTTTTTTCGGGTAGACCAACTAAGGTAAATCCAGGCTTTCCGTTACTTAAGTGTACCTCAATGGTAACAAGAGGGGCTTGTACGCCCATTGAGGCACGGCTATAAACAATGGCAAGAGACATTCAGATTCCTTAAAGTTCGGTCAAAAATAATCAGATTTTCGCACTATAAAAAAAGCACAGAATGAAATCATACATTCTGTGCTTTTTTTGCGATCTTGATCGCAGAAATTACTTTTTCTTTATCAAAAATTACGAAAAAAGTGGCGCAAACCAACTATCTAATTTGGCCGCTAATTTATCAATACCAATTTTATTTTGTGCAGAAAAGGCTTCGACTTGAATATCACCTTGGAAGGGTAAAATCGCTTCACGTACCATTTTGACTTGTTTGCTACGTGCATTTTGGCTGAGTTTATCCGCTTTAGTTAAAAGTAACATGACCGGTAAATCAGCAGAAACAGCCCATTCGATCATTTGTTGATCAAGATCTTTTAACGGATGACGAATATCCATCAGAACAACAAGCCCGCCTAAGCATTCGCGTTTCTGCAAATATTCCCCGAGGGATTTTTGCCACTCGATTTTCATTTTCTCAGGAACGGCAGCATAGCCATAGCCAGGTAAATCCACTAGTTTACAATTCGGTTCCACCTCAAAAAGGTTGATGAGCTGTGTACGACCAGGAGTTTTTGAAGTTCTGGCTAAGCTTTTTTGATTTGTTAATGCATTAAGTGCGGTTGATTTTCCGGCATTTGAACGTCCAGCAAAAGCAATTTCAATCCCTGTATCTTCTGGGATGGAACGAATATTGGGGGCGCTCGTAAGAAAATGCGTTTTATGATAATTTAGTTTAATTTCAGACATAATGGTTCCTTTCATCAATTGACCTTAGCATATCACAAATAGAAAAATTGCTGAAATTATGGGAAAATGCGCGTTTTGCATGATTTAAAGCCTCTTTTATTATATTAATCACTATGGAATCTCAAGAGAATCAATATCGCTGGCCAAAAGCGGAAGCCATTTATCCCGATAGGCCAGGGCGTTCTTACGCGCTTAAGCGCCTACGTTATCGTCTTCGATCTTTTTTACATCAAGGCTCAATTGTTCACTTTGAGCAATTTATTAATCAGCATCCTTTTCTTGTCACATTATTAAATGAGCGTGCAGATTATAGCTACCCATTAGTTTATCGTTTTTTAGATAAACGTTTTAATAGCAAACAGCGTTTCCAAGCTATCTGCGACAATCTACTTTTTTTACCTGAAAAATTGACCGCACTTTCAGTACTCATTTATAAAACGCCATTAAGTTTTGGTGAAGTGATTCCTGATTTTGAGATGACATTGTCGATGACTACGCACCAACCGATGGAAGGCTATTGGGTATTGGAATTATGGCATAAACCACGTAATGAATTAGTGTATTTGCTTACTTTTGCCAAACTTGATGAGGCATTACTTATTTCTGTGGTGCAGGGACCCAATTTTGAAGGTTCCAAAGAGATGGTGAAGCAACTTACAAAAACTTGCCATGGTTTACGCCCTGCTTATTTGATGGTAGAAACGATGAAAGCATTGACGAAAGCATTAGGTTTTAATCAATTGTTAGGTATTCCTCAAAAATATCAAAATAAATCGCGTTTTATTCAAAGTTCACATTATGTTGTAGATTATGATGCGATTTTTTCTGAATCAGGTGGACAGTTGAAAGACTATTGGGAATTGCCTTTAGAGATCGATAGAAATCTTGATGAGGTACCGAGTAAGAAACGTTCTATGTATCGCAAACGCTATGCAATGCTAGATGATTTGGCTAAAGTGATTGAAGAAAAATTAGAATTGTAAAAGTAAAAAGTGCGGCGAATGTTGACCGCACTTTTTGTTTTATAAGACCTTCAAGCAAGCCACAAAATGGCTGTTGTTTTGGCTGGTGAAAGGTGGTTTTTGTTTCGCACAATTTTCATCGGCTTTTAGGCAGCGAGTACGGAACACGCAACCAGACGGCGGATTAATTGGCGAAGGTAGCTCACCTTCAAGTAATTCGATGGACTTATTGCGTTCCAATTTCGGATCGGGAATCGGAACAGCAGACATTAAGGCTTTGGTATAAGGATGTTTAGTGTTGTTATACACTTCCTCATCGCTGCCTAATTCCATGGCATTACCTAAATACATCACCAACACGCGGTCAGAAATGTGTTTTACCACCGCTAAGTCATGGGCGATGAAAATTAATGAAAGCCCCATTTCTTTTTGTAGCGACTTTAATAAATTCACTACTTGTGCTTGAATGGACACATCCAATGCAGAAACGGGCTCATCGCAAATGATCATTTTCGGTTCAATGATTAAGGCGCGAGCGATACCGATACGCTGACATTGGCCACCAGAAAACTCATGCGGATAGCGGTTAATCAAGTTTGGTAAAAGCCCGACTTTCAACATCATCGCTTGTACTTTTTCTTTCACTTCAGCAGCGCTTAAGTGCGGTTGGTAAATTTTTAATGGCTCAGCAATAATTTCACCAATATTCATTCGCGGATTGAGAGAGGCGAGAGGGTCTTGGAAAATCATTTGAATGTCTTTACGCGTTTCTTTCCATTGTTTCGGTGATTGTTTTCGTAAATTTTTACCAAGC
>OAUK01000493.1_pt1 | contig 17009 bp, 16 predicted proteins | sample 1495131 | NCBI WGS metagenome assembly OAUK01 (sample SAMEA2580009, study PRJEB22360) | human gut metagenome | biome: human gut; feature: human-associated habitat; material: faeces | place: Denmark | collected 2008/2010 | reverse complement strand
GTGTTTACATGGATAACCCACAAGAAAACAACCGCACTTACGGGCGAGTTAAATCAGTGCCGGCAGAAAACATGCTGCACCTTGCATTTAAAAAGCGCTTACACCAATTGCGCGGGGTGTCAATGTTGCACGGTGTAATTGTCCGCCTTGCAGACCTTAAAGATTATGAGGAAAGCGAGCGTGTGGCCGCACGAATTGCCGCCGCCTTTACGATGTACATCAAAAAAGGTGATGCAGCACTCTATGGAGACAACGAGGATTACAGTGCAGACAGTCCGGAACGAGATTTTGAGATTGCTCCAGGTGCAATCATTGATGATTTAAAACCCGGTGAAGATATTGGGTTAATCAACTCGAACCGCCCCAACGTTAATCTTGAAACATTTAGAAACGGACAATTAAGAGCAACGGCGGCTGGTACTCGCTCAAGTTACTCAAGCATCGCACGAGATTATAACGGCACTTACTCAAGCCAACGCCAAGAGTTGGTTGAGAGCTTTGAGGGTTACTCCGTTTTACAAGATACCTTTGTTGCGCATATCTCTCGTCCAATCTACCGCGAATGGCTAAAAATGGCGATTGTAAGCGGTGAAATTGAGGTGCCAGTCGATATTGATCTAGCGTCACTTTATAACGCTGTTTACAGTGGCCCAGTGATGCCGTGGATTGATCCAACCAAAGAGGCGCAGGCGTGGAAAGAGCGCATTAAAGGTGGATTGGCAACGGAAAGCCAAGCAGTAAGAGCAAGCGGTAGCAATCCAGCAGAAGTGAAACGCAGACGTAAGGTTGAGATTGAGGAAAACCGAGAATTGGGCCTGAAGTTTGACACGGATTTAACTAACACAGGTACGACAAATGAAAAAACAAAAAATGATTCTGTCGCCAATGGCGATGGCAGCGAACGTGACAAAGACGAATAACCAGTCTTGGTACTCAATCAAAGCCAAAGCCAACGATACAGCAGAAATCTCAATTTACGATGAGATTGGATTTTGGGGTGTATCTGCCGCGAGTTTTGCGCAGGATTTAAAAGACTGCGGAAATAACCTTAAGCAGATTAACTTACATATCCATTCCCCGGGTGGTGATGTTTTTGACGGCATCGCCATTTACAACTTGTTAAAAAACCATCCAGCAAATGTCACTGTTTACATTGACGGCTTGGCAGCAAGCATGGCGAGTGTGATCGCAATGGCGGGTAATGAGGTCATCATGCCAGAAAATGCAATGATGATGATCCACAAGCCTTGGGGTATCCAAGGCGGCGATGCAGAGGATATGCGCAAGTATGCCGACCTATTAGATAAGGTCGAAAATACGCTAATCCCAGCTTACGCAAACAAAACAGGAAAAACACCTGAAGAATTAGCAGAAATGCTATCAGCAGAAACTTGGCTCAACGGCAAAGAATGCGTTGAACAAGGCTTTGCTGACAAACTAGCCGAACCACTTGTGGCGATGGCGTCTATTAAATCACGAAAATTAGAGGACTTTGAAAAAATGCCTAATGAAATTAAAAACATGTTGTTTAAGCCACAAGGCAACGCTGGCGCATCTGCACCACAAGCAACACCAACTGAACAATCAGCGCCAGTAAATCAAACTCAAACTATGACAGTAGATAATACTGCGCAAGTGCAAGCTGAGTTAAATAAACGCAATGCGGATATTAAAGCCGTATTTGCGCCATTTGGTACAACTCACAACGATTTACTTGTTGAGTGCTTGGGCGACTTAAACATTACCGCAGAGCAAGCCAAAGACAAATTGTTAGCAAAACTTGGCGCAGGCACAACGCCAAGTGCAACCGTAACGCCTTATGCAGGTAACGGCAACATTGTTGGTGATAGCGTTAAACAATCTTTGTTAGCCCGCGCAGGTATCGACAAAGACAAAGCAAATGCCAAAGACAATGCCTACAACGCAATGACCTTACGCGAGCTTGCTCGTGCATCATTGGTTGATCGTGGCGTTAGTGTATCTGGTCAAAATGCTATGAGCATGGTCGGCTTAGCATTTACACACTCAAGCTCTGACTTCGGTCAAATCTTAATTGATGTGGCGTACAAATCATTACTTAAAGGCTGGGAGACTGCGGCGGAAAACTTTGATCAGTTTACCTCACGCGGCACATTAACCGACTTCCGCGCGGCCAAACGCGTTGGATTGGGTGATTTTGGTTACTTACCACAAGTCGGTGAGGGCGAGGAATACACCTACGGCACAATCGGTGATGAGGGTGCTAGCGTTGCATTAGCAACTTACGGGCAATTATTTAGCATTACCCGTCAAGCAATCATCAATGACGATATGCACTTATTGACAAAAATCCCTGAAAAAATGGGACAAGCTGCACGTGCAACAATCGCTAAATTAGTGTTTGCGTTATTAACTGGTAACGCGATTGCACAAGATGGCAAAAAATTATTTGATGCCTCGCACAAAAACTCATTTGATAATGCCGCATTGGATGTAACCAATATTGATAAAGCTATCCAAATGATGAATGGCTTTGTTAATGCCCGTGGTGAACCGTTGGCGATTGAACCTGAATTTATGTTGTTGCCAACATCGCTTTACACCCGCGCTAAACAAGTTTTAGGCTCGGCAAGTGTTGAGGGTGCAGATGCTAACTCTGGCATCATTAACCCAATCCGCGATGTTGTGCCAGCGCTTAAATCAGCACGTTTACAAGTCGCTGATCCGAAATCTTGGTACTTAATCAATAAAGAAGCAATTGAAGTTTCTTACCTTGACGGCATTGACACGCCATACATTGAGCAACAAAACGGCTTTACTGTTGATGGTGTATCTACCAAAGTACGCATTGATGCTGGCGTGAACGTGATTGACTATCGCGGCATTGTAAAAGTTACCAATAAGTAACTTAACGTACAATAAATAACGACCGCACTTTTAATCGAAGTGCGGTTTTTTATTAAATAAATCATAGGATTAATTAAGTATGGCTAAAAATTACGTACAAGATGGCAATACAGTACGCTTTACCGCGACCGCTGCCATGAAGAGCGGTGATGTTGCAATGATCGAAAATCTTGCAGTTGTTGCAGAAAATGATGTTGCTCAAGGCGGTGCAGGCGTTGGCTTAACTACTGGTGTATTTACCGTTAAAGCAAAAGCGGCAGATGACATTAAACAAGGTGCGATCGTTTACTGGTCAGCAACTGAAGGTGCAACGATTACCGCTGGTAGCAACAAGCGCTTAGGCGTTGCATGGCGCGCAAGCGGTGCAACCGTGGACACTGTAGATGTCAAAATCAACGCTTAGTCCGTTTGATGACGCACTCGCACGGGCGGACAACGTCATATCAGATGTGATGATGTCCGTCTATGTTATCAATGGTAAAGAATATAAAGCGGTTTTAGATGAAGTTCCAAAAGAGTTTGAGCCGATTAATGGTATTTATCGCACGCTTACGCTATTCAAATCTTCAGGGTACAAACCTAAGAAAAATGATCGCGTAACGATAAATAACATTGAGTATATTGTTAGCGGTTTTAGCTTTAATTCAGGAACAATCATTCTACAACTGGAAGAGGATGTTAGTTACTGATGGCAATTAATGACGACATCGAGAAAGCCAAAAAGGCCCTAACGGATATTGATAAAAAAGCCGTCCCTCAAGCTATGGCACGCACGATTAATAATGTTGCTGCAAAAGTTATGGTGAGAGCTGTAATAGATACATCCAAGAAAGTTGATGTGCCTAAGCGCTTTATTAAAGGTCGAGCGAAACTGGAAAGAGCCAAGCCAAGACGATTAAGTGCATTTATTAAAGTTAATCGAGGAAATCTACCTGTTATCAGGTTGGTTAAAGGTGATGGGAGATTTATTCGAAGAGGCGAAAATAAAGGTCAATTAAAAGTCGGTAATCGTTTTTATCAACGGTCGTTTATTCAAAAGCTCAAGAGCGGTAGAACTCAAGTAATGCAACGACAAGGGAAAGACCGTTATCCAATCGATGTAGTTAAAATTCCACTCAAGATTCCGCTAACTGAGGCTTTTCACGCTGAAGTTAAACGCGCATACGAAAAAGAAATGCCAATGGAATTAAGAAATCAGTTAATTAGACAAATTCAGATAGTGGTTAAGAAATGAAAATTCACTCAGAAATTAGACGAGCAGTTATCGATAGGCTAACAGCTCACCTGCCAAAGGTTAAAGAGTTTAGTAATGGAAAGCCATCATTCTCAGATATTGAGAATCAAAGCCCTACTGTTGCGGTGTTTATCAGTAATGTTACGCCTACAGGTTATCTTGATGGAACGTTACAGGCTACATTACACGTTGCTGCTTTTATGAAGTCAGCATCTAGAGAAGATGATTTGGATAAGCTGGCCCAAGAAATCTATGAGAGTGGAATAATTGAAGATTCGCTATCCAGTCTAACTGAAACAACTTCATTCTCTTCGTTTGATTACGATCAAGATGAACAAATGGCAACGTGGATCGCTGCCGATATCCAATACAACATCACTTACGAGGTCAATAATGGCTAAAAAAGACACTACACCAATGAAAGGTGCTGGTACACAGTTTTTTCGTTTGAAAGACGAGAAAGAAACCACGGCTATTCAAGGTGGGACAATTTCAGCGGCAGAAATCAAAAAAGCCGAAAACTGGGAACGCATTGCAAAAATTAAAGAGCTGTCACCAGGTGAAGTTACTGCAGAAAGTTATGAAGATAACTACTTAGACGATCCGAACGCAGAGTGGAAATCAACAAGCCAAGGGGCTAAATCAGCAGGTGAAACCTCTATCACTCTTGCGTGGTTGCCTGGCGATACAGCTCAACAAGCTATCGTTAAAGATTTTGACAGCGGTAATAAAAAATTCTACTTGGTGGTATATCCAAATGGCACTCGAGATGTGTATTTTGCTTGGGTATCTTCTTTGGGTAAAGCTGTTCCACAAAATGAAACAATGACACGCACAATCAAGCTAACCAATGTGGGAAAACCATTATTAGCTGAAACAAATCAAGCAGGTGATTAATCATGTTAAAACAAATCAAGTTTGAAGTTAATGGGCAAGTTCTTCAGTTATCCGCACTGTCTGCTTTAGATTATCTTGAGTATATCGAGTACATGAATTCGCTCGAAAAACCAGATCCAATTAAAGCGGAAGATACAGAGAAAGAGATCAACGCAAAGCTTAATAAAATGACAAGAAGTAACTTGTTAGCTCATGCGCGATTGATTGCTTACTCGCTATCACATACCAAGACAGATAAGACTATTGACGAGCTACAAAATGAAGTCTTAACAACACTCACAAATAGCGACTTCTATCTCGTTCTTGATGCTGTTCAAAATGTGTGTAACTTCCCTAAAACAGAAAGTCAGGAAGAAGTAGAGCAAGCAGGCAGTGCGGACAGTGATCCAAAAAACGCCTAGAGGCCGAACTTGATTTTGTTTTAAAGCTTGCGCACGAATTCAAACGTGCGGACTATCGAAGAATGCTCCGTGAGATGTCTCTTGCGGAGGATTTTTCTTGGTACAGATATTTCGGGAAACGACCGTTCACGCTTGAAATGCTTGATTATGGTTACGGAATAATGACAAGTTCGGTCTATAACTGCGCTGCCGCTAAACAGGTTGTAACGGCTAGAGATTTTTCCATTTTTAATCCTGACGAACCGGCAAGAGAAATGACGGACGAGGAAATGATGGAGGCATCCGCTGCAAATTCAGGAGTATTGAGAATTGGATCAGATTAGCAATTTAAAAATCAAACTCGAGGCAGAGACAGCCAAATTTACCGAAGAAATTAATAAGGCGCGCAAATCTCTAGATGGGTTTGGGAAAACCACTGGTGGCATTAATCTCACTAAAATTGCGATTGGTGGATTAGCAACAGCTGCACTTGCTGCAACCGGTGCGGTTGTTTCTTTTGTTGGCTCTTTAGGCGATGGCATAAAGATTTTTGAAGAAGCAGAACGCTACATGGCAAGAACAGAGGCTCAATTAAGAGCGACTGGGGCGGCTGTTGGCTTTTCATCTTCAGAGCTAGATAATTTCGCTCGCTCTGTTGCAATGAATACGCTTGCTAGTACCGATGGAGTACGACAAGCGATGTCAGCAATGATGACATTTAAAAGCGTTACTGGAGAATCATTTAAAGAGGCTATTAAGCTATCTCAAGATTTAGCCGAAACGTTTGGCACTGATATTTCAGTTGAGGCTAAAAACCTTGGGCGAGCTTTAGAAAATCCAGCTGAGGCAATATCTATTCTGAAAAGAAAGGGTATTGAGCTTACATCAGAACAGCAAAATTTAATCAATTCTTTTGTTGAAACTGGTGATAAAGCTAAAGCACAGGAAATTATATTTAAAGCGCTACAAGAACGCGTTGGTGGTACTGGTGAGGGTTCTGCAAAAGATACATTATCAGGCTCGCTTGATACATTAGGGCAGGCAACTGACGAATTAAAAGAGCAGTTCGCAGAAACAACAGGTATTACAGATTTATTTAAAGGTGTGGTAGATAATCTTTCAGGTGCTTTTATTAAGCTGACTAAGGCAATGAAAGGCGTAGATACTGCGACCCATGTAAAAAATCTTGAAAATGAAATTTCAATTTTAGAGAAATCTAAAAAATCCTTAGAACAACAGTTTGAATCTGGTGCCTTTGATGGCAGCGATGAAGTGTTGGCCGCAATGCGTGAGCAAATGGACCAACAGCAAGCTAACCTAGATAAGGCTCGAGCAAAACTAAAAGAAGAGCAGGATAAACAAAAGGCAGAGGCAGATGCTGCCGAATCAAAACGCAAGAAAGCTGAGCAAGAAGAAAAAGAGAATGCCGGCAAGTCGCAACTTGAAAAGATTGAAGATAAGCTAAAATCTCGACAACAAAAGCTAACTGAACAACACGAAAAAGATAAGAAAGCCATCCAAAATCTTGTGTTGAGCGAAGTAGAGATTAAGAAACGCGGCTTTGAAACGATTGATCAGTTAAGAAATGCTGAGCTTAATAAGCTTGAACAAAACTACAATGAACAAATCGCGACAATAAACAAAGGCGAAAATAAAAAAACGTCAGCGAAATCAAGCCGCGGTTCTCGTAGTAAGACAAACGATGTCTCGTCTCTAGATATGCAATACGCTAATGAGATGCAGAAATTGGAATTACAGCATCAACAACGTATAGCCAAGATTAACGGAATGGCTATTTCCGAGAAAGATGCTAAAGAGCGTAATTTTAGTAGCGCGTTAGAATTAAGAAAACATTACCTAGCACTAGAGGCCCAAGCATACGATCAGGCTTTAGAGAAACAGAAAGCGAAAGAGATTAAAGAAGATAATGACAGAGCTAATAAAGTGAGGTCATTCTTTAATGATATTCGAGGTTCTGGAAATGATCCGTATGTGCAAAACGATATTACACGCGAAGATCAACTGGTTAAAGCAAAAGAGCTTTACGACCAACAGTTGCTAAACGTACAGCAATTTGAGGAGGCTAAGGCATTAATTGAGGATCAGTATCGCAAGCGCAGAGAGGATTTAGACCGACAGGCGGCAATAAGCCAACTTAATACTGCGGCAACCCTGTTTGACGGCATAGCCGGCATAATTGAGGCGGCAGGAGCAAAAAACAGCGCGGCATATCGTACTATTTTTGCCATCTCAAAGTCATTTCAGATTGCTCAAGCAATGCTTAATTTGCAGGGTGCGATAATGACTGCGATGGATGATAAAACTGCGTTTACTCCCGCACAAAAGTTTGCAAATATGGCAGCAGTAGCAAGTCAAGGTGCGGCGGTATTGCAACAATTAACAAGTGTAACCTTATCAGGTGCACGGGCTAATGGTGGTCCAGTTGGCGGTGGTCGGGCTTATCTTGTCGGTGAACGAGGGCCTGAAATCTTTGTGCCGGGGGCAAGCGGTCAAATCACGAGCAACGAAAATCTAAACAAAGCCTTAAGCAGTGGTGGCGGCGGAAGCGGCGTTATTATCAATCAAACAAACAATTTTGACGGTAATGGCGCCGACAACGAAAAACTTGCGCGTATGGTTGCAACAGCAACAAGACAGCAGGTGTACGATGTGTTAAAAGCCGAGTCACGAAGCGGCGGAATGATGGCGAGGTAGTATGGCAAAAGAGCGTTTTAAATGGGGTGTCCGTTGGGGCATGACAACAGAGACCGAGCCAAAGATTAAAGAGATTAAATTTGGTAACGGATACTCTCAACGCATGCAAGATGGGATTAACCATGTAGCAATCAAAGCTACTCCAACGGTACGCCTAAGCAAGCGAGATAAATCGGCTATCAACGAGCTTGAGGCGTTTTTAGTCCGGCACGGTGGCTATAAGTCGTTTGAGTGGCTACAACCTGGTAAAACAACACCAATCTTAGTTATTTGCCGCAAATGGACTAGCACAGATAACGGCGTATATATTGATTACGAGCTACCTTTTGAGCAAGTTTTTAACTAAATTATGCTATGTGTGCGTGACTAATTAACTATTGCTAATATAATATAACTACCAATTTAATTCTTTGGAGTCCTTATGGTAAAGTTATTATATATTGTAATGCCATTATTTTTGTTTGGTTGTTCAAGTAGTCCGATCACCGAAAAAGATGGGGCGCCAGTCCCTGAAAGCTTAATTATCAACAAAGATATTGTTGTTAATAATAGCGGTATGGTGCCAGTTACCTTTTTAAGGGATACTGGCCCAGGGTCGGCTTGTAGTCATACGGTTTATGTGGACGGCAAAAAGGCTTTTAACATTAAAGATGGGCAATATATAAGGATATATCTACAAAACGGCGACCATTATTTTAGATTGACTAGCGGACATGGCTTATGCCCAAATGTTGATATATCTCAACAAACAATAATTTCCAATTCTGAGCAAAAATTCAGAATTATGTATCAATCTAATAGCGGGACTATAAATTTAATAAGATTTCAATGAGTTATCTTGATATGTTGGCTAAGCCGCGCTGATTGTAAAATTGGCGCGGTTTTTTATTGGAGAGAATATGCCAAAAAAACTACCGGATAAAATGACCGCACTTTTGCCGGAATTGGAACAGGGCGCCTTGGTTGAGCTATGGGAAATTGATTTGCGTCACATCTCAAGCGGTACAGATCCAAGCGCTAAAGGCGAGTTGTTGCGGTTTCACAACGGCTTAAATCAGTCGCAGGTTAACTTGTGGTGGCAGGGTAACGAGTATCAAACCTACCCGATAAAAGCAGACGGTTTTGAGATTAGCGGACAAGGTCCAAGCAATAGACCGACATTAACCGTTTCCAATCTTTACGGATTGGTTACTGGTATTGTGGCTCACTTTGGGCAAGGAGTGGGGGCTAAAGTCACCCGTCGTCTTGTTTATGCTGAGCACTTAGATGCTAAAAACTTTCCGGGCGGTGTTAATCCTAGCGCTGACTCTAATCAAGAGGTGCGTAGTTACTATATCATTGAGCAGTTAAAATCGCTTGACGATCAACAGGCTACTTTTGAGCTTGCGTCCCCGGCTGAGACGGATAATGCAAAAATCCCATTGCTAATGATTACCTCTGATACTTGTATTTGGCAGTATCGCTCCGCGCAATGTGGTTACACTGGTGGCGCGGTGGCAGATGAGTTTGATAAGCCGACAAATGACCTTAAAAAGGATAAGTGCTCACACTGCATAAGAGGTTGTAAATTGCGCTTTGGTGACAATGCGATTTTGCCTTTTGGTGGATTTCCGAGTACGACACAATACGGCAATTAATATGATTGATGACAAGTTAAAACAAGAGATATTGGCGCACGCCGAACAATGCAAACCGCAGGAATCATGCGGTTTTGTTGTTTTTGACGGTCAGCAAAATATCTACATCCCGTGCGTTAATTTATCGCCAGACCCGATCAATTATTTTGAGATTGCGCCGGAAGAATTTATCGATGCCGAGGAGATAGGCAAAATTATTGCGCTAGTCCACTCACACCCAAGCTTTGGAGATGAGCGCGGATTGCCTTATTTGTCCACGGCGGATAGAGGCTGCCAAGTGCGGTTAGATTTAGATTTTTGGCTTGTGGTTGATGGTGATATTAAGTGTTTTCGCAACATCCAACCTCTGATCGGGCGACAGTTTGAACACAACAAACAAGATTGCCGCAATATCGTATTAGACAGCTATATGTTGTCCGGTATTGATTTAGATGATAAGTCAGAGTATCCGTTTGACTGGTTTAAATCCTCTAATTTGTACGAGGAGGGATTGCAACGATGCGGATTTTACAAGTTGATGCAAGAGGATGATGTACAGCTTGGCGACATTATCCTAATCCAAGTCAGCGCCGATGTAGCTAATCATGCCGGGGTTTATTTGGGTAACCAAATGATGATACACCACAGCGAGGATAGATTATCGGCGCGTGTACCGTATAACGGATTTTGGCTCAAGCACACTCACTCAATATGGAGATTTGGAGATTGGTACAAGTTAAATTTTACGGCGATCTTAAACGATTTGCAGATAGCCCGATAGAGCTAGAGGTTAGCAATTTTAAAGAGCTCATGAGCGGGTTATTTACGCAAATTAAAGGCCTTAGACAGCACATCCGCAAAGGCTATTATAAAATCCGTGTAGGTAGTAAGTATCTATCCGAGGAGCAACTCAAGACAACTCCAATCATTGATCTCAAAGATGGTTGTACAGTGCATTTAACACCTGTAATTGCTGGGGCAGGTAAAAACGGAGGGGTGTTTCAAATTGTCGCCGGGATTGTCATTATCGCCGCCAGTATTATCAGTTATCAATGGTACGGCGTGGGTTATGGGTCAGCGTTAATGTTTGGTGTTACTGGTGCCGCTATGGCTTTAGGTGGAGTAATGACAATGCTTGCCAAGGTGCCAAGCATGAGCGATTACGGCAAAGAGGGCGAAAAAAAACAAAGCACCTCGTTTAGCAACATCAAAAACTTAACCCCGCAAGGCAGACCAATCCCTTTGCTGTACGGCAAAATGCTAACAAGTCTTGTGCTTATATCACAAGGGGTTGAGACGTTTGACGATATGCCGACAAAGTAAAAAATAGATTTCATTTAGACCACGTTTTATGCGTGGTTTTTTATTTTAAGGATTAATAGATGGGTGGTAGTTCAAAAGGCGGCGGCGGACATACTCCGCACGAGGCGCCAGACTCTTTACGCTCGGCGCAAAAGCTACGCGCAATCGGTTTAATTTCGCTCGGACCAATTAAAGGGCCAGCGAACAAATGGAAAGACACGTATTTTGACAATACACCGATCCAAAATGCTAATGGTGTAGATGATAATGATGCCGCTAGTTTTAACTTTAAAAACACAGAGATCCAATACAATCTAGGCTATCAAGACCAAAAGCCATTAGAGGGATTTGAAGCATCTGAGCGAGAGGTATCGGTTGGAGCAGAGGTAAAACAGCAACATCCTATTACGAGATCGGTTATAGATCCAGATGTAACACGCTTACGTCTGACGATCGGCATAAATGCTTTGATTTCACAAAACGATCAAGGCGATACCAATGGCACATCGGTTGATTTCCAAATTTTAATCAACAACACGCCACGCGGAACGTATCAGATCGAGGGTAAATCGTCATCCCGATTTTACCGCAGTTACATCATAGATGATTTACCGCCAAGACCATTTACGGTTACCGTCAAACGCGTGACTGCGGATAGCAAATCTCAACGCTTACAAAATGGCACGCATTGGGTAAGTTACACGGAGATTATCGACACAAAATTAAGCTATCCAAATATGGCTATTGTCGGCATCAAGACCGATAGCCGATACAACCCAAATTTTCCCAACATCAACTTTTTGCTATATGGGCGCATTATCAAAATACCAACAACCTATGACCCAGAGGCGCGCACGTACGCACCGGGATTGTGGCGCGGTGATTTTAAGTTGGGTTGGACTAATAACCCGGCATGGATTTTTTACGACCTTATCACAGATAAATTAGCAGGCTTAGGTGAGCGTATTGGTGATTTTGGCATTGATAAATTTATGCTGTATGAGATTGCCAAATATTGTGATGAGCTTGTAGATGACGGCTACGGTGGCAAAGAGCCGCGCATGGTATCTAACTTATGGATTACCGAGCAAAGAGACGCTTATAACGTCATCTCTGATATGGCGTCCGTATTTAGAGCTATTGCGGTTTGGGATGGCACACAATTTACCGCAATCCAAGATAGACCAACCGACCCGGTGTGCTTATACAGTCAATCAAACGTAGTTGACGGCAAATTTAGCCGACAATACACCGCAGGCAAGGCGATTTTTACCGCAGTTGAGGTTGAGTATGCGGACGAGCGCAACTTATACCAAAAGGCTATTGAGTACGTTGCCGATGATGGAATGATTGCCCGTTACGGTTACAACGTTAAAAAAATGACCGCTTATGGATGCACCTCACGCGGTCAGGCTCATAGATATGGCAAATGGGTGTTAGAGACATCACGCCTTGAGCAATGTACGATTACTTTTGCCGTTGGACGACAAGGATTAATGCACTTACCCGGTGACATTATCGAGGTCGCAGACAACAATTATGCCGGCAAAGTTTTAGGCGGGCGAGTTGTTGCAATCAGTGGTAAAAAGGTGACGTTAGATCAACCTGTAGAGATTAAGGGCGAGAGCTATCTAAACTACATCACCACTGACGGTTTGACAAAAATAAAAATTAAGTCGGTGGACAAGGCTAATCCGGCAATCGTTGAGCTTGATAGTGTGCCGCAAGGATTGAGTATTTTTGATAACTGGGTGCTTAAATCGGGCGTAGTGTCAACGCAACTCTACCGCGCCCTCGGCATTACCGAAAATGACGACGGAAGCTATACCATTACCGCATTACAACATGAGCCACAAAAACAGGTTATTGTTGATGGTAGTGCTAGTTTTGTGCCGTCCGTTACTACGGCTCATGGCGCAGGAGTTAATAAGCCCGCTAACGCAGATATTAGCTTTGGTGATGGCGGCGTTAAATTAACGTGGACCACGCCAACAAATCAAGGTGCGGTCAAGTATGACATTAAGTTATACCGTAACGGCAATCTATACAGCACTCACTTAGACTTAGACAGCCCGGAGATTAATTTTGATAACCTGCCAAGCGGAAGCTATACGGTAGAGATACGAGGCAAAAACGGTTTAGGGCAACTGTCCGATCCGGTAACTCGCACATTTGAGATTAATCTCAATATTCCTAGATTCGTAACTAAATCATTGTTGTTTGCTATTGAGCTTGATTGGGATTTGCCAAAAACAGCTACTGTCGGTAACTATACCGAGGTTTGGCGCAGTGCAACTAATGATATTAGCAAAGCGGTTAAAGTGGCAACCTTGCCATATCCACAAAATAACTATGTGATGAGTGGAGTGCCGTTGAGCGCGGAATACTATTTTTGGTTGCGTTGCGGCGATAAAAACGACAACAAAGGGGAGTTTACTGCGGCCGTATTTGGTGAGGCAGATCATAATCCTGATAACTTGTTAAATGCGTTAGAAGGGAAAATTACTAAATCCCAACTTGGCCAAGAGCTCATAAACTCCATTAAAGCTGATATTAATAATGCAGTTGGGGAAGAAGCTAAAACAAGACAAACTGCTGTCGCAGGAGCATTAGCTCAAATAGCTGCACAAGCTCAATCATCAGGAACCGCAATTAAAAATCTTGAAAAAGCAGACCAAGCACAAGCTGAAACCATCAAAACTGTGACAGCGAAGGCTGAATCTGCTTTATCAGGCATTACTGCAGTAAGACAAGCACAAGCTCAAAGTGATAAAGCAAATGCACAACAAATTAACGCTTTAACCGCTAAAGTTGGAAATGCAGAATCAACAGTATCACAGGTGAGTAGTGCTGTAGCAGGACTTAATGGCAAAGTTAGCTCGATGCACACAATTAAAACACAAGCTATTGCTGGTGGACGGACTGCTGTTGCTGGTATCGCACTTGGTGCAAATCAAGAAGAAAGCTCGGTCATTGTTATGGCTGATAAATTCGGGATTGTTGCTAATGCTAATGATGGTAATGTCAAACCTGTATTTAGTGTAGCTGATGGTCAAGTCGGTATTCGTGGTGATTTGGTTGTAGCTGGGTCTGTGACGAGAGATAAGTTGTCATCTAGTGGTGGTGGTAATTTATTGTACAACCCTATTTTTGCTAATGGCGCTTATGGGTGGCGCAGTTTCAATGACCGTGGCGGTGATTGGAGCGGTTGCCCAGAAACGCAAGCGGCAGAACGTACTTATCACAAAAATGATTACCATCCAAAAGGTGAAAAAGATGAGGCTTGGCGACTAATCACAATTAGGGGCACTCAAACACAGTTTAACACACTAGCAGAACGTGGTTCATGGGTTGATGTTGCAAGACAGTTTGTTGATGTTGTAGCCGATAAATGGTACATGGCAAGTATTTATGTTGGTGGCAATCATTGCGCAGGTAAATTGATAATTGAAAAATATGATGCAGATGAAAGAAATTATCAAGGTGCACTTGCTGAAACTCAAACAGCAGGAGCTGATGACATATACAACAAGCCAATTAGATTTATATCTGCACCATCTGGTTGGTTTAAAAAAGGATTAGGTCAAGGAGCAACTCGTCTTTTTGTAAAATTTAAAGCACCTGAAACCGGTAAAATACTATTAGTAATACGCATAGATCATTATGCCAAAAATCAAACTTACGCAGATTTTTACACTTCTCGTCCTATGCTAGAGGAGTGCACTGAATATACAACTGAACCAAGTCCTTGGCAAAATGCTGGAGTAACTCAAGTTCATGGTGGCAGTATTATTGCAGACACGATCCGCGGCAACCATATTATGGCTAACCAAGAAATTAGGGCACCAAGAATAACTGGTGGTGTAATTACTGGTAACACCGTTAATGGTGCAACAGTTAATGGTGGCACTGTTAATGGTGCCGTGGTAAGCGGTGGTACAGTAAAAGGTGCAATTGTCGAAGGTGGCGTAATCAAAGGCGCAAAACTTGAAGCTGTAACTGGTAAATTCACAGGGACGCTTGAGGTTAATCAGTTGGTTGGCGGTAATTTGTGTGAGGTTGCTATTATCACTGTTTATAGAACTCTTAGCTTCTATCAAGTGTGGATAAACATAGCCCCCTCACCTGTTAAGCGAATTTTCTTCATTGTTAATTCACACAAAACATTCACGGTTGAGGCTAATAAATCACACAGGTTTTTATATACAAATCATGAGGAAAATCCACCAGAGTTTTTTGAGTTTAGAGATGGTCGTACCGCTAAAATATGCATTACAGCATACGCAGTATCAGACACAAGAACAATAACACAAGACTAGGAGTAAACATGACAACATTGGCAAAACGACAGAGCAAATTGATTTGGAGCGGATTTATGCTTATCTGAAAGAAAACGGTCAAATCGTAATTTAATCAACCTTAACTAAAACCACCGCACTTTGATAAATCGAGTGCGGTTTTCTTTTATCCAAATATCCAAAATCAGGAGCAATCAAATGAAATTTATTGAAAAAAATATTGAAGATGCACGCACTGGGTCAATTTCAGAACATCATACTGTAACAGGCTTGCAACTTGACTATGTTAATAATAGTACTTTTGTAACCATCTCATCTTACGTGTCAAAAGCCAAAAAAGACGAGGGAAAAGAGAGTTTAAGCGTTAATACGTTTACTATCCCAGGCGTGCCGGGGTGGGGCGCAATCCCGTATGAATGGGCGTTATCTGAATTAGTCAAAGCGCAACCTGAAGATTTTGTACCTGAAACATACATCGGTTATGTCAATCCGTATATGTTTGCTGGTGGCAAGGTAAAAGAGTAGTCTCAATCAAGAAACACAACCGCACTTTGAGAAATCTTGGTGCGGTTTTTTATTGGAGCAAGCAATTCTTAACTAATCAAGAAGTTCAGCAACCTCTTCCATGTTCGGGGCGTAATATACATTTTGTAAAATCCTTATGTCTTTATTCATATTTTATGGCATTATTACAACCCTGTAACTTTTGTAGTTTCGGAAAAATATATATAATTTCGGAAATAAACAATATCACAGATACATAATAAACTGATTTTATTATTTAAAAATTGGTGTTTTTAAATTTGTACATTTTGACTTCAAACGTGCTTAATTTTTAGCTTGTGATAAGAACACCAATAATGATGAGTTATTGGTGTTTTTTCTTTTCGGGAAAAGTGCGGTCAAATTCGAAATCGTTTTAGGAGTATTTCCCAATGAAGATAGCCTTAGGCATTGAATATAACGGAAAACAATATTGTGGCTGGCAGCGACAAGAGAAAGTGCGCAGTGTGCAAGAAGAATTAGAAAAAGCGTTATCTTTTGTGGCAAATGAAAAAATTGAAGTGTTTTGTGCGGGCAGAACAGACTCTGGTGTGCATGGCACGGGGCAAGTTGTGCATTTTGAAACCACAGCGGTTCGCCCTGAAAAAGCTTGGGCATTTGGTACCAATGCGAATTTACCTGATGATATTTCAGTGAGTTGGGCAAAAGTGGTGGATGATGAATTTCACGCTCGTTTTTCAGCAACCGCGCGTCGTTATCGCTATATTTTGTATTGCAATAAATTGCGTTCAGCCATTTTGCCGGAAGGGATTACCCATTGCCATTTAGATTTAGACGAAAAGAAAATGCACCAAGCGGGGCAGTTCTTATTGGGGGAAAATGATTTTTCCTCTTTCCGCTCGGCACAATGTCAATCGAATACCCCTTGGCGAAATGTGCATCATTTAAACGTGGTGCGAAAAGGACAGTACGTTATTGTGGATATTCAAGCTAATGCTTTTGTGCATCATATGGTGCGAAATATTGTTGGAAGCTTGATTGAAGTTGGTGCAGGCAATCAACCTGTTGAGTGGATGAAATGGTTGTTAGAGCAAAAAGATCGTAAATTGGCCGCGCCAACAGCGAAACCCGAAGGCCTGTATTTAGTCAATGTGATTTATCCTGAAAAATTTGCGAT
>OAUK01000489.1_pt1 | contig 17066 bp, 13 predicted proteins | sample 1495131 | NCBI WGS metagenome assembly OAUK01 (sample SAMEA2580009, study PRJEB22360) | human gut metagenome | biome: human gut; feature: human-associated habitat; material: faeces | place: Denmark | collected 2008/2010 | reverse complement strand
CCGTTTCCACTTACACTATTCGCCCCAGCATAGCTGGGGGATTAGACTTTTCATTTAAATACATCTCATGTTCTTATTAATCCCCTGGAACGGGTACATTGTCTCTGTGAAATGACAGAATTTAAATACATCTCATGTTCTTATTAATCATGAAGCGTTTACCCTTATTTATCATTTTCTCAAATTTAAATACATCTCATGTTCTTATTAATCAATTTTTATAAACAGGAATATCCATGTAAGGGACAATTTAAATACATCTCATGTTCTTATTAATCTATTTTACAGTCTTACAACCGGAGTAGGATATGATTTAAATACATCTCATGTTCTTATTAATCGTAAAGGATGGGAAAACGCAAGAGGATGTAAGATATTTAAATACATCTCATGTTCTTATTAATCTCTCATTATCATTTCTTAGTTCCAATCCCTCAAAAATTTAAATACATCTCATGTTCTTATTAATCCCATCGGGAGTGTCCTTCGGGTGCCGGACCGCAAGCATTTAAATACATCTCATGTTCTTATTAATCAATTCGGGAGAAAACAGAACTGGAAAAAGAAGTCGAATTTAAATACATCTCATGTTCTTATTAATCCAATTTTTGAACACTTGCAACTTCCAGAAAATGCATTTAAATACATCTCATGTTCTTATTAATCTTTATCAATGTTGCCTCCTTTCGCCCCGGAAGCAATTTAAATACATCTCATGTTCTTATTAATCTCCGTTCTTTTAGTACAACATCAATCACAGTTCCGTTATTTAAATACATCTCATGTTCTTATTAATCAAGAATGGAATATAGTGGAAATGTACCGACAGTAATATTTAAATACATCTCATGTTCTTATTAATCTTAAACAGGGGTTCGGACAAGAGTTCGAGGGATTCATTTAAATACATCTCATGTTCTTATTAATCCCAGAAGTTCTATTATTTTAAGTGGACGACTCTTATTTAAATACATCTCATGTTCTTATTAATCTACTAGCATACTTACTAGCATTTTTAAATTCTTCACTATTTAAATACATCTCATGTTCTTATTAATCGAGCGGGGGACGTGCGTAGAAGACGAACAGGCTTTATTTAAATACATCTCATGTTCTTATTAATCCATGCCCAAGCTGCAACAACGCATCCGCAATGTATAATTTAAATACATCTCATGTTCTTATTAATCATGCATATGTAGGGGCAGGAAGTGAGGTAGAACAATTTAAATACATCTCATGTTCTTATTAATCGTATAGAGGTAATTTTATTGGGGACTAAAGAATAATTTAAATACATCTCATGTTCTTATTAATCACGTCCTTATGAGAAAAATGGGTGAGCAGTAATGTAATTTAAATACATCTCATGTTCTTATTAATCTTTCAACAGATTCTTTCGACGTGGAATGGAGGTTTAAATTTAAATACATCTCATGTTCTTATTAATCCCGGGAACAGATACAGACCAATAAAAAGGACATTGCATTTAAATACATCTCATGTTCTTATTAATCAAAGAAAGACCTTGAACTCTCCGACACCAAGAATGTATTTAAATACATCTCATGTTCTTATTAATCAAAAGAGAATTAAAAAGGCTGTCTGTGCGGTTGCATTTAAATACATCTCATGTTCTTATTAATCAAACCAGAGGCTAAAACGCTATGGCATATGCAGAATTTAAATACATCTCATGTTCTTATTAATCGGAATATAAGCGCAGCCACCAGTATTATGTATCCATATTTAAATACATCTCATGTTCTTATTAATCAGAAAACAAGCACAAGAAAGAGAGGAAAATTAATAATTTAAATACATCTCATGTTCTTATTAATCATTTACTATATATTTACCGTATTTCTTTATTGTTTATTTAAATACATCTCATGTTCTTATTAATCCAGCGGCAAGAACACCTTTTATAAGAGAACTATATTATTTAAATACATCTCATGTTCTTATTAATCAGACGACAAATGCATTGTGGAGAGCTGGATATGAATTTAAATACATCTCATGTTCTTATTAATCGACACAGAAATTCCGGAAGAAAAGGAGGCGAAAGCGATTTAAATACATCTCATGTTCTTATTAATCTTTACGATATGCTGGCCAAGCGGATAATGAATACCAATTTAAATACATCTCATGTTCTTATTAATCCATTAACAGAATCTCCAGCGCAGTAACCATGTACATTTAAATACATCTCATGTTCTTATTAATCAGGCAGGCGCAGCTTATAGAAAAGCCAGAGAGGAACATTTAAATACATCTCATGTTCTTATTAATCTCCGTGTTGGCTGGAATATGCAATGACGGAATTAGATTTAAATACATCTCATGTTCTTATTAATCGCATTACTTTGCCGTTGCAAATATCTGAAATTGTATTTAAATACATCTCATGTTCTTATTAATCGCAAATAAAGCCGCAGATAATGCGAATAAATCAGTATTTAAATACATCTCATGTTCTTATTAATCGGTAGTCTTCCCCTCTTCCGAGCCGGGTCATTATGATTTAAATACATCTCATGTTCTTATTAATCTTACGACATGCTGGCCAAACGGATTATGAACACCAATTTAAATACATCTCATGTTCTTATTAATCAGAAAAGTGGAGAAACGAGGGCGCGGCCTACGCCCATTTAAATACATCTCATGTTCTTATTAATCAAAATACTTAATGGCTAGGAGGTAGTGAAATGAACAGATTTAAATACATCTCATGTTCTTATTAATCTTCACATAAAGTAATAAAAGCTGTAACAGATAATATATTTAAATACATCTCATGTTCTTATTAATCTTTTAATTCTTTTGGTAGTTCTCCCCTTTCTGCTATAATTTAAATACATCTCATGTTCTTATTAATCATCAAGCAGAACTCTTCTATCGCATGGCTGGAATTATTTAAATACATCTCATGTTCTTATTAATCCCATCAGAAGCAGGCGTAAATTACAGCATTTCATTATTTAAATACATCTCATGTTCTTATTAATCCCCATCTAGTGTGCATACATGGAATAACGCAACAACATTTAAATACATCTCATGTTCTTATTAATCGACGCCAGATTTGTTGGAAAGTGAAGAAAACACAGAATTTAAATACATCTCATGTTCTTATTAATCTATGCCATTTCAAAATTTTCCATATACAAATTTTCAATTTAAATACATCTCATGTTCTTATTAATCTATGTCTTGTAATTTCTTTTCCTGTAACTTGTACCATTTAAATACATCTCATGTTCTTATTAATCTATTTCTCAGACGATAAAGGAAGTTGAGCCTATTGTATTTAAATACATCTCATGTTCTTATTAATCCCACGTTTTTACGCATTTTTTTATTTATATCTTATCTCATTTCCCTTGATTTTTCAACATTTCTTCACTTTTTTACCAGCCGTCATCCGCTTTCCCACATTTCTGTTATTTTTCTCTTTTTCCCCAGGTTTTATGGGATGTTTCCCGTTTTTCCTATATATGCCGCCTGGTAAATCATAAAATTAAAGTCTCTCCATTTTCCACATCTCCACTTCCTAAAACCTCCTCTCCAAATACACTGTTGTTCATCAATTTAATAATGCACACAAAATCTTCCTGCTCATCAATCACTTTCTTTAAGTCCTTTCGAAGCATAATTAATTTAGCGGGTGTCATTTCTCCACGAAAAACCGACTTTTGAAAATGCGACAAATATTTTTTGCATACTTTAAACACCTTTTGTACTCGTTTTTCTCCCACATCATAAAATACAAACGCATAGTTATAGTTTATCTTTTTCGCCATCTAATACCCTTCCTTCAAACTAAACGGAACGAACTCTTTATCTTCCATAATTTCCTTAATCAGCTTATAGCAATCCAGCTTTATTGCAGTCCGGTATGTAACTTTTCTTTTTAAAACTGGATGTTGGAATACGGATTCCAACCGACCTTCAAAGGCTTCTATAAATACTTTTCTCCCTTCCTCATTGAGCAGACAATAATTGACTTTCTTTTCAAAATGTTTACTGACTTGTATTTTCCGATTATTTACTAAGTCAAAAATAGTGCGATATACAATCACCGGCTTAAACACCTCGCTTATATCTAAACTCAGCGAAAATCTTCCTTCTGACGGTTCATGCAAAAAACTAATACGCTGGTCTAAATGCGTCCTAAAAATTGCAGAAATTGTCTTTGTGTAAAGAAGTGTGTTCCCAAAGGAAATCATTGCGTTTATAGGATTATCCGGTGGTCTCTTTACTCGTTTATTCATAATGAAATCTTCGGGGAGAAAATATTTGAAGCAGCCGTAAAATCTCATCCACAATTCACCTTCTGCTGACATTAACACTTTAATATTGTCTGCGTCTTTCACATCTTGATAGAATTCTTTTTTAATCCAGTCAATGGTTGGCTTTACATCCTTTTTCTCGTGTTTGTAATAGTGGTATAGAACCTCGTATATATTAATTCCAATCCCTCTTACAATTGCTTTTGCAACTCTTAATCTGTCATTTTCAAATTTCTGTACTTGTTTCACCAATAATTTGCCACTCATATATTGGTCTTTTGGATAAAAGGTTCCACTATATCCCCCATAATAATTAAAAAAGTGAACCACCACATGATTTTGCCCCAAAAAATCAAGCAGCTTGCTATTCATACTCACCTCATTCAAACAATAAATTTCTTTTGTATTCTCAATAGGAATATAAACATTTTTTCCATCTTTCCGAAAACACAAAGAATTATCTTTTCGTGTCAGTTCTCCCATAGAAGAAATATACCTTGTACTTCCCATACTCTCCCTCCATTAAATATAGCAATATTCATAATATGCACATTTTTTACACTTTGGTTTATTCAATACTGGGGGAATTTCTTCCTGCATTAACAATTGTTCGATTTCCTGTATATACTGCTGTAGCTTTTTTTCCATATCTTCTGTCAATTCTATGACTACCGTTTTTTTATTTCCTTTATTCTTTTCTACAAATTCCAGCTTTCCTTTTCTGTCTATCCCCTTGTCTTTTAACACTTTCAAGTAAAAAACAAGCTGCCATTTTGAAGCTTCTATATCCGCATCTGATTTTTTCACTTCCGTTAAATATTCTGTTGTCAGTTTATCCAACCGGATATTTTCAATGGCAATCTCCGTATTAGACTGCTCGGCTCGTTCCTCGTGGATGGCTTTTCCTATTTTTACTTCTTCACTGTTATCCTCCATATTCATCCGGTTTCCAAATAGATAGCATTGTCTCTTACAGTGAAAATAATAATTCATCAATGTCCCATTTACATTCACAGTATCACCTGCTTTCTATATAAAGTCCACAAACTCTCCGATTTCGCCTTGAAGCTTTTGTCGGTTTAATTTCCCATCTTCAAAGTATTTTTCACCATCTTCTATATAAAAAATCTCACCTACCTTATCATTATATATCAAGTTTGGATTGCGCTTAATCTGATATATAAAACCGTTCATTTTACTTGTAATTTCAGACAGCTTCACTCGTTTTTCCGCATAGTCCATAGCAAAATCTCCTAAGAGATGCACATACTCCTGCCAGAGTTTTTCGCCGTCCAACTCACCTTCTGATACATCTGTAATTTTTCTTGCAAGATATACAGACATACTCCACTTATCTTCTTCTATTAACTGCATTCTGGTTTTAACTTTAGACCAGTTTAATGTTCCAACACAGTCTTTGAAAAACACATCCAATCCTCTATCATCCGAAGAGTCATTTCTGTTTCGCTTTAAAACATCCAGGATTTTTTCATAATACAATGGAAATTTCTTCAATAATAATATGTCTTTCATCTCGTTATCTTCCAGCGTAAAACGCTTTTCTACTCGAATATCTCCATCTCTGTATATGTTTTTTCCTTCATCTAATTTAAAGAAATAAACCTCCCCATCCCGCAAACAGGAACGATTAATTCTTCCCATAAACTGTTCCTCGCTGTCTAATTTGGATATATTTTTATATCCGATATCCATATCAATATCTACCCCGGCTTCGATTACCTGCGTTGCAACTAAAATAATTCCATTGGTATTTGTCTTTATGTTATCTAAAATTCGGCTTCTCTCCATTAAGCTGTCATCACCGGACATATATTCCACATCACATGCAAGGGCCGGATTTTCTTTTAGACTTTTAAAAAACTGGTATGCGGATTCTTTTTTTATAAATTCAACCAGAACTTTTTTCCCATGAACCGCTTTGGCCAAAATATGCTGCATTAAATCTTCTTGTATATTGTCAGATGCCAGCAATTCATAAAACACCTTTACACGTTCTTTAAAACATGGGTGTGAAAAATATTTATCCCTGTCCTTCATCAACTCTACCGCTTTGTATGCACTGCCTGATAAAATATCTAAATTAGGGAGTGTTGCTGACATAATCACAATTTTCATATTTAATAAGTATGAGAATTCTTTCAAAAAACAAATAATTTCACCCCATATTTGATTCTTATAACTTTGAATTTCATCTAAAACAACAACGCTGTTCATGAGTTGATGAAAGCCAAATACTGACTCTTTTGTATCCCCAAACATTGTATCAAACAAGCTGACGTGTGTACTGAGAATCATGGGATAATTCAAAAACTGCCTGTCCAGCAGTGCCTTCTGGTAATAAAATGTCTGCTCTGTTTCTTCTTCTTTCTCTTTTTCCTTCTGTGACATTTTGATTGGAGTCAAAGAATTTACAACTGCAATTTGGTCCAAAATCTCTTTACTTCCACCAAAAACTTTTTTAAGCGTCTCCATATTTTGCTCCACAAGCGTATTAAAAGGATAAATGTAATAAATTTTTTTAAGGTCTGCATGGTCTTTTATGAAGCGGAAACTGATATCCATTGCTGTGTTGCTCTTTCCACTACCTGTAGGAGCTTCCAGATAAAAGAGAGAACTTTCCTCATTTTCTTTTAAAATATTTTCTGCATCTGTCAACATTTCCGTCCTGAGTGCATTAATATTCTTTTCTCTTTTTAAATCTTCTGCTGTCTTTGGATATTGCTCTGTTTGATATTTTCTTATCCCTTTCATTAAACTTGTATTTTCATAAATATCTACCCACTTTTGAATTTCGTCTAAATTTCCATACTGCTGTATTTCCTTCTGTGTCATAAACTCTGCTGTAGCATAATAATCACTTGCTACCAAAAAAGAATACAACAATTTCACATATGTATAGAGTACTATATTTTTCTCTATGTTCCAGTCAGTATTATCTATAGCCTTTAAAATATTCAATAGTCTTTTCTCTGTTAATCCAAATTTTTTCTGATAAGCTTCACATTTCTCCTCTAAAAATACATCTATTACATCCTTTCCAGCTCCTTCCTTAAGAGAAGAAATAAACTCTTGAAAATTTTTAAGGTCACTATGATGTCGTTCAATTACATAAGCATGATAAATAATAAGTGGCCGAAGTTTCTCTTTATCCTCTTTTTCTTTTACTTTTTGTTTTAACTCTTCTACATAGTAATCAATATACATAATTGCCGAAATTAAAGAGTGCCTTTTTCCTATATGCCAAAACATATTATTTTTTGCAATTTGTTGATTATGCATTGCTTGTTTTTGAAAGTCAGGATTTATTTTCCCCATATCATGAAATAAAGAAATTCCTCTTATCATTTCCCTTAAAAACTGAATCCCCTCCATAGAAAGCTCACCAAACATTTGTCTGACAAAGCGTTCCAACATTTTATCCAATTGCTTCTCCCTGGCCAGTTCTTCAAAATACTTCATTGTGCAATCAATATGTTCTGTCAATAATTCCCGTCTCGTGATTTCTTTTTCTTTATCTTCTGCAACATGTGCATGATACTTTTCTATTTCTTTTATAAGCGTATATACTATTTCCAATTCTTTTCCCTCCGTTGCAAAAAGGAGACCTGTATGAATCTTTCAGGCCTCCTTTTTTGTCAAATTAATAAAATATAATTTTTTTTCCATCTCTCAGCTTATAAACATCTTTTCCCTTTACATTTACTGCTTCATCTGTATAAAGAAAAGTTTTAAGCCTATAAAGATTTGTAATTTCATCCAATGCAGCCGGAAGTGCCTCTTGGTATTGAAAGGAACCAAACAAATCCAGCTCATCTTTATCATCAAAGTCCAAATCCGCTATAGAAACAAATTCGTCAGGAGCAAGACAGTCCAGTCTTCCCACCTCAAATTCACACGTTTCTGTTTCTTCTATCATGACATTTTCAATGCTTGCGGGATGGTCATTCTTTCCAAGATATGGATAATACACACATCTTTTCCCGCAAATTGCCTCTTTTATCTTCTGTGCTTCTTCCGAATTTATCAACAGGCAGATTTCCCATTTTGGATTTTCCAGCCATTGCTCTTTTACAATCAGATTCCCTCCCTGTTCTTTTGAGGCATATCCTACGGAGTTATTAAATGTCTGGAATTTTTTTGCGATATATCCCTTTTGATTTCCAGGCAAAATAGAAATTTGTAGTTCTTGCAGTTTCTCATAAAACTCCGGAAAAGATTCTGTTAGCTGCTGCTGTTTTTTCTCACGCCCAATTCCTTTCATCTGAGAGTATCCGCCATAACCTAATATAGCCCCAAACATTCCCAACAGCGCTACTTTATGAATATTTCCATAAGTAAAATAGCAATATGTATTTACTTCTGGTTTTTTAAAAAAAGCATTTTTTCCACTCAAACGAAATCGCAGTATTTCCATCCATTACACCTCTTTTTGCGTGCGGATATCGTATTTTCTCATGTTTTCGGATACTCCCTTTAAGGTAGTTGTATGTGGATTATAATAAATATCTACTTTTTCAATATCTTCCCCAAGTTCTTCCAATAATTCCCCACACTGTATTTCAATCACGTTTTTATCCGTTTCCTTTTCAAAGCGAATATATTCCGACAGATTTGGTAAATAGGTATCTGCCTTTGTCTCAACAAACAAAGCAAATTCATTTTCGCATCCTACCTTTGAATTTGTTGCAAATGACGTAGCAGACACAAGTGATGTACGCCTGAAGTTCTGGTAATCTTCCTCTGTATATCCCTCTGTCACTCCTAATTCTATTAACTCTTTATATGCCATGGGATTAATAACAAAAGGATAAAAATAGTGTGCTTCATTACTCACAATTTTGGTTCCAAGTGTAGAGTTCTTAGCATCCTCGTCATTTTTCTTTGCTTTTTCATCTCTAAAGGGTGATAAAATCTGCTGTTCTTCCGGATGTGTATCTTCATATTTATTAAATCCCTGGCCAATCTGCACTGCTCCTGTAATTGAAATATTGCTTCCGGTCTCTGCAAAAGTTGCACCGAAATTTTTCACATCTATACAATTCATTAAATTTTTCAGAACAACGGTTACATCTTTTAAATCACTTGCCCCATACAAAATTTCATAGCGCTCTCTCAAGGAGTTTGGAATCAAAGATATTTCGCCTTTCTTTCCAGGATCTGATAGTTTCATAGATTTAATGTAGAGAACCTTTTTCCCCTCGTTGTCCCACATCTTTTTCATTGGATATTTTAAGGCTTTGTCACTTCCAAAGGTTGCTCCGTCACTGGTTGTCTTCGGAAATCCTGAAAAATCCGCATTCCAATTTGCCATAATAGATGAAATTCCTAATACACCGTATACTCTCTTATTCATAATGCTTTATCCTCCTTCATATAAATAATGTTATCATTTACATACCCGAACGTAACCAAATCCTGCTCTACTTTTCCACTTGGAACATATTCTTCTATCATGGAAAGTAATCGTCTTACACGCTTCATCCCAAATGGAATTGCATAATTATACTTTTTATATAACTGCCTGAGTTTCGTCTTAAGTACTTCATCTCTTTTCGCATTTAAAAATGGATTGATTAATGATTCATTTTTTGTTTTTGATTTACTTAAAGAAATCAAATACGCTGCCATCTGCCCCACTCCATAATAATACTCTTCGTCATCCTCAAACCAGGTTTCTTTTTCTTCCAAGACTTTTCTCTTTACATTTTCTACTAGCTCTTGTTTTCTTATCTCCATGTCCTCTTCTCCTTTCAAAAAATAATTTTCAAATGACCAACGCAGATTCAACTGCCATAGAGCCCTTTCCCGATATCCATTTAAAGCGGCGCCTTTTATTAAATCTAATGACACTTTTTCAAGAACTGTAAAGAATCCTTCGTCAATTCCTTTACGTACCCAGGCAAAAATTGCATCTCTTGACATAATAATACTATTTTTTAAGTTTTCATCTGTGATGTTAATTTCACTAACATCTATGTAGTAATTACTTTCAAGATATTTTGAGAAAAAAACTTCATGAATCAGCTTTCCAACCTGGGCCCGTGTATAATATCTTCCGTATTTATCCAAGTATTCAGGGTGCTTCGAATGCTGGCAGTGGCTTACATTAAAAAAATCAAACGATGGCTCAAGCTTTTGATGAAAACCCGGAATATTATCCTGATTTTGTATTTCCAGTTCCTTGCCTTTTTTAATTCTTAAATAATATCCTGCTGTTACATCCTGCGGGTCTTCCTCCTGACGATAAGCCTTAATATTTCTTTTTACCGTGTCGATATATACATTGCATTTCCCACCCGAAGCTAAATTCATCATATAATCAAAGAACATTCTCTGCATCATAACGTCATTGCCATCAAGCAAATAGGACACCGGAATTTTCCTCGTCTTTGCAGCGAGATATGGCTTTTTTGCATTCATTCCCAGGTTATTGTCCGGAAGACCATAGACTTTATCTCCTATCTCCACATTATAATCATTATTATTATAAATATTGGGAAGCAAATATCTTCTTTCTTCTCTCTCGATATTTGTATGCTCTGTCTCAAAAAAGATTTTCAGATAATCTTTTTTACTAAAATCCACATTTTCCAAATGAAATATATGATTTTTAATCCACTGTTTATTTCTCTCCAACTCTTCTATTGGAACGCTTCCTTCTGACTCTTCAAAAAGTTCATATATGTTGCTCGCTTCTTTAGACTTTTTATACTTTTGTTCTAAAGGATTTTTCAGCACTTCATAATATCCGTCAATAATTGCTTCCGTTAATTTTTTTGTAAGAATACTATCTTTTTTTACAAAAAAGGAAAAATAGTTGTTGGAATGAATGACTTTTTTCCCATCCATTGGCTTATTCATAGATACCAGCTGGCTATGATAATCGTAAAAGCAGACTTCTTTTAAATCCGAATGATTACTTTCAATCTCTCTTGTTTTCTTATTCAGCTTAATCTCTATAGGCTCTTTCATATTCCCTTGCCCGTCAACAAAAATATAGGTCCCGTCTGCCGGTATGTAGGAATCTAAGATAATATCCTTCCCCTTCTGCCTTTCCTTAGCCAAAACTTCCCCAAATACTTCCAAACATTCTTTCAGCATAACTCTCACCCCCTTACAGCCAGCGATAATTCACAAATCCTGCTCCTCTGGCGTTCATTTCCTGGACACCTGTTCCAATCGCCATGTGTGCCAGCTTTTGAGCCGTGGGATGGTCCGAAATATGAATGCAGAACTTGTCCCCCAGTAACTTAATATTTTTATATTCCATTGCAATTGGCACTTTATTTGAAAATTCAATCATGGTATAGAATGGAAAATCTTCCTCTAATTTTTCATTTTCAAATTGATTCCATTTCTTTATTAAGTTTATTTTTAAACGTTCCCCAAATTCTGATAAACTCATATAATTCCGCCAATATCCACGACTGTCCTTTAGCACAGCCGTGGTTACAGTATAGAGACACTCTATATGTTTTTGTGGAATCATCCTTATTTCAGCCGTCAGCCCTTTTATCTCCTCCGTGTAAATATTTACACAAGTTTCACTAAAATAGCGGGCAAGATTCTTATCAATAGTCCGAGCTGTTATGACATATACCTGCCCTTTCTTATATATCTTTTCTTTTTCGACTGGATAGAAGAGATCATGACTATAGCCTTTGTATCGGTTTTCTTCATGAAATCTTGCCAGTTCTTCCTCTTCTAAAAAACCCTTGTCAAGAAAAGCGGCTATTTTTGTCTGTGCCTGATGTACCGGAATATCCTGAAGCAAAAAAATTTTAATTCTTATCTCGAATACGTTCATTCTTCTCCTCCTCATATATGTTTTTGAATCCGTTCTCTGTACTCGTTATAATAAATGTACCTCTTTTCTTATCTTTTGTCAATACTTTTTTATTTTATTTACTATTGATTTGTATATTGATATCAAACACTTATTTATTCTATTAGGTTATATAATAAAAGTCAGAGTACGATTTACGAGTTCAAGTAAAAAGAAGAAGCTGTATGTTAAACACAAGCTTCTTCTTTTCCTCTGTTTTATTTACATAGGGAGTTGTTTAAATCTTGTAAAATCTCTTCTATGACTTCTTCGGACTCTTCTAATTCCTCTGCGATTTCTGCTACACTTTTTCCCTTTTGTCTCTTTTTTTGTATCTGGTCACAAAGCATATTTCTTCTCCCCTTTGCAAGTCCTTCCCTATTCCCTTCTTCCCAGGCCTCTTCCCTCTCCTGCCTCATATGCTTTTCCTGGTCATACTCAAATATACTCATGTTCTTTGCCTCCGCTCGATTCTTCTCCAGAAATTCTTTCAATATCCCTTCCCTTATACACTCTTCTATAGCCCTCTCTACTGCCTCGGCCAGTTCCATTTCCTCCGCATATTTTCTCACTCTCGCCGTATATTCCGCGTATTCCCACAAGGTATGGCTCATTTTCATCAGCTCTTTGTTGTGCCCGCTGTTGACGTTCAGCATAACTGCCTTTAATTCCAGACGGCACTCTTCTTTTATGGTATACAAATCAGACAGTCTTAAGATTTTCCTGTCCGGCTGTTCCTCCAGACCATTGTAAAACACTATAAAACGCGGTGACGGCAGTTCTATAGGCTTCGTTCCATATAAATTGGAGTCCTTTGTCATAGACGAAAACAGATTCGCAATATACAGCAGAAACCGGAAGGGCAAATTCGGGCTGTAAGGGGACTGGTGCTCATACAAAGACAACCGGGCGTCTATGATAAAAGAAAGGTCGTTTTTCATTGCCATGTAAATGGCATTCTCCAGTGTATTAATCTCCAGCATTTCCGGGTCTGTGTAATGTTTCCCGCTGACTGCATTATAAAGTTCCAGTAAATGCTCTTTGTCCTGAAACAGCATGGCGAATACCGTAGCCTTATACGTTCTGTTCGGAATCGTTTCTCTTGTTTCCATAAGATAAATACCTCCTCTTTCTTTCGCAGGAGGTCTCCCCGACAGATGCCCGTCCCTTCCCGCACATCTTTGTTCCACCTCTCTGCATTTGTTCCTGTTTTCTGTGAATAAAAGCATTGAGATTTTCCTTTGATATGCTGTCAGATTTTCAGACACGGCAGAACGCCGCAATAGACCTATTAGAATATTGGAAATATATAATGCTTTGAGAATATTGTAGCACAGTTGTTTTCAAATTACCACTGCTTTATACAAAAAAAGAAGGGCCAAATCCCATTGACCCCGTGAAATCTTTTCGTTATACATCACATGTTCCTATTTATCATACTCTTTATGTTATTTACTATATTTAAATACGCTCAGCGTTGTTATTTATGCATGAAGTTATTATGATATGAAATAACCCTAAAAGTCAAGACAAATTCTTAGGAAATAGTATTTTCCTTACTAATCCTCTTAAACAACCGCGCCAATACCAACACGGCCGCCACAGCCAGTACCACCTCTGCAGTAAGCTGCGCATAAGCAAGTCCGTAAAGCGGAAACAGGAAGTTCAAGATATAAAGCGCCGGAATTTCCAGAACAATCTTTCTCATAATGGCAAAAAGCAAGGCTTCTCTGCCCATTCCCACTGCCTGGAATACACCTACAGCAATAAAATCCATACACAAAAACGGCAGTCCCAGACAAAATCCCCGAAGGAATTTTGTTCCGTAAGCCACAATCGTCTCATTATCCATGAAAAGCTGAGTCAACTGCGCGGCACCCACAAAATAGCCCACAGCCACTATGGCAATAAATCCCAGGCTGGCTTTTACCGCAAATACCAGAGTGCCTTTCATACGCTTATGATTTCTGCTGGAATAGTTATAACTGATAAGCGGCATAATTCCCTGGGAAAGCCCCATGGCAACATTCATGGGAACCATATTGATTTTCTGCGTAATTCCCATAGCCGCCACTGCGTCAGCGCCAAAAGAAGAGGTAAAATTATTTAAAATAGTCATACCCGTCACATTCAGCAGATTCTGAATAGACGCCGGAATTCCCACATTGCAAATACCCCAGACAATTCTTTTTTCCAGAGAAAACTTCCGGGGATGAATACACACAAAGGTACGCCCTCTCTTCTTCCAGAGCAGCACAAAAAAGTACAGACAGGCCACACAATTTGACAAAAAAGTAGCAAGACCCGCTCCCTCTGCCCCCATATCCAGACCCCAGGGCAAAATAAACACCGGGTCCAGCAAAATATTGAGGAAACAACCGCTCATGGTCCCCAGACTGGCATGAAGCGCCGAGCCCTCTGCCCGTACCATATAAGCCATCACCACATTTAAAATAGCGGGAACCGCACCGAATAGCACCGTCCATTTTACATATCCTGCTGTGGCTGCCATAGTGTTGGTATCCGCTCCCAAAAGCCGCAGAAGAGGATTCTGAAAAATCCCGCAAAGAGCAGCAAACAAAACTCCGCTAAAAAGCGCACAGTAAAAACCAAAGGCCGAACTCTTGTATACGGTTTCATAGTCTTTGGTTCCCATTGCACGGCTCATCATGCTGGAACTTCCTACTCCAAATAAATTGTTGACCGCATTAAATGCCAGCAGAACCGGAGCCGCCAGAGTAACTGCAGCATTTTCTATGGCGTCATTGCACATACCTACGAAATATGTATCGGCTAGATTATAAATAACCATAACCAGAGAGCTTAAAATGGTGGGAAAAGCCAGTTTTGCCACAGCTCTTGGTATGGGGGTCTGCTCAAACAAAATCACTTTATCATCGTTTTGCATAACCTTCTCCTTCTATATTAATATAGTTTCATTGTAACATAGAAGGAGAAAGATTTCCTGCTGATTTTCACTTTCTTATCCGGAATACCGCAAAGCCTCAATGGGCTTTTTCCTCGCTGCTTTATTTGCCGGATACAGACCAAAAACAATCCCGATGAATCCGGAAAACGCAACGGCAATCCACACAACCTGCACATTCATGGTAAAGGTCATATTTCCATTCATAAATTTTCCGATAATTTTCAGCAGAATCCAGGAAAATCCAATGCCTGCAAAGCAGCCCGCCATGCTGACAATGACTGACTCCATGAGGAACTGCAGCATAATACTGCTTCTGCCTGCGCCAATAGCCTTACGGATTCCGATTTCCCGGGTCCGTTCCGTGACCGAAACCAACATAATGTTCATAATGCCGATTCCGCCTACCAGAAGAGAAATTGCTGCGATTCCTCCCATCATCAGAGACATGGTATTGTCCACCTCCTGCATGGTTTCCATTACTTCAAACTGGCTCTGTATAGAAAAAGCGTCTTCATCATTGTCCAGCCTGCTCAGCATAATCTGTTCCACTGCCCGTTCCGTTCTGTCCATGGTATCCTCATCCGGAGATGAAACATAAAACTGGGTAATATCCAGAATATTGTCCGCAATTCTGGTCAAAGTAGAATACGGAATATAGCCTTCCAATACCGTAGTCTGCGCAGAATCTTCGTCTTCCGAAGAAACCGCAGCAGCAGAGTTCTCCAGACTGCTGCTGTCAGAAAGTACTCCCACCACCTGAAAGCGGTTCCCATTCAAACTAATGGTTTCGCCCTCCACGTCCGTATGACCGAAAAATTCAATGGCTGTGTCTTCTGTAATCACCATAACATAAGAATGGTTATCCACATCCGTCTGTTTTAATGCTCTCCCGGTTTTCAGTTCCATATCCATAATACGGAAATAACTTCCTGTTGTACCGTACAAAGTCACCGTTCCCTCCGTATAGCCGGATTTTCCTGTAACGCTGGTTTGTGCAAAAGGTGCCGCGTCTTCTATGGCTTCGTCCTCCAATAGCTGGCTGAATTCTGAAAGCCGCAGGGGATTTTCCTTGTCATCACTGATTTGTACGGTCAGATAATCCGAACCCATGGAGGAAATCTGCCCGGCCACAGAAGATGAAGCCCCGTCCGCAATGGATACCAGAACAATCAGCGAGGAAACACCTATAATAATTCCCAGCATTGTGAGAAAAGTCCGCATTTTATTGGCGTTTACCGCACTCCACGCCATTTTCCAGGTTTGTATTCCCATCTTAATTTCCTCCCGGAGCAGGTCCGCCTCCAGATGGCATTTCACCCATACCGCCCCCGGAAGGCTGCTCCATATTGCCGGGTCCGCCGCCCTGCTGGGGTGTCTGTCCGGAATCTGTACCCTGGGTATTGCCTGTCTTCTGATAATAAACCGTATCGCCCTCCGACAGTCCGTCTGTGATTTCTACCTTATCTCCGTCAGAAAGTCCTGTGGATACCTCCTGTTCCCCCGACAGATTGCCCTCATCGTCCTTCTTGGTATATACAAAGGTTTTATCGCCTTTTTCCTGTAGAGCATTAACCGGTATGGTCACCACGTCTTTCTTTTCCTCTACTGTAATGACGGCTGAAGCATTCATTCCTTCTTTCATCTGCGCATCCTTTGGAATGGTAATTTCCACTGTATATTTTGCGACTCCGTTTCCGGAACTCTGGGAACTGCTGCCTACCTTTGTAACCGTTCCTGTAAAAGAAGAGTCCTCCAATGCATCCAGCGTCACTTCGGCTTCCTGGTCTTTTGACACAGAATTAATATCCAGCTCATCCACGCTGACAGAAAGAATCATACTGTCATTGGAAGCCAGGGTAAAAGCGGTTACATCTGTGCTGTAAGACGACGTATCTTCTGTACTGTCTGAAGAACTGGTCTGCTGGGCAGTGGTTTCCGTGTCTGCAGCGGCTGGCCGACCGGGTACTGTGGCCCTCCCCGCTTACAGCAG
>OAUK01000469.1_pt1 | contig 17436 bp, 4 predicted proteins | sample 1495131 | NCBI WGS metagenome assembly OAUK01 (sample SAMEA2580009, study PRJEB22360) | human gut metagenome | biome: human gut; feature: human-associated habitat; material: faeces | place: Denmark | collected 2008/2010 | reverse complement strand
AGTGCTGATATCTCTGTTGAAAAAGGTGACCCTGATATCGAAGGCAACGAAATCACGCGTATTAAATACCAAGACGAAAATGGTAAAACCCACCAAGTGGCAACTAAAGACGATGGTATGAAATACGGTGGCGATAGCGGTGCTGTAATCAACAAAAAGCTTAACGAACAAGTAAACATAATCGGCGGTATTACTGATGCTAGCAAGTTGACTACTGAAGATAATTTAGGTGTAGTATCCGATGGTAGCAATAACCTCAAGGTTCGTATGGCAAAAGACTTGAAAGGCCTTGAAACCGTAACAACTAAAGATGCTGCAGGCAACACTACAGTTGTAAATGGTGGCGGCATGAAGATTACACCTGCTAGTGGTAACCCTGTGAGTCTAACTAAAGATGGTTTGGATAACGGTGGTAACAAGATTACTAATGTAGCTAAAGGTACAGCTCCAACTGATGCAGTCAATAAATCTCAATTGGATCAAGCTGCAGCTGCTGCGACTACAACGGTAACAGCAGGCGATAATATTAAGGTTACGCCAAGCGACAATCCGAATGGTTCCAAAAACTATGAAGTAAGTCTTAAAGACCAAGTAACATTGGGCTCCGATCCTAAGAAACAAATCGCCATCGATGGCAATGCAGGCACAATCAAAGCTGGCGACAAGGTTGAAATCGACGGCGATAAAGGGACTATTAAAGTTGGTAAAGATGGTCAAGATGGCGTATCCATCACAGGCCCAGATGCGGCGAACGGCACAGACGGCAAGGTAGGTATCGCTGGTAAAGACGGTAAAGATGCTGTATCCATGTCCGGTAAAGACGGTGTAGGTCACATCGGTCTTAATGGTAAGGACGGTCGCAGTGCTGATATCTCTGTTGAAAAAGGTGACCCTGATATCGAAGGCAACGAAATCACGCGTATTAAATACCAAGACGAAAATGGTAAAACCCACCAAGTGGCAACTAAAGACGATGGTATGAAATACGGTGGCGATAGCGGTGCTGTAATCAACAAAAAGCTCAATGAACAAGTAAACGTTATCGGTGGTATTACTGATGCTAGCAAGTTGACTACAGAAGACAATTTAGGTGTCGTATCCGATGGTACTGGCAACCTTAAGGTTCGTATGGCGAAAGACTTGAAAGGTCTTGAAACAGTAACCACTAAGGATGCTGCAGGTAATACTACTGTTATGAACGGTGGCGGTGTAACAATTACACCTGCTAGCGGTAATGCAGTAAGCCTTACTAAAGATGGTCTCAACAACGGTGGTAATACAATTACCAATGTTGCGGCTGGTGTAAACGGCACTGATGCGGTTAACGTAAATCAATTAAAAGGTGCAACAGATAAGATGGCGAATGCAATCAATGCTGTAGCGGGCGAAACACAACGTGTAGGCGCTCATGCGGCGGCTATGGCTGCGTTGAAACCAATTCAATACGATCCATTGGAGCCAACTCAAGTAATGGCTGGTGTTGGTAATTACAGAGGTGAAACAGCAGCGGCGTTAGGTGTTGCACATTACTCTGCAGAAGACACAATGTTCCATGTAGGCGTATCTGTTGGTGGTCATCACAATATGGTGAATGCCGGTGTGACTCACAAATTCGGTAACTCCGATGCGAAGAAAGCAATCCCAGAACGTTATAAAGGTGGCCCTATTAGCTCTGTTTATGTGTTGCAAGATGAGGTAACAGCATTGAAAGCTGAAAATGCACGCATGCAAGAAAGCCTTAACGAATTGTCTTCTGTGAAGGCTGATAATGCACGTATGCAACAACGTATTGATGAATTATCCTCTGTGAAGGAAGATAATGAACAAATGAAGGCTCAAATTGCATTGTTGATGCAACAAGCAGGGCTTACAAAGTAAATTTGACTTGATTAAATGGATTATTTAGTATACTCTAGTCATGTAAGAATCATGTAAGGAATATGAAAGCCGCCCTTTGGGAGGCGGCTCATCATTAGGAGGATTTATGAAATTCAAAAAATTTATGCCTGTATTGGCACTTGCTTGTGTGTGTGTGGTAGGTCAAGCGGATGCGGCTCAAGATCGATTGATGATGCCGGAACAACCAGCTGAACCATTAAATGTGATTGAAGCAGAAGTGGCTGTTCCTGTACCTAGCGAAGAAGTTCGCGACGTAGTGAATGCTTTCACACAATTCCAATTGGACCAAAAGGGCAAGCGTATCATGGACGATTCCCGCGTTATGACTGGTCAAGAGCGTTACCGCAACAATGTGTTGTACTACATGAACGTTCGTCGTAGTTGGTACATCGTAAGCCATCGTTATAAAAACGATAGCTATGGTCGTTTAGCATTGGACCGTTTGTACAACGATTACAAACAGTTCTTTACAGAACATGCGACTGTATCTGAAGACGCTAAATTGGACTATGCGCAACAAATCATCGATATCTTGGATCGCAATACAGCTAATGTACATGATGATGAATTGCGTTTCTATATGAACGAAATGGTAATCTTCAGCTTGAACGAAGCCATGAAAGACGGTAATAATCGCGTGAAACCTGTGGACGAAAAAGCAGCTCCTGCGATGGATGAACTTCACACAGTGGACCTTCGTAAAGCGATTAATGCACCTACAATTCAATAATTTTAGATGATTCAATTATAAGAATTAAGTGTTGTTGTGTTGTATTGTATTTCTTATAATTGTATGACCGATAAAAAATATCGGGGTGTTGTTTGTATTAACAATACCCCGATATTTTTTATGCATATAATTTTGCAATCAATGTGATTCGCTGACCTTGAATCACCTTATATGTAATTTTTTTTACGATGGCCGTAAAGTTGTGATGCAGAAATTGTAACTGATCGTTAGGTTGAACGTCCGCATCATATGTGAATACGCCTTCTTCCCCATTAAAGCGACCTTTGATTGTGAAAGTTTGATTATCTCGTGTAACTACGATATCTTCTTCGGTAACCGTATTCGGTTTATCTATATTTTGTTGTAAGATATTGAGTTCTGACATAGATTTCTTCCTCCTTTCTGCTTTCAGTATAACAATAAAAATTAAAAAACACATGGAGTAATCGTATAAATTGTTTTTATACACATATGCTCTATTTCTATAAAGCCTATAAAGCCCGCCGGTACGCCTTTAGAGGGACTTGGAATAAAAAAAGGAATGACGGCGATTTGAATTTCACCTGTCATTCCTTTTACTATATAATAAAATGCTACCTTTATTGATTGTGCAATAGTTAATTGGCTTAAGTAGGTATGTAGTAATTGTGTACGTACATTGAGTCAAAATGGCAGAAACACTGTACGATATCCGTTTATGAAAAGATATCATTCTATTATATAGTCTATCATAAATCAGAATGATGAAGAGAAAATAAATTGGTTACATATGGTGTGATATTGGGACATAATAATGGAAAGTTTTGTATTATTTATGAAAGTAGGTGAATAATAGTAAAAAAATACAGCATTTATGCAGAATATTCAGTATATTTAATTTTATCGAAATTATTAATAACTTAAACACAAAAGTTTTATGAAAATAAAATGAAAAAAAGTTTACTTTTCCCGTAATTTGTGGTATTTTAGATATACACATTCAAGAATGTCGATGAATTCTCAATACATCATCGATACATCATTGTTATTTCATTAAATATGTAGATAGTTAGTTAGTAAGTTTTATAAGTTTTATAGGAGAAAGATTAATGAATCGAGTATTTAAAGTGATTTGGAATCGCACAAAGGGCTGCTATGTTGTGGTGGCAGAAACAGCAAAGAACATGACGAAACGTTCCTCTTTGTCGGTTGTATTCTCTAAAATGGTAGGTGCTACAGCAGTTGCCGTTATGTTGACAGGCGTTATGATGCCTACGGATGCCTTGGGGGCACCGATTAAAAATGGTGTCGGAGCGACAGCTGAAAACGACGGTGGTATCGCGATTGGTGACAGAACAAATGCTCGCGGTGACTATAGTGTGGCTATGGGTACAGACGCTACTGTTGGTAAAAATGATCCATCTGAATCTGAAAGCCAAAATGGTATCGCTATCGGTCATGGTGCTACAGTAAGTGTTAACCCTGCTACGGCAACACCAGGTATTACAGATAAGAGCGGTGGTATTGCCATCGGTCATGATGCGACAACTAAGGATATCAATACAATTGCTATTGGTACAAGCACTATCGGTCAAGGTGCGCAAGCTGTAGCTATTGGTCGTAATGCGCGCACAATTGCTAATAACGGCGTAGCTATTGGTAACGAAGCACGTGTACAATCCACGAACGGCTTTGCGTTGGGGAACAATGCACGTGCCGGTTTTGATGAAAACAATCAATTGATAGGTCTTGATAATGATCAGGCTTTCGGTTCCAATGCACGTGCTTACGGTGGGTCCTCCATGGCGTTCGGTAATAATGCGAAGGCATCCAAAGGGGGTGCTATTGCTATGGGTAATGGTTCTCAATCTCGAGGTGATTGGGGTGTAGCCATCGGTAATGGTGCAAAAGCATTGGCACAAGGTGCTCGCGCAATCGGTGCTAACTCTACAGCTGATGCTACTAATGCTGCTGCTATGGGTTGGGATAGTGTGGCTAGCGGTGAGGCTTCTATTGCTATCGGTGAGACGGCAAAAGCGACTGCAAATAATTCTATTGCTATGAGTAAAGCTGCAATCGCAGCTGCAGATGATTCCATTGCCATCGGTAAAAATGCATCAGTTGATGCGAATCAACAACGATCGATTGCATTAGGTGCTAACTCCAAGACTGATAATGTAGTAAGCACACCAAATCAATTGGTAAATGGCTTATGGTATAAAAACTATGCCGGCGGCTCTGCTGACTCTACACTTAGCGTGGGTAGTGATACGCTAAAACGTACTATCACAAATGTGGCTGCAGGTCGTGTGAATGCACAATCTACAGATGCAATCAATGGTAGTCAATTATATGCTGTTGCAAATACCTTGGGTAATTTAGCAAGCACTACAAAAGGCCTTTTAGGTGGCAATGCAGCGCTTGACCCTGATACGGGTAACTTGTCGATGAGCAATATCGGCAACACTGGTAAAGGCACGATTCATGATGCTATTAAATTCAATAAAGACACTATAGATAAAGGCCTTAACTTCGATGCTAATACAGGTGGTGCGAAAAACAACCTATTAGGTTCTAAAGTTACCATCAAAGGCGACGGCAGCAATATCAATGCCGCAATTACACAAGCTAATGGTGATACAACTATTAATATGACATTAGGTAATACCATTAAAGTAGGCACAGCAAAACCTGTAACTATTGATGGTACTACAGGCCATGTAACAGGTCTTCAAAATAAAGACTGGAATGTAGATAATCCTGTAGCTGTATCGGGCCGTGCTGCGACAGAAGATCAGTTGAAAAAGGTAAACGATAAAGTTAACACTAATAAGGCTGATATCGATAAAAATGCTGGTGATATCAATACTAACAAGCAAAATATCACTAAAAATGCTGGCGACATTGCGAATAACAAAACTGATATCGCTAAAAACAAGCAAGATATTTCCACTATTAATACAACCATTAGTAAAGGCTTGAATTTTGCTGGTGATACAGGTACTGTAAGTAACAGACAATTAGGTGATACAGTTACTGTTAAAGGCGGTGCTACAGGCACATTGTCTGACGGTAATATCGGTGTTGTATCCGACGGCAATGGCACATTAAATGTGAAATTAGCTAAAACATTGACAGGTTTGGACAGCGTTACAGCTGGTAATACTAAGATTGATAACAGCGGTTTGACTGTAGGTGGTAAGAACTATGTATCTCCATCAGGTCTCAATGCGAATAATCAAAAGATTACTAATGTTGCTAATGGTAGCGACCCTAATGATGCAGTTAACTATAGCCAATTACAAGCTGCTATCGGTGGTACAGCTAAAGCATCCACTGTAAAAGCGAAGGATGCGAATGTAACTGTAACAGAAGATACAAACGCAGCAGGCGGTAAGGAATATACTGTTGGCTTAGGCAATAAAATTACCGTAGGTACAGCACATCCTGTAACTGTAGATGGTGATACAGGTCATGTAACAGGCCTTACAAATACAGATTGGGATGTAGATCATCCTGCGGCTGTATCTGGTCGCGGTGCTACAGAAGATCAGTTGAAAAAGGTTAATGATAAAGTTAACACTAATAAAACTGCTATCGATAAAAATGCTGGAGATATCACTACTATCAATACAACTCTTGATAAAGGCTTGAACTTTGATGGTGACTCCGGTGCAGTTATCAATAAAAAATTAGGTGAAAAACTGTCTGTCAAAGGCGGTGCTACAGGCGCATTATCCGACGGCAATATCGGTGTTGAATCCGACGGCAATGGCACATTGAATGTGAAATTGGCAAAAACGTTAAGCGGTTTAGATAGCGTTACAGCTGGTGGTACTACTATCAACAACAGCGGTTTGACTGTAGGTGGTAAAACATATGTATCTCCAACAGGTATCAATGCGAACGATCAAAAAATTACCAATGTTGCTGATGGTGCTGTAGGTGCAGGTAGCAAAGACGCTGTAAACGGCGGTCAATTGCACGATGCTAAAAACGAATTAAATACTAATATCAATAATGCTAAAACTGATCTTATCAACAAAGGCCTTCGTTTCGATGCAGATAATAACAGCGAAAAAACGAACAAGCTCGGTTCCAAGGTGACTGTAAACGGTGATGACAACATCACTACTGAAATCACACAAACCGGCGACGATACTAAGATCGGCGTTAAATTGAACAAAAATCTTAATGTTCAAACATTGACGGCTACAGATACCGTGAAAGCTGGCGGCGTAACAATGGGTAAACACGCTGATACTAAAAATTATGTGACAGGCCTTGATAATAAAGATTGGGATGTGAACACATCTAATCCTGTAAGTGGTCGCGCAGCTACAGAAGATCAATTGAAAAAGATCAGCGATGTTGTTAAGAGCCAAGGTGCTGCTGCTACAGATTATCGTTTGGTGAAAAATGCAGCTGCTGCAGATGGGGCTTATACAGTTGATTCTAACGGTGATGTTGACTTAACTGTAGAGGATAAAAACCATGCAGGTCAAAAAGAAACTGTTAAGATTAAGGATGTTGCATCTAAATCTAGTCTCGACAAATTAAATGATCGTGCTGTTAAGTATAATTTGGATAATGGTACTGTTGATAAGACAAAAGTAACTTATGAAGGTCCTACTTATGCTAATAAAACTGGTGGTACTCATGTAACAAATGTGGCGTATGCGACAGGCAACGATGGTAGCGAAGCGGTTAATGTGGATTACTTGAAAGACAAAATCAAAGATAGCGAAGATGCATTAACTAATAAAGGCTTGAAATTTGATGCTAACAGTGGCGGCGTAAAAACTAATAAACTTGGCTCTACGGTTACTGTTAAGGGCGAAGGTAATGATGCTGATGCTAACTACAGCGGTGAAAATCTTAAAACTTTCATCACACAAGATCAAGATGGCAACACAACTATCGATGTGAAGATGAACAAAAACCTCAAAGCTAATAGTGTGGCTATTGCCGGTAAAAACGGTCAAGACGGCGTTACACTTAAAGGTGGCGACGCTAAAAACGGTGTAGATGGTACAAGCATTAATCGTTTAGTGACCGAAGATAAAGACGGTAATACACATACGCTTGCAACCCTTGATGATGGTATGATGTATGGCGGCGATACAGGTAATGTAATTAAAAAGAAACTTAACAATCAAGTGAATGTTAAGGGCGGTATCTCCGATGAAAGCAAATTAGCTGCTGAAGACAACATCGGTGTAGTTTCCGACGGTTCCGATACATTGAAATTGCGCTTGGCGAAAGAATTGAAAGGCTTGACATCTGCTACTTTCACAAACGGCGGCAATAATACTGTTATCAATGGTGATGGTATGACCATCAATCGTGCTGGTGGTGATGCAGTAAGTCTTACAAAAGACGGCTTAAATAACGGCGGTAACAAGATTACGAATGTAGCTGACGGCACAGATCCTAACGATGCAGTTAATAAATCTCAATTGGATAAAGCTACAGCAGCTGCATCTACAACGGTATCGGCAGGTAATAATATTACTGTGACACCTAGCACCAATGCGAATGGTTCTAAGAACTATGAAGTAGGTCTTAAAGATCAAGTGACATTGGGCTCTGATGCTACGAAACAAATCGCAATGGATGGTACTACAGGTACTATCAAGGCTGGTGATAAAGTTACAATCGATGGCAATAAAGGTACGATTAAAGCTGGCAACGTAACAATTGACGGTGAAAACGGTACCATTAAAGCTGGTGACAAGGTAACTATCGATGGTAAAGATGGTAAGATTGCAGCAGGCAAGGTATCTGTTGATGGCAAAGACGGTTATGTGACAGGTCTAGAAAACAAAGATTGGGATCCTGACAATATCACAAGTGGTCGTGCTGCTACAGAAGATCAATTGCAAAAATCTCACAAATCCTTGGATAACAAGATTAATAACCTAGGTGATGAAATTACGAAAAAAGGTATGAATTTTGCTGGTAATACAGGTGAATTCCACCGTGATTTAGGTCAAAAGGTTACTATCAAAGGTGAAGGTACAGAGTCTGACGATAAATACTCCGGCGAAAATATTAAAACAGTAGCCGACCAAGATGGTAATGTTAATATCAAGATGGCGAAAAACCTTAAGACTGACAGCTTAACTACTGATAAGGTAAAAGTTGGTAAAAACGGTCAAGATGGCGTATCTATTACTGGCCCTAATGGTGCTGACGGTACAGACGGCAAAGTAGGTATCACAGGCAAAGACGGTAAAGATGCTGTATCCATGTCCGGTAAAGACGGCGTTGGTCATATCGGTTTAACTGGTAAAGACGGTCGTAATGCGGATATTACCGTTGATAAAGGTGATCCAGACTTAGATGGTAACGACATCACTCGTATTAAGTACCAAGACGAAAATGGTAAGACCCACCAAGTGGCAACTAAAGACGATGGTATGAAATACGGTGGCGATAGCGGTTCCGTAATCAAGAAAAAGCTTAACGAACAAGTTAATGTAGTGGGTGGCATTACTGATGCTAACAAGTTGACTACAGAAGACAATTTAGGTGTCGTATCCGATGGTACTGGCAACCTTAAGGTTCGTATGGCGAAAGACTTGAAAGGTCTTGAAACAGTAACCACTAAGGATGCTGCAGGTAATACTACAGTTATGAATGGTGGCGGTGTAACAATTACACCTGCTAGCGGTAATGCTGTAAGCCTTACTAAAGATGGCCTCAACAACGGCGGTAATACAATTACCAATGTAGGCCCTGGTGTAAACGGCACTGATGCAGTTAACGTAAATCAATTGAAAGGTGCTACAGATGGGTTAGCTAATGCTATTAACTCCGTAGCGGGCGAAACACAACGTGTAGGCGCACATGCAGCGGCTATGTCTGCATTGAAACCTATTCAATATGATCCATTGGAACCAACTCAAGTAATGGCTGGTATCGGTAATTATAGAGGTGAAACTGCGGCGGCTCTTGGCGTTGCACATTACACAGCAGAAGATACAATGTTCCATGTAGGCGTATCTGTTGGTAGCCACCATAACATGGTAAATGCTGGTGTAACTCGTAAATTCGGTACTTCCGATGCGAAGAAAGCAGTTCCTGAACGTTATAAAGGTGGTCCTATCAGCTCCATGTACGTAATGCAAGATGAAATGACTGCTTTGAAAGCTAAGTACGAAAAAGTACAACGCGACAATGAAGAAATGAGAGCACAAATTGCATTATTGATGCAACAAGCGGGCTTGAAATAATATGAAATAACATATTGATACGGCAGTGCTTATAAAAGGCGCCAAAAGCGAAATGCTTTTGGCGCCTTTTTTTATACAAAAAAATAGTTTAAATGGCTGTTATAAACATATATATGTCATGGTTAACTTGTAATGTAATTAAAATAGGTAAGTAATAATTGGATCATAATAGTTTACTAAGGTGAAATACATTTTTTTCATGAAGTTAATTTTATGCGAAAAAATTAGTACATTTAGCATATTCATAAGGTATATGACGGGGTTTTTGTATATTCATAAATATTTATGATTTAGAAGTGAGTGTAGAGTGAAAATTTTTTTACTTTTAGTATAGAATATGATATGTTTAATATGATATGCATCGGTAAATAGCCATATATTAACTGTATTTTTACTTTTTAAAATAGTTATAAAATATTTTATTATATTCATATAATTTGATAGTTTTATGCAAGGAGTAAGACGAGATGAACCGAATTTTTAAAGTAATCTGGAGTCGTACAAAGGGATGTTATGTCGTTGTAGCTGAAACAGCGAAAAATATGTCGAAACGCTCGACAATGACATCGGTATTTGCCAAGATGATTGGTATTTCTATCTGTACTGTTATGTTAGCAGGAGGGATTATACCAACTGAAGCGCAGGCATCTACACTAAAATGGGGTGATAATGCCCAAGCTAAAGAGGGTACTGTAGCGATAGGTGATAATAGTATAGCAAAGGCAGATAACAGTGTGGCTGTGGGTACAGGGGCCACTGTTAGTAGTGGTTATGTGCAAGGCGTTGCAATAGGTAGAACAGCGACAGTCTCGGCTGATAATGGTGTAGCAATAGGGAATTTGACTAAATCATTTTCAAAAAATGGATTTGCTCTAGGTAATAATTCCCGGGCTGGATATAATGATGCTGATCAACTTGTAGGAAAAGATAATGATCAGGCATTTGGTACAAATGCGCGCGCCTGGGGAGGATCCTCCATGGCTTTTGGTAATGATGCTAAAGCCGGTGGTGGCGGTGCCATATCGATGGGGAATGGGTCACAATCGCGAGCTGACTGGGCGGTAGCTATCGGTAATGGTGCTAGAGCATTTAAACAAGGATCTTCCGCTTTAGGTACAAATTCTACTACTAATGGATCTCACTCCACGGCACTTGGCTGGGCTAGTACAGCCAACGGTTATGCCGATATTGCGGCCGGTGAAGGCTCAGTCGCATCCGGTGGGAATTCTTTAGCTTTAGGGGTTAATTCTTCCACGTCTACAGGAGCAGAAGGCTCTGTGGCGTTAGGTTTGAGCAGTAAAGCAGAGAAAACAAATTCTATGGCTTTAGGTGTGTCCGCTAATGCCGGACATGAACGCTCAGTTGCATTAGGTGCAAATTCTAAAACTGATAACACAGTAAGTACCCCAAATCAGTATGTAAACGGTTTGTGGTTTAAGAATTTAGCGGGGGGAACGGCGGATTCTACCGTAAGTATCGGTAATGATACGGTAAAACGTACGATTACAAATGTGGCAGCAGGGCGTATGAACGCTTCGTCTACAGATGCTATTAACGGTAGTCAATTGTTTGGTGTCGCAAATAGTTTGGGAAATTTAGCCACTACAACTAAAAATATCCTTGGTGGTAATGCGGCTCTCGATCCTGATACCGGTAAGTTGACGATGAGCAATATTGGTCTTACAGGTAAAAGCACAATCCATGATGCTATTAGATATAATAAAGACAATATCGATAAAGGCCTGGGATTTGATGGAGATACCGGTACTGCATTTAATAGACAGTTAGGTCAAACGACGGTTATTAAAGGTGGTGCTAGAGGTGCTATGTCTGACGGTAACATCGGTGTTCAGGCAGAAGCTAACGGCACATTAAATGTAAAATTGGCTAAAAAAGTAACTGGTTTGGACAGCGTGACAACAGGAAACACCACGATTGATAATAGAGGGTTGTCTGTAGGCAATAAACTCTATGTGTCCTCAAGCGGTATTTATGCTAATAATCAAAAAATTTCCGGTGTTGCACCTGGGAATGGCGGCAGTGATGCAGTTAACTATAGTCAATTACAAGATGTGGCTAATCGTATTCCTAAATTGACTACGGTGAAAGAACAAGATCCGAACATAAGAATATTAGAAGGTACTAATGTATATGGCGGTAAGGAATATACCGTCGGGTTAAATAGTACAATCGTTGTAGGTCGAAATGCATCACATCCGGTAACAGTAGATGGTTCTAATGGACATATAACCGGTCTTACAAATAAAAATTGGGATTTAAATAACCCTACACCTGTATCTGGTCGTGCTGCTACGGAAGATCAGTTAAAGCGGGTTAATGAGAAAGTTAATTCTAATCAGTATTTTATTAATCGAAATGCGCAGAGCATTTCAGATAACTCAAGCCGTATCGGTAATAATGCACGAGATATCACAAAAAATACAGGTGATATCACTACTAATAAGAATGATATTAATACTATTAATAATACTCTTGAAAAAGGACTCAATTTCAACGGCGATACAGGGGCTACGATTAAAAGAAAATTAGGCGATACTCTAGTCGTTAAAGGCGGTGCTACAGGGGCATTATCCGATAATAATATTGGTGTTGTATCCGATGGTACCGGCAGATTGAATGTAAAATTGGCAAAATATTTAACAGGCTTGGATAGCGTTAATGCAGGAAACACTACGATTAGTAAAAATGGCTTGAGTGTAGGTGCTAGAACCTATATAACACCAAATGGCATCAATGCTAATAATCAAAAGATTACAGGTGTAGCTAATGGTACAGCGCCTGATGATGCAGTTAATTTCAGTCAATTGCAAAATGCTATCGGTGGTACTGCTAAGGCCACTACGGTAAAAGGGAAAGACGCGAACGTAACCGTAACAGAAGGTACCAATGCGAATGGTGGTAAGGAATTCACTGTTGGATTAGGTAATAAACTTTCGGTAGGTACAGCACATCCTGTAAATGTGGATGGAACTGCTGGAACTGTAACAGGTCTTACTAATACAGCTTGGAATGTAAATAATCCACAAGCCGTAACCGGTCGTGCTGCAACGGAAGATCAGTTGAAAACTGTTAATACGCAAGTTAACACAAATAAGGATAAAATAGAGCAAAACACAACTGACATTGCTCAAAATACCACTGATATTGGTAAGAATAAGCAAGATATAGCTAAAAACACCGCAGATATAGCTAAAAATACAACGAATATTGGTAAGAATACGACTGATATTGCACAAAATAAACAAAATATTGCTCAGAATACACAAGATATTGCGACCAATAAAAATGCTATCTCTACAATCAATACAACTATTGCTAAAGGCCTTAACTTTGATGGAGATAGTGGCGCTGTAATTAACAAACAGTTGGGCGATAAACTCAGTATCAAAGGTGGTGCCGCCGCTACGAATCTAACAGATAATAATATTGGCGTCATATCTGATGGCAGTGTATTAAATGTGAAACTAGCTAAAACATTAACCGGTTTGGATAGCGTAACGGCTGGTGGTACAACGATCAATAGTGGTGGGTTAACCGTAGGTGGTAAGACCTATGTATCTCCGAACGGCATCAATGCAAACGACAAGAAAATAACTAATGTTGCTGATGGTGACGTGGCGGCTAACTCCAAAGAGGCAGTTAACGGCGGTCAACTTCATGCGGCTAAAACCGAATTAAATAACAACATTAATGATGCTAAGACTGAATTAAACAAAAATATCGGTGATACCAAAACTGAACTCAATAAAAATATTAATGACGCTAAAACCGAACTGAACGGCAATATAGATAATGCAAAAACCGAGCTAAACAATAATATATCAACCGCGAAGAATGATGTGATTAATACAGGCCTCAAGTTTGATGCGGATACAGGCGGTGCTAAGACCAATAAACTGGGTTCCAAGGTAACGGTAAACGGCGATGATAATATCACGACAGAAATCAGTCAAACTGGTGACGATACTAAGATCGGTCTTAAATTAAAGAAAGATCTCAACGTTACTACTGTTACTGCCGCTGATACTGTGAAAGCTGGCACTGTGACTATGGGCAAACAAGCTGGTGGTGCAGGCGGTGCAAACGGTAACTTTGTGACAGGACTCGATAATAAGTCTTGGAACGCGGATAATCCTCAGGCTGTAAGTGGTCGTGCTGCTACGGAAGATCAGTTGAAATCCGTTAATGATAAGGTCAATACAAATGTAACCAATATCAATAAAGGATTAAACTTTAACGGCGATAGCGGTGCTGCGATTAATAAAAAATTGGGCGACACTGTTACCATTAAAGGTGGTGCTGCGGCTGTAAATTTGACGGACAATAATATCGGTGTCGTATCTGATGGTAGCACATTAAATGTGAAACTAGCTAAAACATTAACTGGTTTGGATAGCGTAACAGCTGGTGGAACAACCATTAATAGTAGTGGTTTGACCGTAGGCGGCAAGACCTACGTAACGCCAAACGGTATCAATGCAAATAATCAAAAGATTACCGGTTTAGCAAAAGGGACAGACCCTACTGATGCGGTTAACTTCAGTCAGTTGCAGGATGCTATTGGTGGAACTGCTAAGGCAAGTACTGTGAAAGCTAAAAACAGCAATATCACTGTAGAAGAAGGTACAAATGCAGCCGGCGGTAAGGAATATACTGTCGGATTAGGGGATAAAATCACCTTAGGAACTGCTAATCCTGTATCTGTGGATGGTACTGCAGGCACGGTAACTGGTCTTACCAATACTGCTTGGGATGTAGATAATCCACAAGCCGTAACTGGTCGTGCTGCAACGGAAGATCAGTTGAAATCTGTTAATACGCAAGTTAATACAAACAAGGATAAAATAGCTCAAAACACAACTGACATTGCACAAAATAAGCAAAATATCGCTCAAAATACACAAGATATTACAACTAACAGAAATGCTATTTCTACCATCAATACAACTATCGCTAAAGGCCTTAATTTTGATGGAGATAGCGGCGCTGTAATTAATAAACTGTTGGGCGATAAACTAAGCATCAAAGGTGGTGCTGCGGCTGCGAACTTGACCGATGGTAATATTGGTGTCGTATCCGACGGCAATACATTGAACGTGAAGTTAGCTAAAACATTAACTGGTTTGGACAGCGTAACAGCTGGAGGCACAACTATTAATGCTAGTGGTTTAACCGTAGGCGGTAAAACCTATGTATCTTCAAACGGTATCAATGCAAACAACCAAAAGATTACCAATGTTGCTAACGGTGATGTGGCTGCAAACTCCAAAGATGCGGTGAACGGCAGTCAATTGCATGACACTAAAACTGAGTTAAATAAAAACATTAGCGATACTAAGACTGAGTTGAATAAAAATATTGGTGACGCTAAAACTGAACTTACCAACAAAGGCCTTCGTTTTGATGCGGATAATAACGCTGAAAAAACGAATAAACTAGGCTCTAAGGTAACGGTAAACGGCGACGACAATATTACGACAGAAATTAGTCAAACTGGCGATGATACGAAGATTGGTCTTACATTGAAGAAAAATCTTAATGTTACGTCTGTTACTGCAGCGGAAACTGTGAAAGCAGGTACTGTAACTATGGGTAAACAATCCGATGGTGCAACTCCTGCTAATATGGGTAACTATGTGACTGGTCTTGATAATAAGACATGGAGCGTAACTAATCCGACTGCTGTCAGCGGACGTGCTGCAACAGAAGATCAATTGAAGACAGTTACTGAAGCCATCACAACTCAAGGCGCTAATGCAACGGACTTTAGTCTCGTTGCAAATCCTGCGGCAGGTTCCAATGGTGATTATACTGTAGATGCCAATGGTGATGTAGCATTGACAGTTCAAGATAAGAACCATCCGGATAAAACAAAAACCGTAACGATTAAAGATGTAGCATCTAAATCCGAATTGGATAAAGGCTTGAACTTTGACGGTGACTCTGGCACGACTATCAACAAGAAGTTGGGTGGTACTGTTGCCATTAAAGGTGGAGCTGCGGCTGCAGATTTAACGGATAATAATATTGGTGTTGTATCCGATGGCACAGGCACACTGAATGTGAAGTTGGCAAAAACATTAACCGGCTTGGACAGTGTAACAGCTGGTGGTACAACCATCAACAGTGGAGGTTTGACCGTAGGCGGTAAGAACTATGTATCTTCAAACGGCATCAATGCGAATGACCAAAAGATTACCAATGTTGCTGATGGTAATATTGCTGCTAATTCCAAAGATGCGGTTAACGGCGGTCAATTGCATGACGCTAAAACTGAGTTAAATAAAAATATTAGTGATGCTAAGACTGAACTTACCAATAAAGGCCTTCGTTTTGACGCAGATAATAATGACGAAAAAACGAATAAACTAGGCTCCAAGGTAACAGTAAACGGCGACGACAATATTACGACGGAAATCACGCAAACCGGTGACGATACGAAGATCGGTCTTAAATTGAAGAAAGACCTTAACGTTACCACTGTTACGGCAGCGGAAACTGTGAAAGCTGGCACTGTAACGATGGGTAAACAATCCGATGGTGCAACTCCTGCTAATATGGGCAACTATGTAACTGGTCTTGATAATAAGGATTGGAGTATTGATAACCCTACAATTGCATCTGGCCGTGCAGCAACGGAAGACCAGTTGAAAACAGTTAGTGACGAAGTTAAGAAACAAGGCGCTAGTGCAACGGACTTCAGTCTTGTTGCTAATCCTACGGCGGGTTCTAATGGTGACTACACTGTAGATGCTAACGGTGACGTGGCATTGACAGTTCAAGATAAGAACCATCCGGATCAAACGAAAACCGTAACGATTAAAGATGTGGCGTCTAAATCTGAAGTGGATAAAGGCTTGAACTTTGATGGTGACTCAGGTACGACTATCAATAAGAAGCTAGGTGGTACTGTTGCCATTAAAGGCGGAGCTGCGGCGGCAGATTTAACGGATAACAATATTGGCGTTGTATCTGATGGCAATACATTGAACGTGAAGTTATCAAAAACATTGACCGGCTTGGACAGCGTAACAGCCGGCGGTACAACCATCAATGGTGGCGGTTTGATCGTAGGCGGTAAGACCTATGTATCTCCAAACGGCATCAATGCAAACGACCAAAAGATTACCAATGTTGCTGATGGTAATATTGCTGCTAATTCTAAAGATGCGGTTAACGGCGGTCAATTGCATGACGCTAAATCTGAGTTAAATAAAAACATTAGTGATGCTAAGACCGAGTTGAATAAAAATATTGGTGATACCAAGGCTGAATTAAATAAAAATATTAGCGATACTAAGACCGAGTTGAATAAAAATATCAGTGATACCAAAACTGAACTCAACAATAATATTAATGACGCTAAGACTGAACTGACCAATAAGGGCCTTCGTTTTGATGCGGATAATAACGATGAAAAAACGAACAAGCTAGGCTCTAAGGTAACAGTAAACGGCGACGAAAATATTACGACAGAAATCAGTCAAACTGGTGACGATACGAAGATCGGCCTTAAATTGAAGAAAGATCTTAATGTTACATCTGTTACGGCTACGGAAACTGTGAAAG
>OAUK01000466.1_pt1 | contig 17459 bp, 19 predicted proteins | sample 1495131 | NCBI WGS metagenome assembly OAUK01 (sample SAMEA2580009, study PRJEB22360) | human gut metagenome | biome: human gut; feature: human-associated habitat; material: faeces | place: Denmark | collected 2008/2010 | reverse complement strand
GTTGTCGTCATCTCTCATGAATTTTGCTGCCGATGTAGGCGGTGAACTGGCAGGTAGACCGACGATTAAGTCGGACGACGCAAAGGTTCCCGATAGTTATCAGTCCGTTCCGGAAGTAGGGCCTGTTTTTAATGTCAGCGCCGAGGCGGTTATTGCCTTAAAGCCGGATCTGATTATTGCCAGCAAGTCGCAACACGAGGCGTTGGTTCCCTTGTTTGAACAAAACGGAATCAAGGTTGTGGTTCTCACTTCTAAAACGTACGATGATGTAAAGCGGAATATGACTATATTCGGTCAGATTTTTGATAAAAAGGAAATAGCTGAACAACATATTGCGGATATGGATAAAAGAATTGAGGATATTCGTCATAAATTCCCGGGAAATCATAAGAAGACAGCTATTATTCACGCTACGCCCAGTCAAGTATCCGTAGAAATGAAGAACTCCATTGCCGGAAGCTGTGCCGACATTCTGGGGCTTGATAATGTAGCGGTTGACGGACAAGTCACATCAAGTGATGCCCAGGTGCCGTACTCTATGGAAAAACTGGCTCAGGACAATCCGGACATTATCTTTATTACGACTATGGGAAAGAAAGAAAAAGTGGAGAAGAAGATGAAGACCGAATTTCAAAACAGTCCGGCATGGTCCGTTTTGGAAGCCGTTAAAAACGGTCGTGTCTATGTACTTCCTGAAAATCTCTTCTTATTAAATCCGGGTCTAAATTATCCGGAAAGCGTGGAATATATGGGTCGGGCCGTATACGGAGAATTACATTGATGAGTGCTGAAAAAGGTATAAAACGACTGTCTCTTTTACTCTTTATGGCCGCATTTCTTGCCTTTTTTGCCGTTTTATCCGTGTCTCAGGGAGCGGCGCAGATTGATTTACAGGCCGTCATTCAGGCTCTTTACGGAGATGGACAGTCGACGACGGATCAGATTATTCGCAATATTCGGTTACCTCGTACCGTTACGGGCATGTTTGTAGGCATTAATCTGGCCCTGTCGGGAGCCGTTTTGCAGGCTGTTATGAAGAATCCCCTAGCGGATCCTCATATCATTGGAGTTTCGTCCGGAGCCGGGCTGGCGGGAATTGCGGTCATGCTCGTTTTTCCGGCCTATACTTCATTTATTGTACCGGCCGCTTTTTGCGGTGCCATGGCGGCTGCCGGACTGGTGTATGTCTTGGCGTGGAAAAACGGGATTCGTCCCGTACGACTGATTCTTGCCGGCGTAGCCGTATCAGCTCTGTTGGGGGCTTGCATTTCCGGTCTTTTGATCTTTTACAGCGATCGGGTACACGGAGCCTTAATGTGGATGGTCGGCGGGTTATCGGCAAAGAGTTGGGTTGATGTATCCCTCATTTGGCCCTATTCACTGGCCGGTTTTTTGACGGCCGTAGGAGGAGCCTATTATTTGAATATTCTCCAATTGGGCGACGATACGGCTAAAGGGTTAGGGCTTAATACGGAGTTGACACGTGTCGTCTTTACGGCCATAGCCGCTGTTTTGGCTTCAAGTGCCGTGAGTGTAGTCGGTTTATTGGGTTTTGTAGGACTCATTGTGCCTCACGTGGCGCGTCTTATTATCGGTACGGATTATCGGTATCTTATGCCCGCTTCAGCTTTATTGGGAGGTATGTTGGTCACCTTAAGCGATACCTTGGCACGGTTGCTGTTGGCACCTATGGAGCTTCCTGTAGGGGTCATTATGGCATTTTGGGGAGCTCCGTTTTTTCTCTTCCTGTTAAGGAGGGATGTATAATGGCCGATTCCATTCTTACGGTTAGCGATTTATCGTGTGAAGCCGGCGGTAAGACAGTGCTGCACGGGTTGAATCTACATATTGAGAGACATGCCGTTACTGCCGTTATCGGGCCGAACGGATGCGGTAAAAGCACCCTCTTGGGTTGTATGTGTCGTCTGAGACAACCGTCAGCCGGGGAGATTACCTTAAACGGGCACAATATTCGGACGTACAAGCGTAAAGAATTAGCTCGTAAGATGGCTATTTTGACGCAACAGGACGAGTTTCCCGATCGCATTACGGTTCAGGAACTGGTAGAGGCGGGGCGTTTTGCTCATAAAAGTTTTCTGCGTAGCGATGACAGCGGCGGTAGGGCTGCCGTAATGGATGCGATGGAGATTACACGGACGAGTGAATTCTCGCAACGACAGGTGCATACCCTGTCGGGAGGAGAAAGACAGCGAGTGCGTATGGCGATGGCCCTGGCTCAGGAACCGCAACTTTTGCTCTTAGATGAGCCGGGAACGTATTTGGATATACGCCACCAGTTGGAAATTATGGATTTACTGGTGAAGTTAAAGAAAGAGCGACAAATGACCATTGTCATTGTCCTGCATGATATCAATCAGGCGGCTCTTTATGCCGACTATACGATAGCTATGAAAGCCGGTCGTATACAAGCGTACGGAAAGACTGATGAAGTAATTACGCGTCAGTTGGTGGAACGAGTGTTTGACCTGAACGTGAACGAGTTTGTTTCGTCCGATGGCGAAACGGTGCTCATGCCGTCAGGAAACAAATAAATTTTATGAGGTGGTAGCAATGAAAAAAAGTATGTTGAAACGACTCTGTGCAGTATCTTTGGCTAGCCTTGCTTTAGGCACTTTTACGGGACTTCCCGCACAGGCAGGATATACGTTGAATCCGGAAGTAAAGGATGCAACTCCTGCTTTGAAGCAGGCTGCCGAAATCGGTGTGAGAAAACATGAAACGCCGGAATTGGCTAAAGAAAAAAATAAGGACGCCATTCTTGTGCTCAGCTTCGGTACGACGTACAAAGACAGCCGTGCCAAGACGATTGAAAAGACGGTTGCCGATATTCAGGCTGCCCATCCCGATGTAAAGACGGTCTTGGCGTTTACATCTCATATTATTGTGGATCGTATTGCCGAAAAAGAAGGAAAGACGATTCCTACTCCCGAAAAAGCATTGGACCAGCTCAAAAAAGAAGGTTATACACGCGTAGCCATTACGTCTCTCGATGTTATTCCCGGTATGGAATATGCATATGATACGGCTATTTACGACTTGTATAAAAATGACTTCAAGAAGATGACTGTAGGTACGCCTATTATGTACTGGATGGGTCAGGAAGATCAGCGTGACGACGTGGCTGAATTCGTCGAAGCTTTGAAAACGCAGTTGCCGAAAACGGACAATCATACGGCGGTTCTCGTCATGGCCCACGGTACTCCCCATCCGGCTAATGCATACTATTCCGTTGTACAAAATCGCATTGATTCGGCAGGACTTAAAAATGTGTACATTTATTCTGTAGAAGGATGGCCCCATTTGGATACGGTTATTCCGCAATTGAAGGCTAAGGGGATTAAAGAAGTTACCATTATGCCCATGATGATGGTTGCCGGCGACCATGCCAACAACGATATGGCAGGAGCTGAACCTGATTCGCATAAGAGTATTCTTGAAAAAGAAGGCTTTAAGGTGCAGACGTACATTCACGGCTTAGGTGAAAACCAGGCGGTTCGAAAGATGTTCGTAGAACGGGCTAATGAAGCTTGGGATGCACTGGAAAAGGAATAATTGAACGTGGTACAATAATTCGGTAATGTATCTCATTTAGAAGGAGAGGCCGAGGTTATGGACCGGGAATACTATGCTGTAAAAGACGGCAAAAAATTGCGTTGCGGTTACACTACAGGTACGTGTGCGACGGCAGCGGCGAGTGCGGCGGCTATGATGCTGTTTTCACACCGAAATGTGGATACGGTACGTGTTGAAACGCCTAAGGGTGTTACGTTGGACTTGGAGACAGGGGATGCCGTTTTTTCTGAAAATACAGCGACTTGCGCCGTTCGAAAGGATGCGGGAGATGATCCGGACATAACCGACGGCCTCCTTATTTTTGCCACCGTGACCTATGCGGACGGAGACGGTATTATTCTTAAGGGCGGTAAGGGTGTCGGCACGGTGACTAAAGAGGGAATGTCGTCACCTGTCGGCGAGGCCGCTATCAATCCGACGCCGCGGCGCATGATTACGGAAGCGGTACGCAAGGTGATGGAAGATTTTAAGTATAAGGGCGGATTGGAAGTCACTATATCTATTCCCGGAGGCGAAGAACTGGCACGTAAGACCTTTAATCCCAGGCTGGGTATTGTAGGGGGATTATCGGTCCTGGGAACATCGGGTATCGTCGATCCTATGAGCGAGCAGGCCTTAATCGATACGATTCACGTTGAAATGAATTCACGTCGGGCAGCGGGAGATGAGCACTTACTGGCCTTTTTCGGTAATTACGGTGTCGATTTTGCCGCTTCGGAATGGCAAATGAATACGCAAGACAGAGTTACATGCAGTAATTATGTCGGTGAAATGCTCGATTATGCGGCGTACTTGCAGTTTAAGGACGTACTTTTAATCGGTCATGTCGGTAAGATGCTTAAACTGGCTCAGGGAATTATGAATACTCATTCCCGATACGGTGACGGCAGAACTACGTTCTTGGCTATGGAAGCCATGTTTGCCGGTGCTTGTGTAGAGACGGGTAAGGCCGTTTATGAAAGTCTGACGACGGATATGGCTCTTGATACTCTGGAAGAGGCGGGCGTTTTGGAGCCGGTCTTGCAAAAGGCGACGGAGAAGGTTGCTTATTATATGCAGGCACGCGTACACGGAGCTTTGAAAACGGAAGCCGTCTTATTTTCCAATAAGCGCGGAATTATGGGCATGACGCAAGGTGCAACTGAACTAATCCGGCTTCACGGAGGAGAGACATGATGAAAGGAAGATTATATTGCATCGGTTTGGGACCGGGAGATCCCGAACTGGTTACCGTGAAAGCTTTGCGGCTCATGAAAGAATGTTCCGTATGGTTTATTCCGCAAAGCGGGCCCGATAAGGAAACGGCCGGTCAGATTTTGCAAGCTGCTGCAACTTATGCGGGTGAAGATTTACAGGCATCCAAGACGATTGTTAAATTGGCCTTTCCCATGAATCGAAATGAAGAAATTTTAGAAGAGGCTCATAGAAAGAATGCGGAAATGATAGAGGCATACTTGGATAAAGGGGAGAATGCGGCTCTATTTACACTCGGGTGCCCTACTGTATATGCATCGTGTTCTTATGTGGAAAGGCGAGTCGCCCGCGCAGGCTATGATACTCAAATTGTTCCGGCCGTCACCAGTTTTTGTGCGGCGGCAGCAGCCTTGGGGACGAGTTTATGTGAGAAAGACGAACCTCTTTTGGTGGTGCCTGCCAACCGTAATGATTTGGCAGCGCTTCTCGATGTGCCGGGCAATACGATTATCATGAAGCCGTCGTCAGGTAATGACAAAATAAGACCTCTTTTAGAAGAAAAGCGGCTTATTTCAAGGGCCTCTATGGTACAACAATGCGGTACGAGTGAAGAGAAGATATTCTCTTCACTTGAAGGACCTGTTCCTCATACTTATTTTTCAGTTATTCTCGTTAAGAAAGAAGAATCGATATGATACATTTTGTCGGAGCCGGCCCGGGAGCCCCCGATTTAATTACTGTAAGGGGTAAAAAACTTTTGGAGGAAGCGGATCTTATTATTTATGCCGGGTCCCTGGTCAATAAAGAACTTTTAACGAATGCTAAAGAAGGCTGTATTGTCAAAGACAGTGCGTCCATGACGTTGGAAGAAGTATTAAAAGCCATGGAGGAATCAGAGACAAAGGGATTTGTGACGGTCCGCCTGCATACGGGAGATCCGTGCTTGTACGGCGCCATAAGAGAACAGATGGATGCCTTGGATGAAATGGGGATTGATTACGATTACACACCGGGAGTCAGCTCTTTTTCCGCGGCCGCCGCAGCTTTACGGGCCGAATATACCTTGCCCGGTATTAGCCAATCGGTAATCATTACGAGAACGGAAGGACGGACGCCCGTACCTGATAAACAGACTATTGTCGATTATGCACAGCACGGAACGACGATGGTCGTTTTTCTCAGCACGGGGCTTGTTGAAAAATTGGCGATTCAATTGGTTGAAGGCGGTTATACGGCGCAAACGCCGGCAGCCGTCGTATATAAGGCCTCTTGGCCCGAAGAAAGAGTATATCGTTGCACTGTAGGAACTTTGGCGGAAACGGTTCATGCACATCATTTAAAGAATACGGCACTCATTCTCGTGGGACCTTTTTTGTCATCATCTTACGAACGGAGTAAATTATATGATCCCCAATTTACGCACGGATTCAGAACGGGCCATAAGGGATAAGGGGTATCTCATGAAGGGGTATATATTTTTCTTTACCGAGCATGGCGGTGAGACGGCTCTGAAAATCGGCGAGGCTCTCTTGCAAGAAGGCATGGAGTCACGTATTTTTACGACGGCCGGTCAGGCTGAAAAGAATAAGCTTTTTGAAACTTCATCGCACGGCTTTTCGGCTCTTGCAGCCGAAGCTTTTTCTCAGAAAAATGTGTTGATTGTAGTCGGTGCGGCGGGAATTGCCGTACGTCTCATGGCACCGTTGGTCAAAGGAAAGGATTCGGACTCACCGGTTCTCGTGGCGGATGAAAAAGGAAATTTCGTCATTCCGCTTTTGTCGGGACACATAGGCGGTGCCAACGAGATTGCCCGAATGTTGGCTCGTCACTTGGGGGCTGTGCCGGTTATAACGACGGCAACGGATGTTAACGGCTTATTCGCCGTTGACGAATGGGCGGCACGCAAAGGGTTCTTTTTATCGTCGTTAAAGACAGCCAAAGCTTTTGCCGCTTCTTTGCTTGCAAGGGGAAGAGCCGGTGTTGTCAGTGACTTTCCTTTGACGGGCAGTTTGCCGCCGGGTCTTACGGAAGGAATCCGTGAGGAAGCGGGCATGGCCGTTACCGTAAGAACGGATGTACATCCGTTTGCGCAAACAGTATGTGTTCATCCGCCGTTTTTACATGTCGGTGTCGGCTGTCGACGCGGTAAAAGCGTCGAGGAGCTCGAAGGATTCGTACGTGAGGTGTTGGAACAGTCGAATTTATCCTCTCTAAGTGTAGCGGATATTAATACCGTTGATATTAAGGTTGATGAAAAGGGTTTGATAGAATGTGCCGAACGATTCGGCGTGCCTCTGCGCACCTATTCAGCCGGCGAATTAATGAAGGTACCGGGAAGTTTTACGGCTTCCGATTTCGTTTGGTCTAAAGTCGGAACGGATAATGTGTGCGAACGGGCGGCTGCGGCTGCGGCAAAAGAGAGTGTGCCGCTTGTTCGCAAGCAAAGTCGTGACGGCATGACTGTAGCCGTGTTTGTAGAAAATAAAGAGATTTCATGGAAATAGGAGACAGTGATGAAGGGAAAAATTTATGTTATCGGTCTCGGTCCCGGCGGTAAGCAGGATATGACTTACAGGGCCGTAGCCGCCTTGCATGAATGTGATGTTATTGCAGGCTATACAACCTATATCGATTTGATTAAAGCCGATTTTGCGGATAAAGAGTTTATCGTTACCGGTATGAGAAAAGAAACGGAGCGGTGTAAGGCCGCTGTGGAAACGGCACGGCAAGAAAAAACCGTAGCCATGGTTTCAAGCGGTGATGCGGGTATCTACGGTATGGCGGGCATTATGTATGAAGTAGCCGAAGAGTATGACGATGTGGAGATTGAAGTTGTTCCGGGCATTACGGCAGCCGGTTCGGGCGGTGCCTTATTGGGGGCTCCTCTGGTTGCCGATTCATGCCTTATTTCCTTGAGTGATTTATTGACACCGCTGGAAAAGATTATGAAACGCGTCGAGGCGGCAGCGGAGACGGATTTTGTCATTTGCTTATATAATCCGGCCAGCAAGGGTCGTCCCGATTATTTAAAGCAGGCTTGTCAGATTATCCGAAAATACAGAGAGGATAAAACGCCTGTCGGCATTGTACGCAATATCGGTAGAAGTGAAGAGTCGGTGCGTATTACGACATTGGCCGAAGCGACGGATGCTCAAGTCGATATGTTTACGACCGTTATTATCGGTAACAGCCGGACAAGGGTTATTAAAGATAAGATGGTAACGCCGCGCGGTTATCACCTATGAGTTTGCGGATATGGATTGCCGCAGGTACGACGGAAGGCCGCCTGTTGGCAGAAGAACTGGCCGATGAAAATGTAGAATTAGCCGTTACGGTAGCTACGGAATACGGGGCATCGTTAATTATGGATAAGCCCAATGTGAGTGTTTTTGACAAGCGTCTCGATGATAGGGGTATGGCGGAATTTATCGATGAATTTAGACCGGACTTGGCCATTGATGCGACGCATCCTTATGCGGCTATGGTGACTGAGACGATGTGTCGTGTTTGCGAAAAGAAAAACATCGTTTATAAGCGGCTGTTAAGACCGCCGACGGATGAAGAAGATTGTCTGCGATTTTCCTCTGTTGAAGAGGCGGCGGCATGGCTTGATAAAAAAGAAGGTGTAATTTTTCTTACGACGGGTAGTAAGGATTTACATAAGTTTGCAACCATACGTAATTATGAAGAGCGGCTGGCAGTGCGTATTTTACCTGTCCGAGAATCGCTCGATAAGGCTTTGGAAAACGGGTATGTACCGTCTCGCATTATTGCGATGCAGGGGCCTTTTTCCGTAGACTTGAATACGGCTATGTTCAAAGAGTTTCAATCCGCTTGGGTCGTAACAAAGAATTCCGGCTCTATCGGCGGATTTTCGCAAAAGCTGGAGGCGGCCCGAGCTGCAGGAGCTAAGTTGATCGTTATTGAACGACCTGAAGATGCGGGCAGTTCGTATGAAGAAATACGAAGTTTTGTAAAGAGTCAGACGGAGGCATGAGATGCTGACAGTCCATATTATCGGGACAGGTCCGGGTCATTCGGATCTGTTGACCAAAAGTGCCGAAAAAGCCTTGAATGAGGCGACAATCGTTGTAGGTGATACACGACTGTTGCCTGAAATGACTGAGGGGAAACGGCGCATACAAGCATATAAGGTTGATGAGATTCGGCAAATTGTACGAGAAGCGAATGAAGAGAAAGATTGCCTTGCCGTTCTCGTGTCGGGAGATGTGGGTTTTTACAGCTTGGCCAAGTTGCTTACGGACATACCGGGCTGCCGAATCGTTCGTCATCCCGGTATCAGCAGTCTCGTTTATTTTGCGGCACGCATGTCTATGAGCTGGGATGATATGTATCTCATGAGCCGTCACGGCAGGGAGGGAAATCTTACCGGTGCCGTTATGACTCATAAAAAGGTCTTTTGTCTTACAGGCGGAAAGGGCGGATCCGTTCGGGATTTATGTGAAGAACTCTGTCGCAACGGCTTGGGGAAAGTTAAGGTAACGGTAGGAGAACGACTTTCATATGAAGAGGAGCGGATTCGTACCTTAACGGCATATGAAGGAGCCAAAGAGGTATTCGATCTTTTAGCCGTCATGGTCGTTGAAAACGAAGGGGCTCAGCCTGTAATCACTCCTGTTCACGGTTGGGATGATTCCCTGTTTTTGCGAGGCAAAGCGCCGATGACGAAGCAGGAAGTGCGTGCCTTGGCTATATCGAAGCTTCGTCCCGAAGCCGATCACATCGTTTACGACATAGGTGCCGGGACGGGGTCGTGTTCCGTAGAATTGGCCTTTCAGGTACCGTACGGTAAGGTATACGGTTTTGAAATAAATGAAGAGGCCGCTTTGTTGGCAGAAGCTAATAAGGAACGGTTTAATGCCCGTAATCTGGAAATAATTCGCGGCAATGCCTTGGAAAAAATAGTGGATATGCCATGTCCCGATCGAGTCTTTATTGGCGGGACAAAAGGGAATTTGAAAAAAATTCTGGATATATTATATAAAAAGAACGCTTACTGCCGGATTGTTATTACGGCCATTACTTTGGAAACGGCAGGAGCCGTGGCGGCTTATTATAAAGAACATACGGATTATGAGTTGGAAACCACGCAATTGTTTGCTTCCGAGGGCAGGCGGGTCGGTCCGTATACCTTAATGGAAGGGCATAATCCCGTTTATGTTATGACGGCCTTTCGCAAGGAGGCGGAGCATGAAGGTCAGTAAAGTAAGTAGGATTTTGTTGGCTGCTCCGTCCAGCGGTAGCGGCAAGACGACAGTCGTCATGGCCGTAACCGGGGCTTTTAAGCGCAAAGGTCTCGGTGTACGGGCTTTCAAAATCGGACCCGACTATATAGACCCTATGTTTCATCGTGCCGTAACGGGCGTGGAAGCACATAATCTGGACCTTTTCCTGTGCGGCGGTTACGGCAAGGGAGAAGACGTATGTAAGGAAATCCTTTCTCGACATGGTGAAAATGCGGATATTTGCGTTCTTGAAGGGGCGATGGGATTTTATGACGGACTGGGTCTTTCAAGCGATTTCAGTGCTTATGATACGGCATGTCGGTTGGAGACGCCGGTTGTGCTTGTTGTTAGCGGAAGGGGATCGGCTCTTTCAACAGCAGCCGTACTGAAGGGGCTTGCCGAGTTTCGCAGTGACAGTCATGTTGTCGGTTTTATCGTTAATCATGTAAAACCCGGAGTTTACCGCTTTTATAAGGAGTTGTGGGAAAAAGAATCGGGTCTTAAGGCATACGGATGTTTTCCGGATTTACCGGAAGGGACTTTGAAAAGTCGCCATTTAGGACTTGTAACAGCGGATGAAATTGTCGGTTTACAGCATAAAGCAAGAATTTTGGCAGAAGCGGCTCTGGAATATATAGACTTAGACGGCTTAGCAGCCCTGGCAGAGGAAGCTCCCCCCATATCTTATATACCCAAAGATATAAAAACGGTCGGTCAGGCAACTATAGCCGTTGCCCGGGATGAGGCCTTCTGTTTTTATTATGAAGACGGTTTGAACGAATTGGTTCGTTACGGTGCAAAGATTGTTGAATTCAGTCCTCTGCATGATAAACAGTTGCCGCCTTGTGACGGTCTCTATATAGGGGGCGGGTATCCGGAGCTTTATGCCGAAACTTTAAGTAACAATGAGTCAATGCGTCTCAGTATTCAAAAAGCCGTTCAGGCAGGTCTCCCTTGTGTAGGAGAATGCGGCGGGTATATGTACTTGTCCGAAAGTTTTCAGCATGAAGGTGCGGAACTCCCCATGGTTCATGTCGTGCCGGGAAGAATTTCCATGACGAACCGATTGGTCGGATTCGGTTATGCTGAAATGACGGCTCACGAAGATAATCTGCTTTGCTCGGCTGCAGAGACGATGAGGGCCCATGAATTTCATTATTCGCAAAGTACCGATGCAGGGGCTGCCTTTACCATCACGAAGCGAGGAAGACGAGCGGCGGGAGAGACGGTTTTTGCTAAAGAGCGTATTTTTGCCGGCTATCCGCATTTTCACTTTAGCGGAGAAACAAAGGCCGCCGAACGATTCGTAAGGGCTTGCGTCGATTTTCGCAAGAAGGAGAAATAATGGATATAGAACACGTATTACCGCAAGATATTGAAAAGAGAAGTATGCAAATTATTGAGGAAGAGTTGGGAGAAGTGCGCCTGGATCCGGATAAGAAGGATATTATCAAACGGGTCATTCATACCAGTGCGGATTTTGAATACGCTCATAAGCTTCGATTCAGTAATGATGCGGTCGAGTCGGCACTGAATGCCATTCGTCACGGGTGTACCTTTCTGACGGATACCAATATGGCCTGCACAGGTATTAATGCAGGGGCTTTGAAGAAGACGGGCGGCGCGAAGATATGTTATATGGCAGATGACGAGGTAGCCGCTAAAGCCAAGGCGGATGGAACGACGCGGGCTACAGCCAGTATGGATAAGGCTTGCGATATAAAAGGGCCGCTTATTGTGGCCGTAGGGAATGCACCGACCGCCCTGTTTCGCTTGGCCGATTTAATCGATTCGGGTAAAATGGCACCGGACTTGGTTATCGGGGTGCCTGTCGGGTTTGTCAACGTTGTTCAAGCCAAGGAACGAATCATGACCTGCAAGGTTCCTTATATAGTTGCCGAAGGCAGGAAGGGCGGCAGTAATGTGGCGGCGGCTATTTGCAACGCTCTTTTATATAAGGTTACACGAGGCGAAGATACGAAATGATGATTCAAAAGGCGATACTTCATGTTTTGGATTTCGGCACAAGTATGTGCCTTCTTTCTCAAAAAGAGTTGGATTTATCTATTGAAACAGTCTATGACTATGTGTCCAAGCGTGTTGAAAAGTCGTTGCACGATCCGGCCGGACGAACGGGTATATTTTATGAAACGTCGGCAGTTAAACGGCAGTTGGAAGCCTATGTATCCCAAGACTTATCCTTTCAGGAGTTGGCCGACAGTTTGGCTAAAGCGCTTTTCGAGAGCTTGAAACTTCAGGCTGAGGCGGATACGACAGATCTTTTGGTCACATCTTTTAAGGATGAGGCACAAAGGGAGGGCCTGGCCCTTTTCTTTTTGGAAAACCGTACGGCTTATACACACCGGATTATGACGGATGAGGATGGAGTGTATAGCCAGATTATTGAATATCAGGCCGTTTTACCGGGACTGATGCAAAAGGCGGAGGCCTATGTATTTATAGACTTGAGCGATTTTACGCTTCGCTTTGTCGATAAGAAACGAAGTATTAACGGCGAAGACGTGTATGCTTTGCCTGAGTTGATTTTACAATGTACGACTGTATTATCCGGGAAGGAAACAGTGAAAAAGACCGAAAAGTTACTGACCAAAGTGGCCGAAGAATACGGTAAGAACCCTGTCGAGGCATTGGCCAAGGGAAAGCAGTATTTGGCACAAACGGCTGAAACAGGCAGCAGCTTTGCCCCTCAAGCTTTCGGTGAAGCCGCCTTTGCAGGCGAGCCCGCTTTGCAGGGAACCTTTACGGAGAAACTGAGACAGGCTGAAGACATACCGAAAGAAGTGAAGGTGGAATCTCGTTTCGCTGAACGGACGGGTACGGTACATAAAATAAAGACGGATACGGGTATTGAAATTACCTTCCCGTCCGCCTATATGGAAAATCCCGATTTTATACAATTTTTCACAAGGCCTGACGGAACCTTGTCTATTGAATTAAAGGGAATCGGTAAAATTATTAATAAGTAAAACAAAGAGGCCATGACATGTAAGGTCATGGCCTTTAAGTGCTAGCCTTATTTATCGGACAGGTTCATCACATATGATGCCGTCATATCTACAGAGAGAACATCAATCCAGTGAAAAACGGAAAGAACACGGCAAACTGCAAAGATGCGGCTGTGGTCTTGAATAAAAGCGCGTACGTCGGCGAAGCGTTCCTTTTCTGAAGGCAATGATAAATAGCCTGAAACGGCACTGTCAATTAATTCGTTTGTCGGCCATTCTTCACGGAAGCAACTTTGAAGAAAGAGAAATAAGTCGATGGTTTGCGGGTCGGTTTTTAAAAAAGGCACCTTATTTTCCCAGTCCAGGAAGGTGATTTTTTGTTCTTGTCCATGCCATGTAATGTCGCGGATTGCCGGGCGACCGTGCCAAAATCCGTGAGAGTGAAGGGTCGCCAAGGCGTGTCCGGCGTTAAAGAAAATATTCTTACTTTCTTCAACCGAGAGTCTTTTAGCTACTACTTGTAAAGGGGTTCCCGTGTCCTCGGTAACGATAAAGTCATCGCATAATAAGACAACGGGAGGGGCCAAGGGAACCGCTTCATTTACAGAAAGCATTTTATAAGCTTCTCTGTAGAAAGCCGTATCGGGACTGCTCTTGGCAAAGGTGTTACGTCCGTTGCTCATGCGGCGCTTAATATAGTAATTTATATCGTTATATATAAAGGGAATGACGCGACGTTGAGCATTTTTTTCAATAGCCAGTAAGGCGGCTGATTTCAGCTTTTTATCCAACATAATGTACCTTTCTTTGACGTAAATCAGTATAAATTCAGTATAGACAGGACTGTTTTTTCTGTCAATGAACAGGAGAATATAGTTACAGGACTTCATAAGTTGCAGAGCCGTATTTGACGAATTTATAGCCATAGTATAGAATTATAGAAACTCATGTTATTTAGTTATTAATTGGAGGCACTCTATGAAAACTACGAAAAAAGGTCTGTTATTTGCTGCACTTGCCGTTTCCCTGGCTACACTTCCGGGGCAATTTGCTCAAGCCCGGGATGTTGCGGCACAACCTGTAGACGTAGCAACGGCACAGGCTATGGTTAACCAGTGGAATAAGAATTGGTATGCAGCCGACGGCCAATTCATTATGTCACTTGAAGGCGGTAATATTAACGGATGCCCTATTTTGAGCGGCTCTGTTGCTCATACGAATAGAGAAACCGTCGGTAATTTTAAGATTCAGGAACCGGAACGGGTTCGTGATATTGTTATTAAACACAGCGGTATGGGTATGCATGAACAACTGGTTATTGATAATGTGTGGAACTTGTCGCCGAACAACTATGCGGCACATTATGAATCGGTAGGCGGTATTTACCTCGGCGAAACGAAGGCACAGGTTGAAGCTGTTTACGGCAAGCCTATTCGTTCCAACTGGACGTCTGAGGTTGAAACGTGGTACTACGACAGCTTGGGATTACAAATGGACTTTGAAGCAGGCCGTGTCGTATCGATTACCTTTAAGGCAACGGGCGATCGTCGTTTAGATCGGACGGGCTTTGATTGCAAGACAAGTCCTGAAGAATTTGCACGCCTTTATCCTACCGGCGCAGTTCCGCAAAAGGGCGGCGTTTACTATATTGCAGACGGTGAATTCCTAGACTTTACGAATTACCCCGACTCCCTTACCTTATCCATTTATAATCATCATGTACAGGAACCGCAGTATGTTCCTCAAAAAGCTTTATAAGAGTGTAGATAATGCAATGAAAAGGCAGCTCCGAGAGGGGCTGCCTTTTGTGTCTTTTCGACCGGACGAAGTGCATGCGGCATTTACAAGGGTTGGGGTCCATATTAGAATAAAGACAGTATGGAGTAACATAGATTCGTAGGGGAGAAGGCGCTGTGGGGCCAATGAAGATACAACAAGAGATTATAAAAAAAGTGAATGCCTATATAGACGATCGGCGGCGAAGAGTATATGAGAACAGGGAAAAGACTGTTCACCCCGAAGCTCTGTTCGAACGATGCTGTCATATTGAAAATTTTTCAGGACGCATGTCGGACAAGATGTTTTCACAGCTTAAATCTAAACTTGCAAAAAAAGAAGAATCTTTTACGGAACGCTTACTACGTCTCATTGATGAAAGCGGTATGACTGATGCGGAAGTGTATAAACGGGCAGGTATTGATCGTAAGTATTTTTCAAAGCTTAGGACTGAGAAAGAGCGGATTCCGAAGGCCAAAGTTGTATATGCTTTTATTTTTGCCTTGGGATTGGGGCTTGGAGAGGCAAAAAAACTGCTGGCTTCTGCGGGATATGCTGTTTCACCGGCTCGGGATTTCGATCTTGTTATGGAATTTTGTATTATTGAAGGATACGATATTGATGAAGTGAACGAGATTTTATTTGCCATGAACTTACCTCCTCTTACGTAAATGTCGCCTTTCAGGCGACCCGTAGACCTTTCGGTTTTGCTACAATAGGGTCAAATCATTTGGAGGTCAAGCTATGTCTATTTTAAACGTTTTGCGATTAGTACTTCCTTTTCCTTTGTCGGCCGCATCATGTCGAAAATGCCCTTATCGCTTGGGCATTATTCAGTGTATTTGCAATCCGTGTCCTGCCTGTAAGCAAGGAGGGTACAAGATGTTTACAGGATATATCTATGAAAAACGTCGTATTTCTGACAAGGGTCAGGTATGGTTGATTGAACATAAGTACAAGTAAAAAGAAAAGGGTGCAATAGGAGAGATACTCCCGTTGCACCCTTTTCTATAAGGGCCGAAACGATAATCTTGCTGTTTTGGGTGAAAGGCCTTCTTTTCAGAAGGCGGGGGTTTGCGGCCCGAAGGGGGCTATTAGAATACGCCCTGTTCAACCATAGCCGTAGCTACACGTTCGAAACCGGCAATGTTAGCACCTGCTACCAGGTTATAACCGAGGCCGTTGCGTTCTGCAGCGTCGACGGAATTCTTGTAAATCGTGTCCATAATATTCTTCAAGCGAGCGTCGACTTCTTCTTCAGTCCATACGAGACGTTCGCTGTTCTGGCTCATTTCCAGAGCGGAAACAGATACGCCGCCGGCGTTAACAGCCTTGGACGGAGCGACAACCATATCTTTTTGTTCCAAGAGATATTTCAAGGCTTCGTTCGTTGTCGGCATGTTGGCAACTTCGATGTAGTAACGAACGCCGTTAGCAACGATTTGTTTAGCTTCTTCCATGTGAACGTCGTTTTGCATAGCCGAAGGCATGATGATGTCGGCTTTAACACCCCAAGGCTTCTGACCGGCATGGAATTCTACGCCGAATTTATCAGCATAATCCTGAACGCGATTACGGCCGCTCGTACGCATTTCAATGAGGTAATCAATCTTTTCGGGCGTTACGACACCTTCGGGATCGTATACATATCCGTCCGGGCCGGAGAGGGTAACAACTTTGGCACCCAATTCGGCAGCTTTTTTACAAATACCCCAGCAAACGTTACCGAAACCGGAAGCGGCAATCGTTTTACCTTTAATATCGACGTTATCATGTTTGAGTACGTTTTCCAAGTAGTAAACGGCTCCGTAGCCCGTTGCTTCCGGACGGATAAGGGAACCGCCGTAGCTGAAACCTTTACCTGTGAGAACGCCGTTTTCGAAAGTGCCTTTTAAGCGGCGATATTCACCATAGAGGAAGCCGATTTCACGACCGCCTACGCCCATGTCACCGGCCGGTACGTCAATGTCCGGGCTGATATAACGATACAGAGCTTGCATGAAGCTTTGGCAGAAGCGCATGATTTCGGCATCCGATTTGCCGGAAGGATCGAAGTCGGAGCCGCCTTTACCGCCGCCGATAGGAAGACCTGTCAAAGCATTTTTGAAAATCTGTTCGAAACCGAGGAACTTAATGATACCGGGATATACGTTCGGTTGGAAACGAAGGCCGCCTTTGTAGGGTCCGATTGCTCCGTTGAACTGACAGCGATAACCGATATTCGTGTGGATTTCTCCCTTGTCGTCTTCCCAGACAACGCGGAAGGTGAACATTCTTTCCGGTTCAACAATACGGTTCAAGATATCGAGCTTTTCATACTCGGGATGTTTTTCGATAACCGGTTCGAGAGAAGATAATACTTCTTCAACCGTTTGCACGAATTCCGGTTCATTGGCATGTTTCTTCTTCACGTTTTCGATTACCGATGCGAGATACTTGTTCATTAAAAAATCCTCCTTTTACACCTTTGGTTTAATTGGAATGATACGTTAATCTTTTGCGAGGCAAGATGTCAGATAACTTTGTAAGTCATCTCATAGATTTGTTTTCCTCGCTTACCTGTTTTTACTATAGCATTTTTATAATTACTTGTGAACAGTACAAGGTTTAACGTCACTTAATTAGAGAAGGTTAAAAGAGTAACAATCTATAAATTTTTAATATAATATCGGATAAAATTATA
>OAUK01000462.1_pt1 | contig 17638 bp, 15 predicted proteins | sample 1495131 | NCBI WGS metagenome assembly OAUK01 (sample SAMEA2580009, study PRJEB22360) | human gut metagenome | biome: human gut; feature: human-associated habitat; material: faeces | place: Denmark | collected 2008/2010 | reverse complement strand
ATGCGGCTGCGACTGGGGAGTTAAAGATCTCCTGACGCTGTCTAACGGAATCAAAGTCAAAGGAAGTAAGCATCTAAAGAGAAGACAAAGGCAACTTGCAAGGCAGCAAAGGAAGTTGGCGAAAAAACAGCACCCGAGAACCAAAGGTGACAAAACGCCAAAATCCAAGAACTACATCAAACAGTCAAGAAAAGTAGGCGTGAGTTATTTGACGCTCGGAGAAGCTACGCCTGCCTTATCCGGCGGAGAAGCCCAAAGACTTAAGCTTGCTTACGAGATGGAAACGCCTCTGCAAGGCTCGGTATTCGTTTTCGATGAACCGACGATCGGCCTGCACCCTCAGGATGTCAAAAAACTGATATTGATTTTTGATCATCTGATTCAGTTAGGCGCGACGGTGATCGTCATCGAGCACGACTTAGAACTCGTCACAAACTGCGATTACATTATTGACATGGGGCCGTGGGGAGGAAAGGAAGGCGGTCGAGTCGTTGTTGAAGGCACACCTGAAGCAGTGGCTGCAAACTCGGAAAACATCACCGGTAGATATCTGAAACAAGTGCTCGCAGAAGACAAGTAGAGCGCGGGAAATTTCGCAAGAAGTCTTTTGCGGTAAAGCATATTTTTAGAAAATATCAGAAAATATGACAAAGAATTTTTGAGTGTTTTTTCATGGAAACAGATCTCTTCGGAAATCCTGACTCGCCTGATACAACTAAAAACGCTGCGGCTGAAGCCGCCAAAGCGACCCGTAAAGCTGCGCCTAAAGATCAGGCGTCGCCTTTGGCGGAACGCCTTCGTCCTAAAACAATTGACGAAGTCGTGGGACAAAAGCATCTTCTCGGCCCCGGAAAAGCGTTGAGAAGCGCGTTTGAAAACGCTCATCCTCACTCTATGATTTTGTGGGGCCCTCCCGGCGTCGGCAAAACTACACTTGCCAGATTGATGGCGGATGCTTTCGGTCTTCCTTTCATTTCGATTTCTGCCGTGCTCGGCGGAGTGAAGGATATTCGTGATGCAGTAGAAAAGGCCACGGCGAACAGAGAAAGGACAGGGCGTTCAACCGTCGTTTTTGTGGATGAAGTCCATCGGTTTTCTAAGAGCCAGCAGGACGCCTTCCTGCCCCATGTGGAAAGCGGACTCTTCACTTTCATCGGTGCAACCACAGAAAACCCGAGCTTCGAAGTAATTTCGGCGCTTTTGTCTCGCTCCACGGTTTATGTGCTTGAGTCCCTCAAGGACGAAGACTTAAAAGAGCTGCTTGAACGCGCTCTGGAAAGAGAGTATCCCAGCCTTAAAGTGAACGAAGAGGCAGAGAAAATCCTCATCGGACTTGCTGACGGTGACGCGAGACGCTTCCTGAACGCTCTGGAAGTCTCCGCCACGATGGCAAAAGACCGAGGCATTAAGGTCATTGACGATAAATTCGTCCGTGCAGCGCTGCCCGCAACCATTCGCCGATTTGATAAAGGCGGCGACAATTTTTACGACCAGATATCGGCACTGCACAAATCGGTGCGAGGGTCTGATCCGGATGCCGCTTTGTATTGGATGTGCCGTATGCTCGACGGAGGTGTGGATCCTTTATATATCGCTCGCCGCCTGATGCGGATGTCGATCGAAGATATCGGTTTAGCGGATCCCCGCGGAATGGAGATTACGACCAACGCCGTTGATATCTACGAAAGACTCGGTTCGCCCGAAGGGGAGCTGGCTTTGGCTAATGCCGTGGTTTATTTAGCTTGTGCACCGAAGTCGGTCTCGGTTTACAAGGCATTTAACAAGATGAGAGCCTTTGTGAAGCAGGACGGAACGCGTCCCGTGCCGATGCACATTCGCAACGCGCCCACAAAGCTCATGCAAAAAGTCGGTAACGGCGCCGGTTATCGTTATCCGCCGGATGAACCTGGCTCCTTTGCCGCCGGTGTTAAATACTTCCCGGATGATATGGATGAAATTCGGGTCTACAAGCCATCGCCTAGAGGCCTCGAGATCAAGATCGGAGAAAAACTCGCTCAGCTTCATGCTTTGAACGAAGAGGCCAGAAGAAGCGGCGATATGCCTAAAGGCAGAAGCGTTGGGACCAAACAGGCCAGTGAGCCAGATCCCAACATTCATACGGAATAGAAGCATAAGCCCTGCGAATGCGGGGCTTGGCTTGGTCATTACTGATTAGGCAAACATTTCGCTGGAGAGGTAACGGTCTCCGCTGTCGGGGAGGACGACAACTATATTTTTGCCTTTATTTTCAGGAAGCTTAGCGAGCTTTGTTGCAGCAGCCAAAGCGGCCCCGGCAGAAATACCGACTAAGAATCCTTCTTCTCTAGGCAGCGCTTTGCCGGCTTCATAGGCTTCTTCGGTATTGATCTTCATGATTTCATCAATGACCTTTGTATTCAAAGTGTCAGGGATGAAACCGGCCCCGATGCCTTGGAGTTTATGGGGACCGGCAGGTTCTCCGCTGATGACGGCAGAAGTGTCAGGTTCGACTGCAACAACCTTGATATTCGGATTCTGAGATTTCAGATACTTACCAACGCCGGAAATCGTTCCGCCGGTGCCGACGCCTGCGACAAAGATATCAACTTTACCTTCCGTGTCTCTCCAAATCTCCGGACCCGTTGTCTTGAAATGTGTTTCAGGGTTGACGGGGTTCACAAACTGCCCCGGAATGATGCTGTTGGGAAGGGATTTCGCGAGTTCCTCGGCTTTTTCTATAGAGCCTTTCATGCCTTTCTTACCGTCAGTAAGGACGAGTTCGGCACCGTAGGCTTTAAGCAGGTTGCGGCGCTCGACGCTCATGGTTTCCGGCATCGTCAGGATGATGCGCAGGCCTCTCGCGGCAGCAGCTGCGGCTAAGCCGATGCCGGTGTTGCCACTGGTCGGTTCAATGATGACGGTTTCGCTGTTAAGTTTGCCGGCTTTTTCAGCGGCATCCAGCATGGCAAAACCGACGCGGTCTTTGACAGATCCGGCAGGATTGAAATATTCAATTTTGGCCAGGATGTTTGCTCCAAGACCGCGTTTGGCGGCATAACGGTTCAGTTGAACGAGAGGCGTGTTGCCGATGAGTTCTCTGATGGATTGATGGATAGCCATTTGTAGTACCTTTAGAAAATATAAAAATTGTTTGTTGATCAGGTTAGCGCTTTTTCTTTGAGAAGCGGCTTTTGAGTTTCTAGAAATTTCGATTTCAGTCTCGGTTCAACATCGCTTTTGCTCTAAGCCGGTTGTCTGAATACTATTTAGAAAAATGTTCTGCATAATCAGAGGAATCCTTTTGCCACCTTAACCCCGCTAAGTACATAGACTTATCCGAGGGTTGAGTTTGGACTGATTTCAGAAAAATAAAGAGGGTATGTGTTAAATCAACACATACAGAGACAGCAGGAACAACAAGAGGCACTGAGAAGTGCTTCGAGTTCAAATTTTGTCGTTCTTGCGTTCATTTGGTTAGACCTTTTGGGTAAATTCTCTCGCCCGCATTCTTCATTTCGAAAAAATTTTTAGCAGGACAGTTCTTATTGTATGAAGCAAAACAATGAAAAACGGACTCCAAGGAATTATTTTTTTGCCTATTTTGGTGGCGGCGACTCAAATTTTGCCGTTTTTTCTTCGCCATTGAAAGCAAAAAACAAAGAACTTGGTCTTTAGTCAGATTGTTTTTGTGATGCAGGTCAAGGAAAACGTCTACAAGAGCCTTGCGTGCAATATGTGACGAAGTGTCGCGATAGCGTACAATCAAACAATTCAAATCAATCTAGAAGAGAAATTACATGCTTGATTCAAATCTTCTTCGCAAGAATTTGCCCGAAGTTGTCGCTCGCTTGGCAACTCGTAAATTTCAATTCCCTACTGAAAAATACGAAGCCTTAGAAGGCGAACGTAAAGCGATTCAGACTGAAACGGAAGAACTTCAGGCTCGTCGCAACCAGGTTGCTAAGAAAATCGGCGCTGCCAAAAAGGCCGGTGAAGACGCTACGGAACTCCTGAAAGAAGGCGCAGCTATCGCTGAAGGCTTGGCCGCTTTGGAAGGCAAGAACGCTGCTGTTAAAAAAGCTCTCACCGATCTTCTTTTAACGATTCCTAATCTTCCGGATCCTTCCGTTCCTGTCGGTAAAGACGAAACCGAAAATGTTGAAGTCCGCCGCTGGGGCACACCTCGCGAATTCGATTTTGAAATCAAGGATCACGTCGATGTCGGCGGTCCCTTGGGTCTTGACTTCGACGTCGGCGCCAAGCTTGCCGGAACTCGCTTTTGCTTCATGAAAGGCCAGGTTGCTCGTCTTCACAGAGCCTTAGCTCAGTTCATGCTTGACACTCATACTCAGGAAAACGGCTATACAGAGTGCTACACACCGTACATTGCTAATCAGGAAACCCTGATCGGTACCGGCCAGCTTCCTAAATTCGAAGAAGACTTGTTTGCAGCTAAGAAGGGCGGCCAGGAAGGCGAAGGCGAAATTTTCTACCTCATCCCAACTTCTGAAGTTACGCTCACAAACTCCGTTCGCGGTCAGATGCTCAAAGAAAGCGATCTGCCGATCAAGATTACCGCTCAGACACCTTGCTTCCGTTCCGAAGCCGGTTCTTACGGTAAAGACACACGCGGCATGATTCGTCAGCACCAGTTCGAAAAAGTCGAAATGGTTCGTATCGTTAAACCGGAAGAAAGCTACAAGCATTTGGAAGAAATGGTTGTCTGCGCAGAAGGCATCCTTCAGAAACTCGGACTTCCGTATCGCGTGATTACGCTGTGCACCGGTGACATGGGTTTTGGTTCCGCTAAGACTTATGACTTGGAAGTTTGGATTCCTGCTCAGAACACTTACCGTGAAATCAGCTCCGTTTCTAACTGCGAAGCCTTCCAGGCTCGTCGCATGCAGACACGCTTCAAGAACGCTCAGGGCAAGACCGAGTACGTTCATACATTGAACGGTTCCGGCTTGGCTGTCGGCAGAACTCTCGTTGCCGTTCTGGAAAACTATCAGAACGCAGACGGTTCCGTCACGGTTCCTGAAGTTCTCCGTCCGTACATGAACGGTCTGTGCGTATTGAGACCTGAAAATCAGAAATAATTCATTTCGTTGAATTGTGACGCTGCTTCGGCAGCGTCTTTTTTACCTGAAAGAAAATGAAAGAAGACCTCCCCACCATCGCCATCCTCGGTACCGGCGGTACGATTGCCGGGAAAGCCGGATCTGCCTCTGCAACAACCGGCTATGTTCCGGGTTCTGCCACTGTTGAAGATCTTTTAGCCTCTGTCCCCGGGTTAGAAGACATCGCCAACCTTACCTCTGTCCAAGTTTCCAATATCGGTTCTGAGGATATGACCGATGAAATTTGGGCTCGTTTAGTTAAAGAAACAGAAAGCCAGCTCAAGGATTCGGAAGTCACCGGTGTTGTTATTACGCACGGTACGGATACTTTGGAAGAAACAGCTTTCATGCTCAATCAAATATTGAAGAGCGAGAAGCCTGTTGTTCTGGTCGGTTCTATGAGGCCTGCAACTTCGATTTCTGCCGACGGTCCCATGAATCTTCTGAATGCTGCAAAGGTGGCAGCATCTCCGGAAGCAAAAGGCAAGGGCGTTTTGGTCGTTCTTAACGACGAAATCCACGGCGCCAGAGACGTCACTAAAACCAATACCACGAATTGCGACACCTTTGCTTCTCCTCGCTTAGGCGCGCTCGGGTTTATTACCGGCGGAAGAGTTTCTTTCTTTAAAGAAAGTGCCCGTCCCCATACGCTCAAAACACCGTTTACTTCCGATCTTCTGTCTGATCACAAAGATCTGCCGATTGTCGACATCATTTATGCGCACTCGAACGGCGACGGACGTTTAATTAAGGCGGCCGTTCAATCCGGCGCTAAGGGAATTATTTATGCCGGAATGGGCAATGGTTCCATTCATTGCAAAGATTTGCCGGAACTTGAGAGGGCATTGGAAGAAGGCATTCCGGTTGTTCGTGCTTCCCGCTGCGGCAGCGGAGAAGTGGTTGATTCTTCACCTGAATGGACAGAAGCTGGCATGATCAACGCCGGAACCTTGAATCCTCAGAAGGCGAGAGTGCTGCTTCAGCTGTGTTTGGCCGCAGGCTACTGCCATGAAAAAACAGCGGAAGTGTTCTTGAAAGCATAACTCGCAAGCTATCACTACACGTGTTTAAAAAATCAAAAATTGAAGAAGTCTTGAGGCTTAAGGGGGGGGGTGACGAATTTCCTGAGCTTTTACTATTAAAGATTTACTACGGAAAAACCGAAGACTGAGAGGTTATAGCGCTTTACAAGAAGTGCCAAAAAGGACCGGCGCCTAAAGCGCCGGTCCGAATCACTCGATTAGCTTAAAACAGCTCCGGAAGTACCGGAAGAAACAAGCTTGGCGTATCTCGCTAAGTAGCCGGTTGTGATCTTCGGCTGGCGAGGCTTCCAGTTCTTGCGGCGTTCTTCCAAAACTTCATCCGAAACTTCAAGGTCGAGCTTGTGTTCGGGGATGTTGATGGAGATGATGTCGCCTTCCTCAATCAGGCCGATGGGACCGCCCAGTGCTGCTTCAGGAGAAACGTGACCGATGGCTGCACCGCGGCTGGCTCCGGAGAAGCGGCCGTCGGTAATCAAAGCAACGGTAGAACCTAAACCGGCACCCATAATGGCGGAAGTCGGGGAAAGCATTTCGCGCATGCCGGGACCGCCCTTCGGACCTTCGTAGCGAATAACCACAACATCGCCGTCTTTGATCTTGCCGCCCCAAATAGCCGCAATGGCTTCTTCTTCAGAATCGAAGACACGAGCCGGTCCTTTATGGACAAGCATTTCAGGAGCAACAGCGGAACGCTTCACGACGGAACCTTCAGGGGCGAGGTTGCCGAAGAGGGCGGCAATACCGCCGGTTTCACTGTAAGGTTTGTCGACCGGACGAATGATTTCTTCGTCTTTGTTTTCCGCATCGGCAATGTTTTCAGCAACCGTCTTGCCTGTAACGGTCATGAGGTCTGTCTTGAGGAGTCCTTTCTTATCAAGCTCTTTCATTACGGCAGGAATACCGCCCGCTTCGTTGAGTTCTTCAATAAAGTGGGGGCCGGCCGGAGAGAGATGGCAAAGATTCGGTGTTTTTTCCGAGATTTCATTTGCCAAGTGCATGTCGAGCTTGTAGCCGCATTCATGAGCAATAGCCGGCAGATGCAGCATGGAGTTCGTCGAGCAGCCTAAAGCCATATCAACAGTCATGGCGTTCAGGAAGGCATCGTAAGTCATGATGTCACGGGGACGGATATTCTTTTCCAGAAGTTCCATCACTTTCATACCGGCCTTTTTAGCCAGACGGATGCGGGCGCTCTGAACAGCAGGAATCGTGCCGTTGCCTGGAAGGCCCATACCCAAAACTTCGGTCAGGCAGTTCATGGAGTTTGCTGTGAACATGCCAGAGCAAGAACCGCAGGACGGACAGCATTTCTGTTCAATTTCCGTCAGTTTCTTGGCATCAATCTTCCCTGCCTTGTAAGCGCCGACCCCTTCGAAGGCGGATACAAGAGAGAGCTTCTTCTTACCGATGATGCCGGCGCTCATTGCGCCGCCGGAAACAAGAATAGTCGGAATATTCAAACGAGCGGCAGCCATCAAAAGGCCCGGAACGTTCTTGTCGCAGTTCGGAACCATGACCAAAGCGTCAAAAGCATGGGCAATAGCCATTGCTTCGGTACTGTCTGCGATCAGTTCACGGCTGACGAGGGAATACTTCATGCCTTCGTGTCCCATTGCGATACCGTCGCAGACGGCAATAGCCGGGAAGACGATAGGAACACCGCCGGCAAGGGCAACGCCTTGTTTAACAGCGTCAACGATCTTGTCCAGATTCATATGTCCCGGAACGATGTCGTTCTGGGAGCTCACGATACCGATGAGAGGTTTTTTGATTTCTTCATCAGTTAATCCCAGTGCATAGAGAAGGGAGCGGTGGGGGGCGGCCTGAGGACCAACTTTTATTTTGTCACTGCGCATTCTTTTAATTACCTATGTAACGATGTGATTTTTAAGAATAATATCGTTTGCTTTACACGATTCTGCGGTATCCGACGATCTTGTTTTTCCAGTAGACACCGGAGAGACTTTCCATTCGGACATAACCGCCGGAAGAGGGTGCATGAAGGAAGCGCCCTTTATCAGCGACCAAGCCTGTGTGGAGTCGTCGGCCGATCCTGAAAACAACAATATCGCCCTGCCGGGCGTTGCGGGCAGCCACCCATTTGCCGGCTTTTGATTGAGCGGCGGTGTGGCGGGGAACGGTAATTCCGTGTTTGCCGTAAGCCCAGAAAATGAGACCCGAACAGTCAAAACCGTCCGAGGGAGAAGCTTTCCCGTATTTATATTTTGCTCCGTACTGACTCATTGCGGTTCTGAGGACTTTTGATCCTTCTGAGTTGTCATAGGAGACGGGCTGATAGCTATAACGATCAGAGGAGAACATAGAACAGCCGGAAAGAAAGGAGGAAACTGAAGCCAAAAGGATCAGTTTTCTTCGCGTCATGAGCCGTTCAAGCATCTCTTTGGAACTCCTTCGGGTCTTATTTTAGATACGATTCTAAAATTTTATACGATGCACAATGTGAAAACGGATTGCGGTAGGATCAATTCATTTGCCGCGGGTAAATCCGCATCAAAATTTAGTTGCCTCCGAAGGAATTTGGAAAACGCCAAGTACAAAAAGAAATTGCCGCGTAAAGCGGCAATCCCAAACACGATTAAGTGTTCAAATTATTATTTAGCAGGAGCTTCTTCTTTTTTGGCTTCTGCTTTAGCGGCCGGGGCCTGCTCCTGAACCATAACAGTAGAGAGCTGGCAAAGACGCATATGGAAGTCGTCGGCTTTGGCCGGGTCGATGGGCAGACCGCCGTCAGTGAAGACCTTCAGGACTTTGTTGAAGTCTGCGAAGATGTCGCCGCGAGCGAAAGTGTGTTCGTGATGACCGCCGATCATGTCAATCCAAGCAAAAGTAACGGTGAAAACGTTGTCTTTGCGTTCGAATCCGAGGAAAGAAACGTCGCCGGGATTCATTTTTGTTTTTAACTGCTCAGGGGGGACCGAGGCTTTAACATTGCCGAGAGGTGCTGTCATTTTTACTCCTTTTTAAAATGAATCGTTATCTTATTTCAACTGATTCAAAAATACAATTTTTTTCAAAAGGGTAAGCGTTTTCTCTCACTCACTCCTCCCGCTTATTAATGGTTTTTAACCACGCTTCGGCTTGGTTGGGTGAATATACGCTTTGCGTAATCGGATCCGCTTTGAAAGAATCTTCTTTTGCAATGGCCATGGTCAGCGCTTCCGTGGCGAGCTGAGCCATGGTCACGTACCAGAACTGGCCGGCCACGGTCGGAGAATAGACTTCTCCTGATTTTTCAAGGAGGCCCGCTTTAATCCATTGGTCCATGACGGGTTTTAGCGGCTTTTCAATATCGACGCTGAAGTTGTCACCGATCTCTTTCAAATTGAAGGGGCCGGATTCCACGCTGCTCGCCAAAGTTCTCATCAAGTGCCAGTGTTCCTGCGGCTTCATCATGACAAAGACCGGCTTGAGTCCTTTTTCAACCATTTCTGACCATTTGGCAAGTTTGCGCTCCTGCATCCAGCTGTAGCCGAAAAGTTTTCCGCCGGCTCCGCAGCCGAAGGGAAGGCAGTCACTCGGACCTTTTGCCAAACGGTTGTAGAGATTCCTTTCAAGCGGCGTTCTGGCCCAATGGGTATTCGTCAGACGATGCCAATTGGGATGAGCAGAAAAATACTCAACGCTTTCAGCATACATGTCGGCGGCTTCAGCAAGCGTCGCTGCCGGATCACAAAGACCGGATTTGATGCGGGTGTTGAGCGGCGATTTCTCAAAGACATTCAGCTGGTAGCAGTCCACACCATCAATCGGAAGCTCGGAGGCGATCTTTAAATCGTCTGTCCAGACTTTTCCTTTTTGTCCCGGGAAGCCGAAGAGGAGATCGATCACTACGGCAAGATTGTCGATGGCTGAGATTTCCTCAAGTCGACGAATAATGTATTCAGGGGAATCGAGGCGCTGCATTTCTTTGCGGATATCGGCGTTGAACGTCTGCACCCCTATAGAAAGTCGGTTAACGCCTCCTTCGACGCAGGCGGAGAGCTTCTCATCAGTTAGTCCGTGAAGTCTTCCCTCGAAGGTAATTTCGCAGTCATCCGTAAGCGGAAGATTCTTTCTGGCGGTTTCAAGAATCTTTTTAATATTGTGGGGCTCTAAAGCTGTTGGTGTACCCCCTCCGAAATATAAAGCCTTAATCGGGGCAGAGTTTTGGGCAGCTCGTTGATTCCAAAGCTCAAACTCTTTAATAAGTGTATTCGCGTAAGCATCCGCTGCTTCCGAAGAATATGGATTCTGATAAAACATGCAGAAAAGGCACCGGCTTTCACAGAAAGGGATGTGAACGTAAGCAATGCCCTCCGTTTGTCTTGGTTCAAAAGACTTCTTTTCTAGGAAGTTTCTAGCTGAGTTCCAGAGCATCGGAATACCGAACGGCCCGGCATGAACCGTCGCCTTAGCTGGAAAGGCTTTGTGCAGCGCATCGGTTTCATCTGCAAAGAATGCAGAGTAACTTCTCTTCTTAATTAGTATGTTTTTTAGCAGTCGGACACCGGTTTCAAAGGACGGCATGACTAATCTCCGGACGAGGTTGATTCTTTTGAGGCAATTATCTCAAATCACAGAAATGATATCGATAATTATTTGCAGAAACTATTGAACGAGAAATTGCAACTGAATCAATACTTATGCATAGATCGCATTGATCTTAATACTATATAACATTTGAAGATTTATCATCTCTACAATGAAATTGAAAACAGAGGCGAGGCCATAAAGACTTTCGCTGATGAAAAGAATTGGAGGTTTTATGAAAGAAGTTCCAAAACTCAGTGATTTTCCGGTCGGAAAACCCAATGATGCTTATGCTAAATATTTCATCGGTCAAAGCTGGCTTGCTCCGTTAACAACGAAACAAGTTCCAACCTATAACGTTACTTTCGAACCGAGATGCCGAAACAATTGGCATATTCATCACGCTGAAAAAGGCGGCGGACAAATGCTGATTTGTGTTTACGGCCGAGGCTGGGTACAGCTCGAAGGCGAACCGGCTCATGAATTGAAAGCCGGGGAGGTCTTCGATATTCCTCCTAATGTTAAACATTGGCATGGTGCAGCAAAAGACAGTTGGTTCCAGCACTTATCTCTTGAAGTCCCGGGAGAAGGTACTTCTAACGAATGGTTAGAACCGGTGACCGATGAAGTCTATGACAAGCTTCCTTAATTAGTAGTTACTGAGTCAAAAAGAAAGAGCGGTAAGGATTTTCTCCCGCCGCTCTTTTTCTATGCCCCAAAGGATCTTAGAACCAGCTTTGTAAGATCGGGCAGAACCAAATCCAGAAAGGAGCGGCGAAAGCAAACATCAGCGTACTGACAGCCAAAATCGAAGCGCCGTCCTGGACGTAAACGTTATACCGGGAACCGATGATGATGCCGGAGAAAGCCGGCGGAAGAGCACAGGCCATCGTCAGCATCGAAAGCTTTTCTCCGCTGAGACCGCAGAGGATAGCCGCAATGGCGATGCAGAGCGGAGTAATGAATACACGAAATATGGAGTTCCAAAGAATTTCAGTGTTGACGCTGAATTTCACTGTAGCCAAAGCCAAACCTGCTGCAAACACAGCAACACCTGAATTGGCGTGGGCAATCAAGTCAAAAGAAGGATAAACCGCGACCGGAAGCTTGATCCCTAATAAGACAATTACGACAGCAAGAGTCGGACACCAAACGACCGGCTGTTTGACGGCATTTAATATGGCAGAGCCGGTTCCGGAAGAAGAGCCGTTTCCGGATCCCATAGCACCGGCTAAGCTCATTAAGTACATGCCGATCGGAATGATCACGGCATTGGCAACGATTGCCACGATGGCAACCACCAATCCTGTCTGTGTAGTTGCTCCGTAAATCGGATCGAGGACAGCGAAGCCTAAGAAGCCGATAGTCGGGGAGCCCGCGGTCAGACCGCAGACTGCGGCTTCGGCAGCTGTGTGATGGAAGGCCTTTCTGCAAACCCAATAGCAAACGAAGAAGAGGGCGACGATACCGATTAATGAGACGAGCGTCAGCGTGAGATCTTCGAAAAGCATCTCGCGGGTTGCTTTAGTAATAGAGACAAAAAGTGCGGCCGGCAAAGCGAAGTTCAAAACAACTTTGTTGAGTGCCTGGGTTTGACTCGGCGTGAAAGCATTTATCTTCGCACCGGCATAACCTAATGCCATCACAACGAAGATCGGGACAATATCATTAAAAATAATGTTGAAAAACATGCAGCCTCTGCTAAAAATTTCTTCCGAAAAATCCTCCGGTAAGGCCTAGTGAGAGGCTATTCGGACTGGCAAGAGAAATTTTAGATTTGCAGTGGTGTCTTCGAATCGCAAACAGTATTAAGTTGGGTAGTCAGGTTCAAAAATCAGAATACTTTGCAAGAGCGACAAGGAAACTATTTTTAGTTGTTGTAATTTAGTAACAGTGGCGTTTTAGGTTGAAATAGGTTGAATTTTTTACTCTACGACAGGTTGTTCGAATATTTTTTCATTAAAAACCAAAATAAGCCTTGTTTTGTTGCTGTACATTTAAAAAATGTTTATATTTGCGAAAAAATTTCCCGCTAACGCAAATGTAAAAAACGTAAATTGCCTTATTTCTTGTCAGTATTAACACCATATTTGAATACGGATTTCAGGGTAAGGCTGAATATTTACATCGTAAAAATCCTTTCATAATGTGGTCACGCGAAAACCTCGCGGACATGCTTTTTGTTTTTCGGATGAGAAAAACGGTTTATCGCACGGTGATAAAGGGCTTTAAGAGAGCCTGGGGCCGTAGATAAGCACATTCAAAAAACGAAATTTGCTTTGTTTGTTACTTTTAAGGATAGTCATATGGCTTCTTCTAACCTCAACGATAAAAAACCTGAGTTGGCAGATGACAAAGAAAAGAAAGTCACCATCGGAAATTACATTTCCCTGATTATGGCTTGCGTTTTCTTCTCCGGTGTCTGCGCTACAAACCAATGGTGGGGCATTTTCGACTTCACCACAATCAACGGCTCCTTCGGTAAGGTTGTCACAGCTGTTTCCCAGAACGCTGACGGCATTCACACCACGATGGCCAACTTCCGCGGTAAAGGCGGTTCCGGTGCTATCGACGGCTTCATGTTTGCTTTGACACTGGTCCCGACAGTTATGTTCGCTCTTGCGATGATCACTGTTTTCGACCACTACGGTGCTCTGAAAGCTGCTCGCCAGATGCTTACTCCGATTCTTCGTCCGTTGATCGGCGTTCCCGGCGGTGCTGGTCTCGCTCTGATCGCTTCTCTGCAGTCTACTGACGGCGGCGCGGCTCTGACTCGCCAGCTCAAAGATGACAATATTTTGACAGCTAAAGAGCTGAATAACTTTGCTACTTTCCAGATGACAGCCGACGCTCTCATCACTAACTTCCTCTCTTCCGGCGCGGTTCTGTTCACACTGCTTGCTGCTGACGGCAAGCCTGCAGTTCCGGTCAGCATCGGTGCTTGCTTGGGTATTCTGTTCCTCGGCAAGATCCTCGCTGCCAACATCATGCGCGTCATCCAGATGGGCGGAAAGATTAACCTTAAGAAGAGCGCTTAATAAGGAGAATACGAAATGGCTACTACATCTAAAAAAATGATGATCACCGACGTATTCGTTAACGGTGCATTTCAGGGTTGGAACATTGCTACACACTCCACGATTCCTAACGTTTTGATGGCTTTCGTGATCATCAAAATGCTGAACATCTCCGGCGCTTTGGACTTCATCGGTACATGCCTCGGACCGGTTATGGCCATCTTCGGTCTGCCAGGCGAAGCTGCCATGATTCTGCTCGGCGGCTGGATGTCCATGGGCGGCGGTGTCGGTGTGGCAGTTGCCTTGTTCGATAAAGGCGCTGTTGACGGTACACAGCTCGCTATCGTGATTCCCGCTATTTACCTCATGGGTTCTCAGGTTCAGTACATGGGCCGCTGCCTTGGCGTTATCGGCATCCAGGGTTCCGATATGTTCAAGATCATGGCCGTTCCTCCGATCGTCGCTTTGCTCTCTCTGTGGGTCATGCGCCTGGTCGTTCTGGGATCGTAATCTGACGAACTTTCAAAGGATTTAGTAATCAATGGCTACCGCAATTCTCTTTAAAAATGCAGATCTGTACGCTCCTGAACATAAGGGCATCAAACAGATTCTGACAGTCAATGAAAAAATCATTGCTGTGGAGGATGAAATCTCTGCCGACCTTCCCGGTCTGGAAGTGATAGATCTGAACGGCGCAATCGTTACGCCGGGTCTTATCGACCAACACATTCACGTGACTGGCGGCGGCGGAGAAGGCGGTCCCCTGACACGCGCTCCGGAGCTTAACTTCTCCGAGCTCGTGGAAGGCGGAATCACTTCCTTTGTCGGTGTTTCTGGAACCGATAGTGAAACCCGTCCGATCGAAGCTCTTATGGCTAAGGTTCGCGCCTTAACCAAAGAAGGTGCTACCGGCTGGATGTGGACTTCCAACTATCGTTATCCCCCCACAACGGTTACCGGCGACGTCCGTAAAGACCTCTTGACGATTCCCGAATGCTTGGGTGTGAAGATTGCAATGGGCGACCATCGCTGCTCCTTCCCGACAACTCAGGAAGTTTTAAGAGTTCTTTCCGACTGCCGCGTCGGGGGCATGATCTGCGGACACGATTCTTATCTGCATGTTCACCTCGGTGACCTTCCCATCGCTTTCCCGGCTTTCATGGAATGCGTAAAAATGGGAATGCCGATTAAGCATATTCGTCCGACACATGTCGGCCGTCACCCTGAAGTTTTTGCTCAGGCAATTGCATTTACCAAAGCCGGCGGATACATCGATATCACAACCAGCGGCGGCAACTACATGGGTTCTGCAGCAGATGCTTTTGTGATGGCTTTGGAAGAAGGTGCGCCGATCGATCGTATTACGTTCTCTTCTGACGGCCACGGCTCGATGCCTCGCTTCGATAAGAACGGCGAAATGATCGGTCTGACGGTTTGCAAAGTCTCCGACAACCTGAAGATGCTTCAGGAACTTGCCGGTAAGATTGGTCTTGAAAAAGCCTTGCTGCCTTTGACACGTACTATTGCCACGGCTCTTTGCTTGGGTAATAAAGGCGTAATCGAAGCTGGTAAAGACGCAGACCTTCTAGTGATGGATAAGGATCTTAAACCGCTCCACCTCTTCATGAAGGGTCGTCAGGTCATGAAAGATTCGGAAGTTATCGTTAAAGGTGCCTTCGAAGAATAAGAACCAACTAGTTTTGATCTTACAAGCCTCTCGGGTGACAAAGCCCGGGAGGCTTTTTTTAGTGCGCCCAGCATGGCGCGCTTCTGTAGGATGCAAATCCCGAACTCGCCCGATGAGGGGAAGGGTTAGCGACTCGGCAAGGGCGTAGTGGCAACACTAGGTCTGGAGGAAGCCGATAGCAAAATGCATGTTCAACGAACAGGAAGCGGATATGAGGCGGTTCAGACGGATTTGGGGGCCAAAATACCCAATGTCCAATACTCATACAGGAGTCTGAGACGTAGATCCGATGAACAGGCAGGAAAGAATGTTAATTCCAAAATAAGTGCACCACCTTCTCAAGAAATCTTTACCCTGAGTAGGCAAAATCAACAATAACGAGAGTTTCCTTTTCAAAGCACACTACCTTGTTTTTGTTAAGCAAGGGGTTTTATGAAGAAAAGGAGACAACAAATGTCATCGGTTGACATTCGTGAAGTCCTCAAGCTCCAAGAAAGGAATATGAGCTTGAGGCAGATAGCTAATCGGCTAGGACTCCACCATACGACGGTGTCTCGTTGGTTACAACGGGCCAAAGAGCTTGGACTCGATTTCCAAACGGTTTCAGAGATTCAGGACAAACAGCTTCATAGTTTATTTTGCAAAGTCAAAGGTCCGAAAGAAGAAGCTTTCTATCCGGTTGATATCGAAGCTATATGTGACGCCATCGATCAAGGAAGAGCAAAAATTCTTGATTCCTACATGCAGTACCTTGAGCAAGCGAAGACTTCTGATCTGCCGCCGCTCAAACGCTCGGGGTTTTATTACAGAGTCAAGCAATACTGGCACGCGCATTACGGAAATAAAGGACGCGTCATGGCTCAGGAATGGGAGCCGGGAAAATATCTGCTGATAGATTATGCCGGCGACAAAATACTTCTGAATTCCAGTCGCAGCAACGCAGTAAAAAACTGCCGTATCTTTGTCGCAGTTCTTCCTTTTAGCCGCATGGTTTACTGGTACGCCACTCCTGACATGACGACAGAATCTTGGATTGAAGGACTGCAGAACGCGTTTGACTTCTTCAAGGGAGTGCCTTCGTACATTATCTTGGATAACGACACTGCGTTAGTCAACCATGCCGAAAAAGGTAATCAACTCTACAGTAAAGGGCTTCTCGACCTTGCTCAATTCTATGAGGTTGCCTTAAGTCCGGCTCGAGTAGGACATCCGCAGGATAAAGGACTTGTGGAAGAAGCTGTAAAGGACGTTACCGATAAATTTATTAAAAAGATCTCGCCTGGTTCCTTGAGTTCAGTTAATGACGTGAACTTCCTTCTGGAAAAGGAGCTGGAAGACTTTAACTGCGCGAAGATGGCCCGATACGGCATTAGCCGGAGAAAGTGGTTCGAGCTTGAGCAGCCTAAGCTGCGGAGCCTACCAAAGAACAAGTTCTTTTATGGGGCAGAAATCTTAAGAAGAAAGGTAAGAATCAACGGCTGCATCCAATTCCATACTCACGAATACATGGTACCGCCGGAATACTTTAGTCACTCCGTCGGAGTTTATGTAAAAGACGGACAGTTGCTTCGGATTGTTGACCCATTGAGCAATTACCTCATTACCGAATACAAATACTATCGGCCGGGCGAACCTGACGAGCTTGAAGGCTTTCTTCATATCAAACCGGAATACCGGTTACCCGGAGAACTCACGCCAGCCGGTCGACTGGAAAAAAGCTGCGAAGAGTTTAGGCAACTATCAAAAAGTGCCGGCCTCTTCTTATCTAAATACTTAAAAATCAACTATCGCTCAGAGAAAGGCGAATTGGCGAACCGCTTGAGCTACATGGTTAAGAAACTTAAAACCGTTATCCCTGAGACGCTGGAACTTGCCTTCACCCATGCAGTTGAAACAGGAATATATGAAAAAAGCGCGTTTTTAAACTGTGTGAAAGCCTTTGCAACGGGCATGCCCACGAAAAAGGAGAAGAAAAAGAAAACTTCTGAAAACAGCGAGTGCCTACGCCCTTTAGAAGAATTCTTCTCCTTCCTTGGAAATAACACAATTCAATAAATTGAAGAGATAAAAATGAAAGATACTAGAAATACAGGAAAAAATCCCCAATCTCTGGCCGAAAGAGTACATAGGATGACCAAAGAACTTCATCTGCCGGGCTTCCGTCAACGGATGGAGGAAACTCTTGAGGACGCAACTTGGCAGCAGATGACATCGTTGGAGCAAATCTATGATCTCCTAAATGCAGAAATAGTCAGAAGAGAG
>OAUK01000458.1_pt1 | contig 17824 bp, 6 predicted proteins | sample 1495131 | NCBI WGS metagenome assembly OAUK01 (sample SAMEA2580009, study PRJEB22360) | human gut metagenome | biome: human gut; feature: human-associated habitat; material: faeces | place: Denmark | collected 2008/2010 | reverse complement strand
TCTGAATAAAGTTTGGACTAGTCTGGAAGGCCAAGAAACCTCCAACAGTATCATAACTCAGTTTCAGGATAAGACTCTACTCAAGTTGCGGATTAGCTACAACAAAGAGTTTCTTCCCACAAAGATTCAAGGTTTCTACAATAGCCAAACCTTGAATGGCTGGCGGGACCTCTTTTACATAGATTATCCTTACAGTGATCAGGAAGCCTTCAATCAGGCTCAAGATGCCTATATACAACACATCCAGTACATGGAAACTCATCCTGAGGAAGAAGCAGGAGAGTTTGGTTAATAAAGCAAAATCACCTTTATCTCGAGATAAAGGTGATTTGTTTGCGCTTAAGATTTAAGTTTTAGTTTTGATTTGTGGCAACTTCTGGAAAAAGCTTGTCTAAGATTTTTGAAGTGATAGCCTGTCCAGGTCCTTCAGCACAGTAGGTGTGCATATACATAGAAGGGTTAAAGTTGAGCTCGATGCAGGTGCAATGAGGGTTTTCCTTGCTAGCAGGTTGGGTTTCATCTGGAATAATGAGGTCAACCCCACAAGCCCAAGCGCCCATGCTAGTCGCCATAGCTGCAGCTAGTTCTTGGTAAGAGGAATCCATGGTCTCAGTGACATCAATAGAGTCACCACCCGTAGAAATGTTTGAGTTACGACGTAGATTGACCTTTTTCCCTTCTGGGAGAATATCATCAGGTGTATAACCCTGTTGCGTTAACATCAGTTGTTCAATGTCTCCAAGCGCAATGATTTCAAGTGGTGAGCGGTGATCACGTCCTCGCAATGGATTGGCATTTTTCTGAGCGACCAATTCACGAATGGTGTGTTTGCCATCACCGACAACATTGGCAGCGACACGAAGGAGTACAGCCTCACAACGTCCATCCAAGATAAAGAAACGGTATTCGGTTCCTGAGATAAATTCTTCAACAAGAACAGCTGTATCTTCTGCAAAGGCAATCTCGAGGGCTTTCTTATAGTTATCAAGGCTGGCAGGCTCTTGGAAAATGGAAATGCCCAGACCAAAGTTGGTTGATTTTGGTTTAACCACAATTTGCTTGTCCTTGATAAGAGGATAATAGGCTAGACCTTGTTCCAGACTGGTAAATTCGTCGCCAGCGGGAACAGGGAAACCAGCATCAGTCAGGATTTTTTTGGTCACGGTTTTATTAGCCATGGCAAGAGGGACTACATAGTTGTCTTTTGAAGTCATGTTACCATTTTTGACGTATTCCACATGATCTTTATGCCAGAGTTTAAGGAATTGATCCTGCTCATCTAGGATTTCAAAATGAATCCCTTTTTGAATGGCGTCAAAGAGTAGCATCTGAGTAGAAAGTTCCATCTCCTCATAACCTTTAAGAGCATAGTGGGCAGTCCAGTCGTAATCATGATAGGTAAGAGCCTTGTCAAGGGCAAAGTCAGCAAGAGACTTGTCTTTGATATGAGGCAAGAGTTGGGCTGCTAGTGTATGGTTAGGATCAGCAAAGGCATCTTTAACTTGTTTGACCAAACCTTGATGATAGTCACCTAGGCCAAAATGTTGCACCAGTTGGTCCAGAGCCGTCGTAATGTTTTGAGTTTCAGCTTCAGATGGTAGAGGTTCTAAAGGATGAGAGAGGGCAATCTTTTCATTCAGCGCGTGACCTTGAGCCAGAGCCTGATCAACATTTTCAGGGGCATCCATCCAGAGGAAGGCTAGTAGGAGTAGGTGTACGGTATCCATAGTAGTTTGGCTAATACCGATACGCTCAAAGGGGTTGAGGTCGAAGTTACGGAATTCCAGATAGGTGATTCCCTTGTCAAGGAAGGAGCGATTAACTTTTTGTCCACGGAAACGAACAGCTGAGTAAAATTCCTTCTCCGCAATCAAATCTCCTTGTTCGATATAGTTTTCGATGGCAGAGACATAATCTTCTAGGCTTGCAAAAGATACTTGGATTTCTTCCTTATTGACATAACCATGGTCACTGTTACGGAAGGAACGAACGGGTTCTGGCACTTCTTGGTCGAAGAAACCTTGCTCAGCAATAGGTGCAGCACCAAAGAGATAGGTAATCACCCAACGGTAGCGCAAATAGTTCTGAGCCAGCTTGAGATAGAGGGCGTTCTTGAAAGCAATCATATCAGTCTGGTTACTTTCTTTGAATAGGGCCTCAACCAAATCTTTCCCTAGTTCCATATTATAGTGGATACCTGAGATAGCTTGTAGTTTAGTTCCGTATTTTTCGGCCAGGTAGTTACGATAATAGCGTTCAAATTCATTTTCCAGTTGGGCAACTTGGATTTCTTGGGCCTTGATACGAGGAGGCATGGACAAGGGCCAGAGAAGTTCATCTTTACTGATGGAACGTCCAGCTACATCGGTAATGGCTCCAAGAAAACGTCGGGCCTCAGTGGTAGATTTAGCAACTGGTGTGATGAGCTCCATTTGAAACTCACAAAAATCTGTTTGAATATAAGGGTGGAAACTTCGAGCTCCTAGGCAGGAAGGGTGAGGTGTATGTGCTAATTTTCCTTGTCTATCGACACGAAGACTTTCGCGTTCAATTCCAAAGTTAGCTTGAAGGATAGGGCTAGTAGGCTCCAGCTTTTGAAGCAGTTGATTTATAGTCATAGAGTCACCTTTTCATCTAATGTTAGTGATAGTCTATTATAAATAGGAGAAGAAAACAACTTTCTGCTACGGTTAAGGGCAATTTCCGAATGTTTTAGATAAGAATCCTTAAAACCAGTTGCTTTTTAGCTCTATTATATGCAAAAATTGTAAAATATTCACTGATTTTTATGTAAAATGTTATTTCTCTTGCAATTTAAATCAAATTAGCCTATACTAATGACGTATATATAAGAATGAAAGAATCCCTAGGGTCTGCCCTCAGGGGCTTTTGTATGCTCTCAAAAGGGTATGACCGTTCTTTTATAGATAAAGGATGAGCGTTAAGAGTAGCTTTCAGACAGTATGCTCTGCTCAAAAATGATGCTTTCTCGTGATGGATTACAGGACTAGCTTATATCTATCAATGCCTGAAACACGCTCTGCTCAGGGCAGGTGATATTTTTAGCTGTGGTAGGGGCCATCCTTAACCTATTTGCACTTGTTCGAAGTTGCTCACGATTCGACAGCTCGCTCTGTCCAAAAGCGATGCTTTCGTCGTGATGGATTACAGGACTAGCTTATATCTATCAATGCCTGAAACACACTCTGCTCAGGGCAGGTGATATTTTTCGCCGTGGCAATAGTTATAGAAGTCAAGAGACTTCTATAACTCGGAAGTTTTGTGACTTTGGCTCAAAGCTTAGCTATGAGATTCCGAAGGAAGCTGCTAGCGTCCGAAGCCACTTAAGAAAAATATCAAAAAAGAAAACAAATTAAACGGAGGTAACTATGTTTCAAACCCTTATCCCCCAGATAAAGGAATACAAGAAACCCTCAATCCTAGCGTCCGTCTTTATGACACTAGAAGTCATGTTTGAGATTTCCATTCCCTTTGTCATGGCTAATCTTTTGGACAAAGGTGTCCAGCAATCCAACATGTCTAACATTTGGCTCTACGGTGGCCTCATGCTAGTCTGCGCCTTTCTATCACTATTCTGCGGCATGCAGTCGGCTCGCTATGCAGCTTTTGCCTCTGCTGGATTTGCCAAGAATCTACGTCAGGCCATTTTCAAAAAGGTTCAAACTTTCTCTTTTGAAAATATCGATAAGTTCTCAGCTGGTGGTTTGGTGACACGTATGATGACAGATGTTACCAACGTGCAGAACTCTTATCAGATGATTATCCGTGTCTGTGTGCGTGCACCACTTAACCTGATTTTTGCTATTGCAGCAAGTTTCTTGATTAATGCTGAAATGGCTTGGATTTTTGTTGGTGTAACGATCTTCCTTGGTGTGGTTTTGGCCATTATTACCAAAATCGTATATCCTCTTTTTACTCAAGTATTTGAGGCTTATGACAACCTTAACAACAGTATCAAGGAAAATATCACCAACATGCGTGTGGTGAAATCCTATGTTAAAGAGCAGGAAGAGACTGACAAATTTAAGAAGGCCTCACGTCGTATTTACAAGATGTTCATGCGTGCCATTCGTGTAGTTATCATGTCTAACCCAGCTATGATGTTGTCTATGTATGCATCCTTCCTTATGATTTCCTGGTTTGGTGCCCATCTCATCGTTGGTGGTAGCTTAACTACAGGAGAATTGACTTCGATGTTCAGTTACACCATGACCATCCTCATGTCACTCATGATGTTCATGATGATCTTTGTCATGTTGTCTATCTCTACAGCATCTGTTGAACGTATTGATGAAGTTCTTAGCACTGAAGCCACCATTGTTTCACCTGAAAATGGTTTAACAGAAGTTGCAGATGGTTCCATCAGCTTTGATCATGTGGATTTCTCATACACAGATGAAAATGGTGACAAGACCCATGTCCTCAAAGATATCACTTTGGATATTAAGTCTGGTGAAGTTATTGGTATCCTTGGTGGAACGGGTTCGGGTAAATCAAGCTTGGTTCAGCTGATTCCTCGCCTTTATGATGTGGAAGAAGGTCAGGTTAGGGTTGCCGGCCATGATGTTAAGGACTATGATTTGGATAGCTTACGTAAGCAAGTTGCCATGGTCCTTCAAACCAATGTCCTTTTCTCAGGAACCATTAAAGAAAATATGCGTTGGGGCAATAAGCAGGCAACAGATGAAGAAATCATTGAAGCTTGTAAGATTGCCCAAGCTGATGAATTTATCCAAGAGTTTAAGGATGGCTATGATACCAAGATTGAACGTGGTGGAGCCAATGTCTCAGGGGGACAACGTCAACGTCTTTGTATCGCACGTGCCCTTCTCATGAATCCGAAAATTTTGATTCTGGATGATTCGACATCAGCAGTTGATACTAAGACAGATAGTTTGATTCGTCAAGGTTTCGCTTCAAGTCTTAAGGACACGACCAAAATCATCATCGGTCAACGGATTTCATCTATCCAAGATGCCGACCGTATCATCGTCATGAATGATGGTCGTATCGATGCTATTGGTACTCATGACGACTTGATAGCTAATAATGCCATTTATCGCGAAGTATACAAGATGCAAACACAAGGGAAAGGAGTAGCAGATGCAGAATAAGAAAAAAGCTAATTGGGGCTCTCTAGCACGTCTTCTACGCTTTTTGTGGCAAGACTACAAACTTTCGCTTAGTATTGCCTTTGTCCTCATTGTTGTTGCTTCTTTGGCAACGGTCAATTTGACGGCTTCGATTCAGTCCTTGGTTGACGTTTATGTTCAACCCATGCTCAAATCTGGTAGCCATGACTTTGGGCCATTGTTACGTTTCTTGACTTCAGTGGCTGTCTTCTGTCTTATCGGTGTGATTGCCAACTATGTGGCATCTCTCCTCATGGCGACGATTTCGCAAGATTCCTTACGTTCCCTTCGTAATCAGCTCTTTGCTCGCATGCAAAAGCTTCCTGTTCGCTACTTTGATACTCACCAACACGGGGATATCATGTCTATCTACACCAACGACATTGATGCCCTCCGTCAGGCTGTTGAGCAGTCTATCCCACAGTTGCTACAAACAACTATTACCCTTATCGGAGTGACTGTGACCATGCTTACGGTTAGTCCTCTCCTCTTTATCGTGGTCCTAGTCATGGTAGGCATCATGTTTATGGTCATCAAAAATGTATCAGCTAAATCAGGTCGTTACTTTGGTGAGCAACAAAAGAATCTAGGGATTGAGAATGGCTTCATTGAAGAAATGATGTCAGGGCAAAAAGTGGTCAAAGCCTTTGTCCACGAAGAAGAGAGCATGGCTGATTTTGACAAGATTAACGAGCAACTCTTTGAATCGTCATACTTGGCCAACCGTTATGCCAATGTTCTCATGCCTATTCTTGGGAACTTAGGAAATGTTTCCTTTGTTTTGACTGCCTTGGTCGGTGGTGTATTTGCCCTCAATGGTGTTGGTAGCTTGACTATCGGTGGTCTCATGGCCTTCCTTCAATTGAACCGTTCCTTCAATGGTCCTATTACTCAGGTATCTCAACAACTTAACTTTGTCCTTATGGCCCTTGCTGGTGCTGACCGTATCTTTGACCTTTTGGATGAAGCAGAAGAAGTTGACCAAGGTAAGGTCACTTTGGTCAACTACGAATTGGTAGATGGTCAAATGGTTGTGACAGACAAGAAAACCAATCTTTGGGCTTGGAAGCACCCACGTCCAAATGGCGACTATGAGTTGGTCGAGTTGGTCGGAAATGTGGTCTTTCAAGATGTTGATTTCTCTTACGATGGTAAGAAACAAATCCTTCATGATGTTAACCTCTATGCAGACAAGGGGCAAAAGGTTGCCTTTGTCGGTGCGACGGGTGCAGGTAAGACAACGATTACTAACTTGATTAATCGTTTCTACGACATCCAATCTGGTGTGATTACCTATGATGGTATTGATGTCAAGTTGATTGAAAAAGATTCTCTTCGTCGCTCACTTGGTATCGTGCTTCAGGATACCCATCTCTTCACAGGGACTATCGCTGAAAATATTGCCTACGGCCGTGCGGATGCGACGCGCGATGAAATCCTTGAGGCCGCTCGTATTGCTAATGTGGATTCCTTTGTGCAACATTTGGACAATGGTTACGACACTGTTCTTACAGATGATGGTGCAGGCTTGTCTAATGGACAACGTCAGCTGATTGCCATTGCCCGTGCAGCCCTTGCCAATGCGCCAGTCTTGATTCTGGACGAAGCGACGTCTTCGATTGACTCTCGGACAGAGAAGATGGTGCAAGAAGGGATGGACCGCCTTATGGAAGGACGTACGGTCTTTGTTATCGCCCACCGTCTTTCAACCATCGTTAACTCTGACGTTATCATGGTTATGGACCACGGCCGTATCATTGAACGTGGTGACCATGACAGCCTTATGGAACAAGGTGGTACTTACTACCGACTTTATACTGGTGGTCTTGAAATTGATTAAGATTAAAAGAACTCAGGTTTTGCCTGAGTTTTTTTGTATCTAAAGAAAATGATTCTTTTGAGACTTTTCTTGTAAAAAAGATAGATTTGATATCCTAAATCTCAACTTCTTTTAAACCGTGTGAGTCAAGACGATATATCTTTTGGCAAACTTGTCTGAGGTAGTTGACATCATGTGAGACTGTCAGAATGGCACCTGGATAGTTCTCGAAGAGCTGTCGGACTTGGGGTTGTGAGGTGGGTGAAAAATTTCTGGTTGGTTCATCTAGGATAAGGAGCTGAGGGTTTTCTAAGACTAAGTGCAGTAGGAGTAGTTTTCCTTTTTGACCACCAGATAGGTCATCAATTGCATGGTTCATTTCATCATGACTAAAGTTGAGGTTGGCGAGATGGGAACTTATGATTTCTTTCTCAGTTTTGTCGCCAGTCTTACATAAAAACGCTATCGGTGACAAATCATTTTTCAAGATAAGATCGTAGTCTTGGGGCATGTAGCCAATGGTCAGGTCTGTCTTCTGGCTAAGTTTTTGGTAGAGATAGTGTAAGAGAGTGGATTTACCACAGCCGTTATCTCCAACAATACCAATTTTTTCTTGCCCTTTCAAAGAAAGTTTGAGATGGTCAATGGTCAGGTGAGGAGCGATGTTTATCTGCTTTTCATCCAGATTTAAGAGATATTTTCCCTGGGGTAGAGGGTCGATATGAGAGAAGAATAGTTCAATACTGTCTTCTTTATCAGGCATCTGTGTCATGTCTTGGGCAAGGCGGTCGTAGCGTTTTTCTTGTGAGAGGACTGCTTTCATCTTTTTAGCAACCAACCGTCCTTGCGTGCTATCATGCGTATTGCGTAGGGTGGTTTGAACATTTTGTTTGATACGGTGATGCTTGGCCATGGCTTTGTCATAGGCTTTTTTCTCGGTTTTGGCTTGCTGTATCTGTTGCTGGAAGGCATCAGTGCGTTGCTGGCTATAGTTATCATAGTCGAGGTGCTCCACACTGGTCCTTGCTTGACGGCGACGTTTAAGGAGTTCCAGATGGATAATAGTATCTGCTGTCTTGCTTAGTAGGTCCTCGTCATGTGAGATATAGATTATGGTTTGATCAGAATGTTTGATAAAATTTTTTAGCCAAGTCATAGTAGTCAAGTCCATATCGTTTGAGGGCTCATCAAGAAAAATGATGTCGTGGGGATGGGCTAATTCTCGGATGAGTTGAATTTTGAGTTTCTCGCCACCTGACAGAGAGGAGACAAGCTGACTGCTAGCAAAACGCTCACTATCAAAATGAAGTTCATCAGCCAGACGATAGAGGGTAGCATAGTCTAGGTCATAAGTATCCGCAAAGAAGTAGTCGTTAAGGGTTAGGGATTGTAAGTCATCCGAAATCTGTTGAGGAATATAGACCTGTGGGCTATCTGGTTTATTAATAGTTCCCTCGTAAGAAAGATGGTCAAAATGTGCTTTAGGATTGACAAGAAGGGTAAGGAGACTTGACTTTCCATTGCCTTCTTCCCCAATGATGGCGACTTTTTCACCAGTAGCTATCGTTAGATTTAAGTCATGAACGAGTTCACGCAAATCTTTGGTATGGGTAATAGTTAGATGTTGAATCTGTATCATAGGACCTCCTAGGTCTGAGTGCTTGTTGATAGTGTTTCATGGAAAATATGGTTCTTACTTCAAACAATATCAAAGGTCAAAAAACAGTCCTACCTTATAAGATAGAACCGTCTTGAATCTAGCTAAAAAGCCCTCTAGGAGATAGTGATGGTGTGGATGCAAAAAAACGCAGATACCACCAATAAATTTTCTACAGAAAAAGAGCGCAAAAAAGACATGAAAACAATCTATCAAATAAAGTAGGTTTATTGTGAATAGACTTAGTTGTTCATGTCTCCATTTACCTCCGAATGTTACTTGTCTTGATTGTACGCTGTCCGAGAGATTTTGTCAAATGAAAATAAAATATCCCACCTTATTAGACTGCCAATCTACCTTATCAATAGTCTCCACCTATGCTATACTAGAATCAGTACTAAAATGGAGATTATTTATGGAAAATAAGTTTGTAAAGAAACCAACACCTAAGGGGGATAAGTCCACAAAAATTGTTTTTATAGGACTCTTAGTGGCATTGCTTTTTATAATCGCAGGGACGGCTATCTTCTTTGCTGTGAATAGTAGCAGTAAGGCTACCAAAGGTTCAGCTGCATCCAGTAAGTCGAGTACGACTGTCTATTCCGGCAGCAATGCAGAAGACCCCTTGTTCAAAATCACCCTGAAAACCTTCGGGGATAATAAAGAATTTTTACTAGTGACACCAAATCCTGGTCATGATAGAAACATGTTTAACATTGTGGGGGTAGCTGGTCAATACTTAGTCACTCAAGAGTACAAGGGGGGTGAATCTGGTAAGAAAAATGCCAAGGGTGAGACACTTTATAAGTATGACTACTTTAATATCTATATGTATGACACGGAAAAACCAAATCAAAAACCTAAACAAATTGACCTCTTGAAATTGGCTAAAAAAGCTGGGGATGAAGATTATTTAAATCAGGCAAGTCTAAGGCTTTTCATGCTTAATGAGCAAGCTTACTTACAAATGCCTTTTGGTGCGTCATCAGCTGATTTTGCTTCTAATAAAAAATACCTCAATCTTAAGACACAAAAGATCGAGGAAATGAATATTCCAGCTAACTCTAATACTTTGGACTCGGAATTGGATTACGCCAATGTTGATATGCGTAAGACTTTAGAGCCTTTTGGTCTTGAAATGTGGACAGGTGCAACTAATGGTAGGGATTTAGATCATCCAAGAGAAACACCAATTGCGAGTCTGCCTGCTCTTTATTACATTTCTGAAAAAGACAGAAGCCTCAATATGGATAGTACCAACTTTGCCAAAGAGCATAAGGATGCTTATGAAGCGATTAAGACCAAACATGCTAGAATCTACACCATTCCAAGCAAGATTAACAATGAAACCTGGTTCAATACCTTACTCCATTGGATGGCACCTGAAGGCCAGGATGCCTACGAGTTACCGGTTAGGGCATTTAGACCGACTCAGGAAGAAGGGAAAGTCAAGTCCTACCAAGAATTGCAGACTTGGAATGACAACCATATCAGAAAAAAATAGAGGAACTTACCTCTGAGACCCATAAGATTATGAACCCAAGTCTATAATACTTGGGTTTTTTAGTGTTTTTGAAATGCTAATGGGAGACTTTAGTCGTGAAAGAGGATTATTAAATTGTATATCAATGGTTTATCGAGGGTGTTACAGAATCGGATGGTTTGTAATAAGAAGGTAAAAATTAGAATAAAAGTGAGGAAATCAGCCAATAAAATGAGTTAATTCCTCTCATAAGTCTAACATCTTCCGTGAAAATCATGAGAAAGTTAGGAATGAAAAGAAAATAAAATAGAAATTTGAAAACGGTATAAAGCAAATAAAATCAAGGGTTTTACACTTGTAAGAATAAAAAACGAGCGAAAGTTGTTGGTTGAATTGTCAGACAACTTGATTTTTTTTAAAAAAGTTGACTTAATCACTTGACCATGAATTGTCAGAATGTTAGAATGTAATAGAATCATGAGTTCAAGTATAGGATTCTTGTATACTCGTGACCTATAACTAACTATTTCATACAGAGGGAGACTTGAAATGAAAGACATTTTTAACAGACGCCAACGATTTTCATTGCGTAAATATTCGTTTGGTGTCGCTTCAGTCTTGCTAGGAACGGCACTCTTTGCTGCTCATACTGCACAGGCTGATGAAGTCACAGCACCTGATGCTTCTTCATCAAACCCTGGTTCATCAGTTGAGGGCGAGAGTTCTTCAGACCTGGTTGAGACGTCAACAGCATCAACAGCTCAAGCAGATCCTACTGCAGCTGTATCTTCAACTGAGGCAACTGCGTCAACATTTAACTTGACGCCAGAAGCTTCAACAACAGATAAGGCTACCGCAGAGGCAACTGACAAACAAGCTACAGAAACTGCAAAATCAGAAGCAGCTAAACCAGCATCAGAAGCAGCTAAACCTGCAGAAAACAAGGCTACATCAGAAGCAGCTAAACCAGCTACTGCAGCATCAACTGCAGCAGCTAGCGGTAAAGTTGAAACAACAGCTTCAACAACAGCCGCTGCAGCAACTCCAGCAGCAACAGCGGCAAACCGTACAGCAGCAACAACAGCTCCTGTAGCTGAAGAAACAGCAGCAGCTGAAACTGCGGCGGCAGCAACAAGTGTTAAGCCAAATGTTACAGCACGTGGTTATTCACGTTTTTATTCTGTAGGATCAGCAGCAAATCGTAGTGCAACACTTGACCGCGCTGCAACTGATATGACGAATGCTGGTGCTTTGGAAACAAGTGGTCGTAGTCGTAGTCGTAACCGTCGTGCCGCTACAGACCACAATAACGAGCCGGTTGCTGTAGCAACTTTCCTAAAAGACGGTGAAGTTGCTACACCTGAGATGACGGATCCAAATGGTGCAAGTGTTGCATCTCAAACTGTACCAGCTGGATACCAAGCTAAAGAAGGCGACTTCTATACTTATGCTATTTGGGATCTTACTAAGTTCAATGAACGTTATGGTACAACATATTATGCGCGTGCCTATAAGAGATTTGATGACTCTACCGATACAACTGTTGAATTGATCAACAAAAATACTGGTGCTGTAGTTGAAACAAGAACGATTACCGCTTCTAGTGGGGTTCAAAAGTTCACGACTACTACAGCAGCGTCTAATAGCCAATTAACTTTCCAAGTAGATTATAAAGCTGGGACTGCCCCAACTGGTAAAAAAGCAGAACCATTTATTCAAAATGGTTATGCAGTTGGAAAGAGTATCACAGACTTAGTAGCTAGTGGACACCAACTTACACCAGCTGAGCAAGCACTTTATACTGCGGTTTATAACGCTCGTACTACAACAGATATTTTAAACGTTGTTGAACCAGCTTACAATGGTCGTACAATTACTGATTCAAACGCTAAAATACCAGTAACAATTAATAAAACAACTTACTATAAAGTAGTTGATAAAAACAATCCAACATTTAACGCCAATAAAACAGATAAAACTGTTCAAGATTATAAAGAAAATGGTAATGAAGTTGAGTTAGCTAGATACACTCTTAAAGCTGAAGAAGGACAACGTTTCACAGCATCTGGCGAACGTCAATTTGATGGCTACAAACTTTATCAAGCAGCTGATGCAAATGATCAATCAGGTACTGTAAGTCGTCCTTACACCGTTGGTACGAAATTCATGGATGCGGACCGTTACGGTATCAAACGTATCAAAGAAATTGTTGGAGAAGATGGTTCAGTCGTTATTCGTGTTTACTTGCTAGATCCAAGACAACAAAGTAAACGTTCTGATGGTTCATTAAGTACCGATGGCTATATGTTGCTAGCAGAAACTAAGCCGATTAAACCAGGTGAATGGAATTCACAGGATTTAGTTGTTAAGAAAACACCTCTTAGAACAATTTCATATACAGAAACTAATCCAAAAACTGGAGCAGTCACACAATATCCTAATGGTAAAGAAGTTCCATTTGACTTCCAAAAAGCTTCTGGATATGAACCATATCATACTGTATTCGTACCATTCTTAGGAGATGGAATTGGACACGGCTCAGCTAACTCACAATTGGAACGTGGGGTAGAAGGTATCGGTACCAACGTTGACTTGCTCAACACTTTGACACCGTACAAACAACCTGTTTATTACTATGTAAAACAAGAACCAGTTGAAGTCACTCCAGAAGTTGAAAAACAATTGGCAGGACGTACCCTTGTAGATGGTGAATTCAGCTTTAAGATTAAGGAAAACTCTTCTGCACCTGGTGTGGAAGAAACTGTCACAAATAAAAATGGTAAGGCAACCTTCTCTAAATTAACATTTAATAAAGTAGGTACTTATACTTATACTATTACCGAATTACCAGGTGCAGATAAGGATGTCGACTATGATGCTATGAAAGTAACCATGACTGTTACGGTTACTGAAAATGCAACAGGTGATTTGCAAGCTTCTGTTAAATACAGTGGTGCTGGCGGTTTTGCTTCAAGCGCAGATGACAAAGTCTTTAACAACTACGTTGTAGCTCCTGTTAAGACTAAGTTTGACTTTAGCAAGGCTCTCGCAGGTCGTGAGTTGAAAGCCGGTGAATTTAGCTTCGTATTGAAAGATTCAACTGGTAAAGTTCTTCAAACTAAAACAAATACTAAAGCAGGTGTTGTAGCCTTTGATGATTTGACCTTTGACAATACTCAAGTTGGTACTCACAAGTACACTGTAGAAGAAGTTATCCCAGAAAACAAAGAAGCTGGTATGACTTACGATACAATGAAAGCTGAAGTAACAATCACTGTTACTAAGGAAGGTCACGTTCTTAAAGCAACAAACACTCTTCCATCAGATACAGAGTTCAACAATACATTCACACCTGCTGCAACACAAGCACAATTCCGCTTCACAAAACGTTTGGAAGGTAAGACTCTTGAAGCAAATGCCTTCACCTTCGAATTGCTTGAAAACGGCAATGTGATCCAAACTAAGAAGAATGCGGCTGATGGTTCAATCCAATTTGATCCAATCTCATATGCAACTGTAGGTACACACACTTACACTGTACGTGAAGTAGCTGGAACAGATACCAACATTGATTACGATGATATGAATGCAGTTGTAACTGTAAATGTCACAAAAGACGCTCAAACAGGTCTTTTGAACGCTGCAGTTACAATGCCAGCTGATACTGAGTTCAATAACTTTGCTGTTGCACCAGTTAAGACTCGTTTTGACTTCACTAAAGCTCTTGCAGGTCGTGCTCTTAAAGATGGTGAATTTAGCTTCGTATTGAAAGATGCCAACGGAACTGTTCTTCAAACTAAGACTAACAATGCTAATGGTGTTATCGCCTTTGACGATTTGACATTCACAAACGCACAAGTTGGTACTCACAAGTACACTGTTGAAGAAGTTCAAGGTTCTGAAGCTGGCATTCAATATGACACAATGAAAGCTGAAGTAACAATTACTGTTACTAAAGATGGTCATGTTCTTAAAGCTGTTAATACACTTCCAGCCGACAAAGAATTCAACAATACATTCACTTCATCTCCAACACAAGCACAATTCCGCTTCACAAAACGTTTGGAAGGTAAGACTCTTGAAGCAAATGCCTTCACCTTCGAATTGCTTGAAAACGGCAATGTGATCCAAACTAAGAAGAATGCGGCTGATGGTTCAATCCAATTTGATCCAATCTCATATGCAACTGTAGGTACACACACTTACACTGTACGTGAAGTAGCTGGAACAGATACCAACATTGATTATGATTCAATGAACGCAGTTGTAACTGTCAATGTCACAAAAGACGCTCAAACAGGTCTTTTGAACGCTGCAGTTACAATGCCTGAAGACACTGAGTTCAACAACTATGTAGTTGCTCCAGTTGTAACTAAGTTCGACTTTACTAAGAAATTGGCAGGTCGTGAACTTAAAGCAGGTGAATTCAGCTTCGTATTGAAAGATTCTACAGGTGCAGTAGTTGAAACAGTTAAAAATGATGCTGCTGGTAATGTTTCATTCTCTAACTTGTCATTCGACAACACTAAAGTAGGTACTCATACTTATACAGTAGAAGAAGTTATCCCAGCCAACAAAGAGTTTGGTATGACTTACGATAAGATGAAAGCTACTGTTACAGTTGAAGTTGCTAAGAACGGTCATTCATTGACTACGGTTACAAACGTATCTTCAACTGGTGGGGTTGATGCCAACGGTAATGCTACTGACGGTACTGCCGATAAAGAATTCAACAACAAAGTAACTCCTCCAACACCTCCTGAATTCCAACCAGAAAAATTTGTCGTTTCTAAAGAGAAATATGACATTACTGGTGACAAGTTGATGGATGACGACGATGATGTACCTGGTAACGAGTACACAGCAACAAATGCAAATCCATATGTTGATGGTGTTAAAAACAACGAACCAGAAAACTTGAATACTAAGACTGTTGAACGCGGTTCTAAATTGGTATACCAAGTATGGCTTGATACTACTAAATTCACAGAAGCTAACAACATCCAATACGTTGGTGTATCTGATAAATACGATGCAGAAAAATTGGACGTTAACGCTGCTGACATCAAAGCATACGATTCAGTAACTGGTGCAGACGTGACTGCTAAATTCGACATCAAAGTTGAAAATGGTACAATCACTGCAACTTCTAAAGATGAATTTATCAAAGATAAAGTAAACAACCCTGTTATCGATACTACTAAATTCGCATTTGGACGTTACTATAAATTTGATATCCCAGCAACTGTTAAAGAATCTGTTAAAGCTGGTGCTGATATTGAAAATACAGCCAACCAAACAGTTCACGTTTACAACCCAGTAAGCAAGACAGTTGAAAAACCTGAAAAACCAACACAAAAACGTGTTAACAGCGTTCCAGTTCCAGTGGAAATGAACTTCACAAAACGTTTGGAAGGTCGTGAACTTCAAGCTAACGAATTCGAATTTGTATTGAAGAAAGACGGCGTTGAAGTTGAACGCGTGAAGAACGACGCTGCTGGTAAGATTGTCTTCGAGACTCTTAAATTTGGTCGCGATGATCTTGGTAAGACTTACAACTACACAGTAGAAGAAACTCCTGGTACAGATGCAACTGTCAAATACGACACAATGGTTGCCACTGTTAAAGTTGTTGTTTCACACGACGGTACAGCTAAAGCAATCGTTGCCAACGTAACAGATGCTGCTGATAAAGAATTCAACAACCGTGTAACACCTCCAGAAGAACCTAAGTTCCAACCAGAGAAATACGTTGTTTCTAAAGCGAAATTCGATATCACTGGTACTAGACTCGTTGATGATGATTCTGAATTGACAGATAAATATGGTGAAACAAACACCAATCCATATGTCGATACAACTGACAACAACGAATTGGAAAACTTGAATACCAAGACAGTTGAACGTGGTCAAAAACTTTACTACCAAGTATGGTTGGATACAACTAAATTTGATGCAGCTAACAAAGACAACATCCAAACAGTAGGAATCACAGATAACTACGATAAGGATAAATTGACTGTTAATGCTTCAGACATCAAGGTTTACGATTCAGTAACTGGTGCAGATGTTACTAACAAGTTCGATATCACTGATAACAACGGTGTTCTTACAGCTAACCTTAAAGCTGGCTTCACTAAGTCACTTGGTGACGCTGAAAATACACAAATCATCGATACAACTAAGTTTGAATTTGGACGCTACTATAAATTTGATATTCCAGCAACAGTGAAAGACGATGTTGTAGCTGGTGCAGATATCGAAAACAAAGCAGCTCAAGTTGTTAACTACTACAACCCAGTAAGCAAGACAGTTGAAAAACCAAACAAACCAACTGAAAAACGTGTCAACAGTGTTCCAATCTCAGTAGAATTCAACTTCACTAAGAAATTGGAAGGTCGTGACCTTAAAGCTGGCGAATTCACATTCGAGTTGAAAGATAGCGACAATGTTGTGATTGCAACTGCAACCAACGATGCAGCTGGTAAGATTAAATTCTCTCCAGTAGAGTACACAAATAAAGCTGGTAAAACTGTTACAGCCCTTAAATACCAGAAGGGTCAAGAAGGTACTTACAAGTACACTGTAACAGAGGTTAAGGGTACAGATGCAACTGTCACTTACGATGAAATGGCTGCTGTTGTAACCGTTACTGTATCTCATGATGGTACAGCGAAAGCCTTGATCACAAACGTGACAGACCCTGCTGATAAAGAATTTAACAACCGTGTGACTCCACCAGAAGAACCTAAGTTTCAACCAGAGAAATATGTTGTTTCTGAAGAGAAATTCGATATCACTGGTGACAAACTCGTTGATGATGATAAAGAGTTGGCAGACAAGTACGCAGACACAAATGCGAACCCATATGCGGACGATGCATCAAACAACGAAAAACAAAACTTAAATACTAAGACTGTGAAACGTGGCGACAAGTTGGTTTACCAAGTATGGTTGGATACAACTAAATTTGACGCAGCTAACAAGGACAACATCCAATCAGTAGGAATCTCAGATGACTACGATGAAGCTAAGTTGAACCTTGATGCTTCAGCGATTAAAGCTTACGATTCAGTAACAGGTGATGATGTTACAGCTAAATTCGATATCACTGTGAACAACGGTGTGATTACTGCAACTCTTAAAGATGGCTTCACTAAGTCACTTGGCGATGCAGAAAACACACAAGTTATCGACACAACTAAATTCGCCTTTGGACGTTACTACAAGTTCGACATCCCAACAACAGTTAAAGCTGATGTACCTGGTGGTGTGGATATTGAAAATACTGCGGCTCAAGTAGTTAACTACTACAACCCAACAACTAAGAAAGTCGAAAAACCAAACAAACCAACTGAAAAACGTGTAAACAACGTACCAGTTGAAGTGGAATTCAACTTCACTAAACGTTTGGAAGGCCGTGAGCTTAAAGCTAACGAATTCAGCTTCGTTCTTAAAGATTCAGAAGGTAAGACTCTTGAAACTGTAAGCAATGATGCTTCTGGTAACGTTAAATTCTCTAAACTTGAGTTCAAGAAGGGTCAAGAAGGCGTACACAACTACACAGTAGAAGAAGTTAAAGGCTCAGACGCAACCGTTACATACGACACAATGAAAGCGAATGTAACAGTTACAGTTAAACACGATGGTACTGCTAAAGTTCTTATCGCGACTGTAGGCGACATTGCGGATAAAGAATTTAACAACCGTGT
>OAUK01000436.1_pt1 | contig 18416 bp, 17 predicted proteins | sample 1495131 | NCBI WGS metagenome assembly OAUK01 (sample SAMEA2580009, study PRJEB22360) | human gut metagenome | biome: human gut; feature: human-associated habitat; material: faeces | place: Denmark | collected 2008/2010 | reverse complement strand
CATGTTCATCATTGTCCAAACTCATCCTACACTAATACATAAAATCTGTTAAGATTCAATTTAATTAGCATTATTTATTTTTAGGGTACTTTAAGCAAAATTCTTCGTTTATCTTTATAACTATAAGAATCATGATTCGAAGAAAAATAAAGTAATCCTGTTTATTTTGATTTTCATCTACTCTTTGTGTACCATGTGTATAGCTATTACGAATATCTAGTCCATTGTCAAACTCAGACTTATTAAATAAATAATTATAATAATCCTGTTCTGGTCTAGAAAATAATGATGACGAAAACTGTACCAATCCCATTTTATTTAATTCCATAATAATAGATTGATACTTTTTCATATAGCTAAAACATACTACATCGTGTTGGTATAACTCATTTAGTATCTTTATCTTTTCCCAATATGGCATTATTCTTTTTTTGTTATCAATTTTTATAATATTATGATCAATTAACCAATCAATGCTAGGTATTTGATAATCCTCAAACATATCATAATAGACATTTTCTTTTTCCAATAAACAATAAAACGAATTATAATTATTCGACAATTTAGGAAGGTAATGAATTATTGATTGATCCGAAAACAATAAATTACTTATCGTTTGATAGTCATTTCCACATGGATAAATATATTTATTACTTAGCATGCTTGGTATATCTTTAATAAATATATGCTCTGTTGATATATGTAATAATTCATCATCAATTTCTCCATCTTCGCAATAAATTTTAAATCTCTTTAAAATATTATCAAATTCAGCAGCAATATTCCTACATTTTTCAAGATATGACACTGTATGTGAAGATTTATTAAAACAAAATCCTTTCACATTAAATTCTTCTTCTAAATAATTACAAAAGAACCATTCGATAATGTCTTCCAAAAATATATTATACTTTTCTAATTCATTACAATATCCAATCATTTGAAGTTGTGCTAACATTTGAATTTGTTGAAATGCAATTCCAGTGGGATATTCTTTTCTACCTTTAATTCCTAAGTCTTTTTCTATAATGCTCATTTGAGATTCCCTAGAAACATGAAGAGATCTAAATTGCAGATCTGTATATCCAAATAAATAAATAAAATTATTTAATAATGTTGGATAATCCAAATTTTCTTTTATCCATTTTGCACTGTACAAAACCGATAAAATTCTATTATCATCTGTTTCAAATTTAAATTCTTCATCTATCTTATTAGAAAAAGAAACCTTTGCACCATATTCAAACCCAGTTCCTTCTTTGAATAAAGCCTCTATCTCTTCATCATATTTTCTTTTTGCTTTTAACTTTAATCTATCGGGCAAACGCAGGTTATTCGTACTATTTGATTCAAAAATTAGTTTTAGATAATTGATGTTAGATGAGTTACTTGCTATATACTTATCTAATATTAATGTTTTCTTTTCATTTGATAGTTCAACTGGAAAATATAAAGATTCTATATTTCTGTCATGCTTTTCCAAGTAGTAACTCAATATAATTTCAGCACAAAATGGATTTTTTTCCATGTATGTAATTATTTCACCTGAAAACTTTTTAACTATATTTTTACATTTCAAAACATCATTTAAGATAAAATGTTTATTCAAAATTATTTTTCTAAATTGCTCGACTGAAATTTTATCATAAACCTTATACTTTTCTATAAGTTTCCAAAAGTCATTTCTATAATCATAATAGATAGTATCAAACATACTTTCTATTGTATCTATATTAATTCCCGAAAAAAATTTACCTATTACTTTTGAAAAGTCACTTACAATCTCACTATAGTCGTTCAACTGCTGTTTTGTCCAATGTATAGAATAAATTCTATTATGAAAAAACTGTTGTATATTATATAATTCAATAATTTCGTTAATATCGACTCTTTTTTTCTCAACCACAAAATTACAAATAATATCTTCTATTCTCTTCAAATAAAATCCAGCACTTAAATCATTTGTAGAATAGTATTTTACTCTTAAATCATCATTTGTATCCATAACTATATCAAACCTTTCTCAAATCATTTGAAAATACCTAAATGCATCTTTTATTGCCTCTTCTTTTTCTATTGGACATATTGGTTGCTTCGAATCGTCATTTTTAGGTTTGTTATAATTTTTTCTTTCTTTAATTCCACACTTTTCTTTTACTTGTGCAATATATAAATTTGAAACTTTAAATCCAAACTTATCAAAAACATACTGTTTTATATCGTTGTAAGTAGCCTTGCTTTCAGCTGATGTCAAATCTAATTCATCCGTATGTAATTCAATGTTGACATGTTTTTTCGTCATAAGTTTGGAAAGTAACACAACCGTCTCAACGTGAGCACCAAATTAAAACATATCCCCACAAAATCACAGGAATATCAGCAATATTTATATAGTACTAATTCCGCCCATACAAACCTTTTCCCACAAAGATATAGCTGATTAAACATATTCGCTACTCAGATATCCTTCTACCATATTAAAAATTATATCACGCCTTCACATAACAGTAATCTGACAATATAATTTCCAATTAATAATTGCATTTTTTAACACAAATCTATATTCACTCTTATTCTACAACCGCCTTGGCAAAATACCTGTTGGTTACAATTAATACACTTTTCTTTCTTCCGATTTCTAAATGTAGCAAATTTTTTACCTAACCAAATTTCCCGCAACGTTTTATCACTCAATGATTCAGATACTCTTTTATCCCATATACCAAATGAACAAGGGTAGCAATTCATTTGACTATCTATATACATAGAAAAAGTTGCTGCCTCACAAGCATCTATACAAGTTTTCGGAACAGTATATGCCCATCTTAATATTGCTGGTGTAAAACATGTATCAAATCCAACTTTGTAAGAATACTTCATCTTCGTTGCAAGAGAAAGGAATTTGTCAATTCGATCATCTGTACTCTCTAATGTTTTTTCTACTATACCATTGCCTACAGGTTTATATAAAATAAACACAACTGCGTTGACTCCTTTGGGAAACAAATCATTCTCCAGCCTTATTATCGCCTCATCAATAGTGTCTTTAGATACAACATAATGAATATTTGTAGTACAACCACACTTTATTAATTGTTCTACAGCATTTATAGTTTCTTGATTGCTTTCCTTTTTATCTATTAAGCGTGAATACCAAGATACTGCAACCGCTCCACAATATTTTTTTATCAATTCAATTTCATTATCCTTCATTAGAAAACCGCTTGTTGTTATATTAGGAACAATTCTATATGCTCTACAAGATTTCAATATTTCTTCAAATTGAGGATGTTTATTCGGGTCTCCAGCACCACCTAAAGCAATTTGAAAAGTTTTACCAGTTGCTTGTTTCACAATTTTAAGAAAGCTATCATATGACATATGCGGAGCATTTACTGTAACGCCTTTTTGATAGCAATCGATCCCCGCCCTCCTACAGTATTCACCACTATCACAATGTCCCATGATTCCTACGTCAAGTAATTCCGGAAATGATCTCATCACTGGATCAACACCATTTATATCACTTCGAAATAAAGTGCCATTATCTTCGTTAAAAATTTCAAAAAAATCAAAAACTTTATCCTTATAAATAATCATCTTTACCACACACAAGCTCTACCATTAAGATAAAAGTCCTTGTCCTCTATTTCAAAACTATCTGTAGTAAAAAACTGTGTTATCGGTGAATCATCACTACTTGTATATCCCCAGTATGCATGATAACCTTCTTTTCTTTCAAATATCATTGCTGATTTATCGCCGAAAACTTCTTTTATAGATTCATAGGTAGGTGTGTCATAGTCATAATATCGTAAGCCGCCATTAATAGCGTCCATAATACTACTACATAATTGTCGCCCTTGTTCTTCCAGCACACCACCCTGAACAAAACCTAGTTTCTTAAACAAATACTCTTCCGTTAATTCTTCTTTTGATATAATAAGGAAATTCGTAGAAGAACTATTCGTAATAAACCCCATCCTGATCTTCATCTTCCAATCCTCCTACTGCTTTTGAAAAAGCATTTTTAATATACTCATCATAATTGAGCGTTTCTATATTTCTTTCAATGGAACGACGTGAGCACTCTTTCATAGAATAATTACCTTCAGCCAGCTTTTTAGCATCGTCACATTCAATATTAAAATGTTCTTCTATAAATTTTTCTAGAGAACAAAATTCTTTTCGGTAATACTTTCTATATTCCCTTCTAAAGTTGATTGCACCTTGAAAATAATAATCATACATTCTAGAAATCATATTTCCCGCATACTTTTTTTTCTTTACTCCCAAAGTTTTCATTACTTTCTTTTTAGGGGGTATATCCTTTTGACGGAAGTAAATTCTCCCATTTACCTTATAACATGATGCTTCATTCATAATCACTTACCTCTAAACCACAAGCTTCTCTTATTTTTAATTTCATCTCACTTTGAACCTTATCATGTGTAGGTAAATTGTAGAAAAAGTCTTCGAGTTCTTCCTGCACCTCTACATCATATAATTCAAAACACAACAGATATAATTCAGCAATCTTTTGAATCTGCAATTGTTTTCCTGAATCTTCCAACGCAATATAATATTGGATGAAATCTTCTGGAATAAAACGATCATCCCTACTATTACGTGCATTAATCTTATGAAATGCATTAAGAATTGCATCTTTATTTTTTAATCCAAGCAAGATGTCTAAATACATATCAAGATTGTATATACCGCCATAAAGTGTTCCATCTAACATTATATCAAATAATATTCCACCATCTTCATACGGATCTTTCCTTAAACAATCTTGAATATATGAAATTTCAAAATCAGACAATTCAATACCAGATGTTAAGATAATTCTTAATCCCAGATTTTGAAGTTCTTCCCTGTGGTGCATGTGCCAATATGACTTTTTTTCTCTATGTTCTGGAATACGGTATAAATTAAGAATGGCATTACATATTTTATCTGTCTGTCCTAATTTTGCAACTACTTCATCCGTTCTAAAAAAAACATAACAATAATGAATAACCCCCTCTGCACAGGATGCTCCCACTGCTTTTAGTTGTCTTAACTTTTCCAGAACTGTTTCACCATTTACATTGTCTACTGACATATTCCTTAGCAAGATTCGTCGTGCAAGATAATAATCTCTCATCTCATCAAAAACAAAATATACGACTTCATGTTCATTTCTGGCAATCGTCCCATCATGAAAAACCAACTTCTTACTGAGCAGAATACTGCTGTCTATTGTTTCCTTTATCACATCTGGAGTAATTCCTGCATTTTCCAAATCAGATAAATTTATCTCATCATATTTCTCATTTTCTATCATGAAATCCGCCACTGCATTAAGTACCTTTACGATATTATCACCGCTACTCTTCCTTATTACTTCAATATACTGAGCATATATTTCATGTTTTCGAATTGAATATGCATCTACATCACTTCCATTATTCACTTCAAAAAATATTCGCAACAACAATAATTGCTCACTGAGTACATTACGTACAGTAGGAGAAATATTTCCACTATAATTAAAATATTTACTGTATGCCTTAATAATCTGATTAATTGCAGCAAGCGTATAATGTTGCTCCTTTAAATCAAATTCAAATGCTGGTATATCAACATTTTCAACAAGATGTTTCCTAAAACGTTCTTTATAATACTCATTTCTACAAGACACAATAATATTTATCCTACTATATTTAGTAATTTCATTAATAAATTCAGCGATATTGCTGCCAAACCCTTCGCTATCATTTTCATTTATTGCATCAACAATTATAAAAAGATGTTTATGCTGAATAGTCAACAGTAAATTTGCCAGATAAAGGTACATATTTTTATGCTTCTTATATATATCTGGAAGTTTTAATTCACAGAATAAAAACGATAAAACATCTCCCTCAATATCCCTAGCATTAAAAAATATAATGGGTTCCTTAAGGTTCATCAATAATTCACTTATACTACATAGTAAATTTGTTTTACCATTTCCTGCGCTACCAGTAAGGATAAAATACTTCTTATGTTGATGCAAAATTCTTCCTATTAGCAGCCTTACTACATTGGTATACGTTTCTTAATATATCAGTATAAGGATATTGCAATATTTCAAAAAGAAATTGTGATTCTTTATAGGCCGACTTGAACTCCACTTTAGACCTATTGAAGTTATTATGTAAATCAAATGCCGATTTCGTTGCTTTTTCAATTTTTTCTAACGTAGTTTTCCTACTAAGCTTATAGCGTACATTTGGATTCTTATATGCTTTTCTCAAAATGTCACCATAAGCATTAGCATATACTAAGTTAAAATTTTGAACTAATCGTTTTTTCCATCTCTTTCTATAAATAAAATACCTCAATACCTCTTTGCTTTCATTTAACTCTACAAAAATGCCTGGAATATATTTTCCGTCTTTAATCAAGCAATTAATCTGTTTATTGGTAAACTTGTTAGCCTTTCTCCGAATTGAGAAAAGCGCAACTATAAGAACAAGTACCGTAAATATAAGTATAAAAAGCCACCATAAGTTCTGAATGGTATCACTTAATCCACTAAGAAAATCGATTACAGAAGAACAGGATAACGTATCTTCAGGTTTAGATATTGATACAGATGAAAGATGCTTATCTGCTTGCATTATTATATCCATTTTAATCCCCCTCCTCCTTAGTTATAAAATCCTTCCTCTCTATAGCGCCTACTCTAAATAACCTCAAAATATCTTAAGGCATCCTTTATAGCTTCCACCTTCTCTTCTGTTGGATGTTTCCTTGGATGTTTCAATTCTTCTACTACATTAGGAGCGTCATACATCGGCAAGCCTAACTCTCTCTTTACTTCTGCGATATATGCAGTATGTACTTTGAAGCCATATTTTTCTTCTATGTGCTCCTTAATCATTTTATAGGTAACTCTCTCTTTGGGTTTGTAACTCTCCGCTCTTTTTGCAATCTCATCCAGCGGTACTTTGCCCTCACTTTCACCAAACTCGACTTTTACATTGATATGTCCATCTGGTTTTTTGTGGGAAAGCAGTACAACCGACTCAACATGACTAGTATGAGGGAACATGTCAACCGGATACATTACCTCACCACGATAGCCAATTTTTGCAAAATACTTGATGTCCCTTACCTGAGTACTTGGATCACAAGAAATATAAACAACTTGTTTAGGATTCAAGATTTTTACAGCATCCATAAACTCCTGCGTACTGCCACTGCGTGGGGGATCCATAATTACACAATCAACTTTTTGCTTCTGTTTAGCTAATTTAATCATAAAAGCAGAAGCATCATCATTAATAAATTTAATATTTTCAATCTTATTCATTTTAGCATTATTGATGGCATCTTTAACTGCATCTTTATTTAATTCCACACCAGTAACTTCCTTAGTTCTATTAGCTACAATCATTCCAATTGTCCCAATTCCACAATAAGCATCTATAATTCTTTCTTGACCTGTTAAATTCAATAAATCTAGAGCTTTAGAATACAGTAATTCACACTGTTGATGATTAATTTGATAAAATGATTTTGGCGAAATCTTAAACTTCAAACCACACAATTCATCAACTATAAATCCCTTACCATAAAGAATCTTTTCTTCATTACCTAAAACCACACTCGTTTTACGTTTATTTACATTTAATACAACCGTCTTAATACTTGGAAAATTTTTAATCAACTCATTACAAAAATTTTTGGATCCTTTAAATACATTATCATTGCAAACTAGTACTACCATTGTCTGATCAGTAACAAGAGCACGTCGAATTAATACATGACGCAATAATCCGCGATTACGATTTTCATCATAAATACTAACTCGATATCGTTTTAATAAGCTTTGAATCTTCTTAATAATCATATCACTGAGTTCTTCATGAAGAAGACAACGATCATAAGGAATAATCTTATGACTATCCTCTTCATAAAAGCCAAATTCATATCTATGATTAAAAGCAACAATTATTTTATTACGGTATTCATAAGGATGTCCCATTCCAATAGTATCCTTGACTTCATACATGTCTAATTTATTATCTTTTAACAGCTTCTTACAATAATCTGTTTTAATCTTTAATTGTCTCTGGTAATCAGTATTAATGTATTTACAGCTACCACATTTCTTCTCTATTAAACATTTCATTTTATCACCTAGCAACAGTATAACATAACTAAAGCAAAATACTAATCAATTCCTTCTCTCATTATTATTTCTTCATAAATAAAAACAAGGTATAGTTTGTTACCAAACTATACCTACTATTAATCTTCAGATATCTCTTCTTCAATGTGCCCCACTACTTGAAATGACTTATCAGTATACTGCATAATTTCAAATTTATTACCATCAGGATCATGCACCCACATTTGATAGGTATGTGATGGACCTTTAGAAATAGGTGTATCTATTGCAACTCCACATTCAACTAGTTCTCGATAAGTTTTTTCTATATCCTCAACCAATAACGCAAAGTGTGAATACCCCAGCCTCTGGTTCCACTCATCATGTGGCGCTTGTCCTTCATCCTTTGGAAATAGTTCAATAAACTGTCCAGGGGCAATTTCAATATAAACAATGATAATTCTGTTTGGATCAACTTCAGCTACTTCACTATATTTACCACGATTTAGTCCTTTATAAAGTCCCGCCCTTGTTACAATTTTAACTTTTAATCCTAACTTATTTTCATAAAAGTCTCTCATCACATCCATTTGATCAGTGAAAAAAGATACATGCATCAAGCTTTTAAATTCCATTTGTCTTCTCCTTTAATTATCATTTGTAAATACTATTTTTTCTTGATTTCTTGCCTCATTCATGACTTTAGCTACTATTAAACTTAATTCCAGCATCTTTTTAGCAAAATCATAATCATTATTATCAATGATTCTAATAAATTCAATAAATTCATAATATAAGCGATGTTCACAATCATCAACTCGATAAATTTCTTCAGTGCCATCGTTAAAAATAATTTGATATCCGGTCATCTGATTAACAGGTTTATCAATTTTAATAACCCCTTTATCACCTTGAATCGTTGAAATAATCGGTGCTTTGCAATCTTTAGCCCCTATACTTATCCCCTTAAACGAACCATAATCGTACATTAGAATACCACTTGTATCAATTTGATTCTCAATATTTGCCATATACCCAATACTTATCGGTTGACCAAATAAACTTATTATTGCATTAACATTATAAACATTGATATCCATCAAAGCTCCACCTGATTTATGATAATCAAATGCCGGTAAAATTGTTCCTTGTTTAAAAGCATCATATCGTGAAGAATATTGACTATAATTAAAATTCATGATTTTAATATTTCCAATTCTCTTTATATCTTCTTTCAATTTTTTAAAAGCAGGTAAATAATGGATATTAACTGCTTCTAAAATAATTAGATCGTTTTCTTGAGCAATTTCTTTTAATTCTTCCAATTCCTTAACATTTGAAGTAATAGGTTTTTCCATTATTACATGCTTACCTTTTAATAAAGCTTTTTTAGCAAAACTAAAATGTAAATGATTTGGCAAGGCAACATACACTGTATCGATTTCACTTCGCAACATTTCATCATAGTCATAATAACAATGATCTAGATGATATTGCTTAGCGAGAATAGTAGTCTCTTTCTTAGTTTGTTCAGTCCCTAAAATCGAAATTGATTCAATCTTTAACTTATTTATAGTTGTTAATAAGTCTTTAACAATCATCCCTGTTCCTAAAATACCTAATTTCATTTAATTTGCCTCCCTAATTATTTCAGTTAATTCCAATATCCTTTTTGTATCTTCCAAACTATGAAGTGCACTCTCAGTTTTATGAGCTCGTACATCATCAATAAAGCACTGAATCTCCATAGTCATATCATCTCCAATAATTGGATAATTGCGTTCAACCACAGTACCATCATTTTTTATGATTTTATAATCAATAATACGATTAAACATTGGAATCTCTATTTTTCCAAATTCACCTTCGATAATTGCTAAACGCTCTTTATTACGATCAATTGCCCCTTCCACAATCGCAGTACATTCATTATTAAAATTAATTTTTGCTTTAAAATACCATTCAACTCCAGCAACAATATCAATCTGTGAATTAACATTCTTTATATCTGAATCCACCAAAGCTAATACAAAACCAAGCAAATAACTTCCTACGTCATTCAGTGCCCCACCTTGATCAACGTTAAATAAATATGAGGTAGTTTGGTGAGCAGTAGCATCAAAACAAAAATTAGCTTCAATTTGTTTGATTTTACCAATCAATGATAAATCCTGTTTTAAATGTTCTAAACCAATATTAAATTTAGTCTTTAATGCTTCTAAGCAATATCCTTTTTCCGTATATACTTTTGTTTTAATCTCCTCAATATCTGCAACTGTCAATACCATTGGTTTTTCTGATAATACCGCAATATGATTATCAAGTGCTTTTAAGATCCATTCCTTATGATATTTATGAGGTAAGGCAATGTATACAGCATCAAGTTCTCGATCCTGTAATAATTCGTCATAATCTTGATATATTTTAACTTCTGGGTGAGCCTTTACATATTCATCATCACTTGTTAAGGAATGAGATGCAATTGCATAAATCTTTCCTTCGTCAGTGTATTCAATACTTTTAACAAATTTTCTTGCAATATTCCCAAATCCAATAATTCCAAAATTCATTGATTTTGCCTCCTTTTCCTTGTTATAACATAACTATTTATTATTTAAATATATTTATAATATTCTGGAAACAAAGTACTAAGAAAATAAAAAAAATACTGTGATTTTTGTACTTTTAGTACAATCACAATACTTTTATATAACCGTCATAATATAATTGACCCATAACCAGCTAATTGGCATAACAATAACCATTGCAGGAATCATATCCGCAATTGGAAATTCTTTAACCTTGATCATTCTAAATCCTGTAGCAATCATTAAAAAGCCACCACAAGCTTTAAAATCATTGATCATTGCTGGTGTAGTCAATGGAAAAATAAACTTTGCTGATAAAAATAAAATAAAAAAGATTACAAACTGCGGAATGGCAATTACAGATACCACATACCCTAAATTACAAGCACAAATTATCTGCTGTAAAAAAATCAAGAATTGATTTAGAAATCAAAACTCCATTATCACCCGTCATTCCTGAAGTTAAGGAGCCATAAATTCCTGTTCCACTAGCACAAAATAACACAATAATAGTAATTAAAGTAGATTGAAACTCTTCCGAACTTAAATCACTACCATTATTTTTAAATATTTTGGCAATTGGCTTTTGCATTAAAATTGCTCCCTTATTGATCCAATCACTAAAGTGCAGTGATAATCCCACAATAGTTCCAATAATTATTGAAAAGATTACTGCCGGCATATTTTCCATTAATCCAATTGCATTGATTCCCATAGCCATAGCACAAATCCCAAAAATCAAGGTTATTTCTGTCTTAAGTCTATGACTTAATTTATGACCTAATAATGCACCAAATATTCCCCCTAATACAATTGATAAACTATTAATAATGACTCCTGTTGGCATTATTTTTCCCCCTTTATAATTTGAAAATTATTTCTCTAAAAGATTCCATTCACTCTCTTTATAAAGAATATCATTTTTATTAGATAATTGCCAATTAAAATAGTTTCTTGTCTTATTAAGAAAAAAAAGGACATAATTCTATAGGCTACAATATTTGAACCATAAAATACATGATGTTATAATATAAAGACAAAAAGGAGATGAACTATATGACAAAAGTAGATATTATATCTGGTTTCCTTGGAGCTGGTAAAACTACATTCATAAAAAAATTAATTAGTGATGTATATCCAGGAGAACAAATTGTCTTAATTGAAAATGAATTTGGTGAAATTGGAATTGATGGAACTTTTATGAATAATGCTGGAATTGAAGTAACTGAAATTAATTCAGGGTGTATTTGTTGCAGTCTAGTTGGTGACTTTGAAGCTTCATTAAAAGAAGTATTAGAAACATATCATCCTGATCGAATTATCATCGAACCTTCTGGTGTTGGAAAATTGTCAGATGTAATTAAAGCTGTTAGTGATGTACATAGTCATGAATTAGAACTTGATAATTATATTGCTGTTATCGATGCTAAAAAATGTCGATTATACACAAAGAATTTTGGAGAGTTTTTTAATAATCAAATCGAGTACGCCTCACTTATTATTTTAAGCCGAACTCAAGATATAACAGAATTTCAGCTAGATGAGTGTTTAAAAATTATTAAAGAACATAATAATCAAGCTAATGTCATTACAACCCCATGGGATCAGCTTACCAAAGAAATACTAATTAATGCCTTTAGTAATAGTGATAATCTTCGTGATGAATTGTTGGAACAATTAGATATTTGTCCTATATGTGCCCATCATCATGATCATCACCACGATCATGAACATCATCATGATCACGAACATCATCATAATCACGAACATCATCATGATCATAATTGTGAGTATGGTCATGAGCACCATCATGCTGATGAAGTTTTCACCAGTTGGGGTAAACAGACACCTAAAAAATATTCTAAATCTCAATTAGAAAAAATCTTAAAAGAACTAAGTGACAGTTCCGCCTATGGAAATATTTTAAGAGCTAAAGGATATGTCGATAGTATTGAAGGTGATTGGTGGTATTTTGATTTAGTCCCTGGAGAATATGAAATTCGTATAGGAAAACCTGACTTTACAGGTCGAATTTGTGTCATTGGCGAAAAATTAGATAAAATAAAATTAGATAGATTATTCGATGAGGTCGCTTAATGGAAACAAGAGTATATATTTTCGCAGGCTTTCTAGATAGTGGTAAAACCTCATTTATTAATGATACTTTAATGAATCCTGATTTTTATAGTGAAGAAGACACCTTATTAATTAGTTTTGAAGAAGGTGAAGTTGCCTATAATGATATTTATTTAAAAAAATCTAATACTTCATTGGTAACATTAGATTTTGAAAATTTTACCACCTATGATCTAAAACATTTAGAATTAGAATATCGTCCTACTCAAATCATGATTGAAGCTAATGGAATGATGGACCTGAATATTTTTGTAAAAGAAACGATTCCTGAAAACTGGAAAGTGGTCCAAGTATTAACAACTTTTGATACTACTACTTTTTCAATGTATTTAAATAATATGCGTTCTCTTGTATATAGTCAGGTTGTCTTTAGTGATCTTGTTATTTTTAATCGCTACGATCCAAATATTAAAAAATCCATGTTAAGAAATAATATTAAAGCGATTAACAGTAATGCTCAAATCATTTATGAATTAGCTAACGGCACTATAGATACAATGAATCCTGAAGAAGAATTACCATTTGATATTAATAAAGAACATTTAGATATACAAGATCATGATTTTGGAATCTTTTGTATGGACGCTATGGATCATCCTGATAAATATAATGGTAAAACAGTCAAAATTAAAGGTAAGTTTATCGGTCTAGATCGTGTCATTGAAGATGGTTTTGTCCTAGGGCGTCAAGCTATGGTATGCTGTGAAGAAGATACCTCATTGATTGGGCTTGTCTGTATTAGTAAGCTAGCAAATAAATTGATTCCTGAAGAATGGATCGTTGTTGAAGGAAAAATTACAGTTGATTATGATCCGGAATATCAAATGAATGTTCCTATATTAACAGTGGAGCACCTCGATGTAGTCCCTCCATTAAAAAACCAATATGTGACATTTGATTAAAAATAAAGATGCCTGCTTTATTATAAAAAAGCAGACATCTTTATTATTTTCCAAGTTTTTCAACTATTTGAACTACTAATTCTTGACCATTCATCTGACCATAAACGAATGGATCAATTACTTCGATCGGTTTTTCTGGCAATAATTCCTTAACTCGATACAAATCATGTTTTATTTGAGGAGCAATAAAAATATAATCAGCATATTTCCCCAATTCATTAATTTTTAAGATTGGATAAGCATATACTTCATAATTATACCCCTCTTGACTAATATACCTTTTCATACAATTAACTAAAATACTTGTTGAAACTCCCTGTGCACAAAAGATATATATCCGCTTCATTATTCAGCCTGCAAATTATTTTCTTCATCAAGACATTTCTTATCGTATACTTTGATGAATGGATACCAAATAAGGCCAGATACAATGAACATTACAACAAAGATAAGCACCGCACGCCAATCTAAAGTACACAAGTATTGGAAAAACGGCATCGGAATATTAGAACTAGCAGCAATTACAGCTTTACCCATAATGCCAAAATTCATACAGCACCAAATTATTCCCATATTGATTGTGTAAAAAGCAATCCATGGAATTCCTAAAATTGGATTAAACATAATTGGAGCTCCATATTGAATTGGTTCCGCAATATTAAAAATTGCTGGAACAATCGATATTTTCCCCATTGATCTTAATCGCTCACTTTTACATTTTAAGAATAATAGAGGAATTATGTAACAAAATACTCCAGACATTTGGAACATTGGTAAAGTGAATATTTTTGTAGCAGTTTCTCCGGCTGCATAAGCAGCAGCATTAGCACCTGTATTGGCAATCAATAACGGAAGAATTATTCCAGATACAACATTAAACCCATGTACTCCCAAGAATTGTAAAAATGCAATAATAAATGCCATCAACATACAGAACCATAATGATTCAGAACCTTGAATCGCCGGTGTTAATAAACTCATTATCCAAGATGGTAATAGCATCCCTGTAAAATTTTGACAAAGTAAAGATAATCCATAGAAACCAGCAACGATCAAGCACATCGGAATAATCGCATCAAATGAAGCAGCTACTGCTGGAGGAACACTATCAGGTAATTTAATTTGAATATTACGTCTCTTTAGTAATTGCATGATTTCCACGGTTACCAAAGCAACAAAAATTGCTAAAAAGATTCCTTGTGATCCTAGATAAGTTGCATCCATATTATTATCAACAATTGGTGCTGCCAAAACAATAAATGATAACAGCGATACAATCGGCGCTTGTAATAAATCAAGTTTATATGTTCGTGCATGGTAATAAGCGATAGCGCATACTGCAATGACTCCAAATAAACCGAAAACCATATTATACGGGAATAAAATTGCATCCTTTATCGTCTTACTATAACTAGGTATGAATGGAAATATATCTGGTAATGCTGAAATAAGCTGGAAAATACTCCCAAAAATCGTTAATGGCATTATTGCCATTAATCCAAAACTAATCGATTGCAAATGCCTTTGTGTTGCTAACTTATTGCCCACTTCAATAAGTTTATCTTGTAATTTTTTCATTTTATTTTCCTCCTATATATTTGCTGCAATAAAATACGCATCATTAGTTGCTCCAACTACTTGTCCTAACTTTTCACAATCACCAAACATCATCGTTTCATCAGCTATTCCATACAATTTAAAAGCTTCCTCACGATTTGGTTTCATTCCAACAGCAATTATGGCATTATCACATTTAATAATAGATTCGCCATTTTTATTTATTATTTTAACTCCGCTTTCACTAAATCCTAAGCATTGACTATTTATTAAAATGGTCAACTGTTTTTCAAATCGTTTTAACAAACGCCTTAATCCTGCTCGATATAAAATATGCCCTTGACTAGCTATTTGGTCAGTCATTTCTATTACTGTTACTAATTTTCCACGTTCTAATAAATCTACTGCTAACTCTATTCCAACTTGTCCTCCGCCGACAATACAAACATTATCTTTTAAAGAATCCAATTTAGGATAAACGTTTTCAAAATAATCAACATATTCTAATTGTTCCCCTGGGAAATGGAGGCGAATTGGTGAAGCTCCAATGGCAACAAGCACCACATCACCATTTAGTTGCTCTAATAAATTTTTAGTAGCGGTCGTTTTATACATAACTTGAATATCTCGCTTGTTAATTTGGTTTTCTAGATAATCTCGATATGCTTTTAATTCCTGTTTATGCATTTCATGTTGGGCCAAATTTAATTGTCCCCCCAATTTATCACGTTGTTCAATCAAAATAACTTGATGTCCCCGATCATGTGCAGTTATTGCAGCTTTACAACCAGCAGGACCACCACCAACGACAATCACTTTTTTAATAATCTCACTTTTTTCTAACTTTAATGGTACCCGATGTTCCCGACGATATCGAGGGTTTACAGAGCATTGTACATTTGTATGTTCTGTAGCACTATGATAGCATTGTAAACAGCGAATACATGGTACAATATCATCGCTTTGCCCCTGCATTGCCTTTCGTGGTAAAAATGGATCTGCGACTAGAGGTCTACCCATTGAAATAATATCAACTACACCTTCTTGTAATAATTGCTCAGCTTCTTTTGGCGTCATTATTGAACCAATTACACCGACTAGTTTATTAGGAAAGTTTTGTTTAACTAATTTTGCCCAATGAACATTAGTTAGATGCGGTTCAAAAATACTTTGACAATGTTTCCCATTAACACTATACCAAGCTTCCAATCCTAATTCAGGCTCTATTATTTGATCTTCTGGAAAATATCCTGGAATCATATCCATCCCAGCTGATACATTGATCAAATCAACATCATCTTCGATTCTTTTTAATAATTCCAACATTTCTTCAAATTGGTAAGACCCTTTTAAATAATCACTCGCTCCTAACAATATAACAATTGGAAAGTCTGTGCCAACAGCATTACGAATCGTTTTAACGTGCTCTATTGTAAAGCGCATACGATTTTCTAGCGAACCCCCATATTCATCTGTTCTTTTATTAAATACTGGAGATAAAAACTGGGTTGTTAATTCTTCATATCCAACGTACAAATAGATAAAATCAAAACCAAATCGTTTGATTGCCAATGCATCATTTCTTGCCTGTTTCATAATTCCCTGAATATCTTCAAGCGTTAATTCAACTGCACGAGCGCCACTTCTTGTTAAATATGGTGATGGTGCTAAAACCTGCTTACCATCATAATGAGCTCGAATATCATTAGCTGCATCTTGTTTTAGTCGTGGTACACACCAAGTTCCAACCTTAGCCCCATACTGACGGGCTACTGAAATAGATTCACGAATACCATCGCGATCATGTTTTGGAAATTCACCATTGTCATTAGCCGCAGATTCAATTGATACAAAAGTCATTGCTGCTCCACCTACAGACTTATCTATAATACTAACATTTCCATAGTGAGTCGTAGATAATAATTCATGGCTCTTGGGAATCCCCATCGTTGATGCAATAATTCTATTTTTCAACATCATTGTATTAACTCTTAATGGTTGAAATAAATGTGGATAATACTGATTCATTTTCTAACTCCTCCTTGCTCTCTTATTGTATGTCAAATAACTTTTGCTTCCAAACCAGCTTTTGCCACGATCATGGCAAAAGCTGAATCACAATTTTAAGATTTCTATCAAGAAGTTTGTTATAATATGATAAAGGAGTGATTATTTTGCTTGAACTTACCTCTAGACAATTTTTAATTATTCGTCTATTACAAAAAAATACCGTTCCACTAAGTGCTAATACGCTATCAAGATTACTAGATATTAGTCCTAGAACACTTAGAAACGATATTTTTCAAATTAATAAAAATATTGAGGATTTTCATATTTCTTCATCCAAAAATGGCTATCAATTAACTTTATTAAGCGAAAATGCCCATATGCTTATAAATGATATTAAAATATCCGAACAATCAAAGTCTACCAATATAATTTTACAATATCTGCTTAATCACCCATCATGTCACTTATTAGAGTTATCAGAAAATTGTTATATGAGTGAATCCAGTGTTGCTCGCTGTATTAAAACAATCAAACCGCTTTTAAACAAATATCATCTAACAGTTGAACGAAAAAATGATATTTTTTCGTTACATGGTAGTGAATATGATAAAAGAGCTCTTTTTGCTCATTTAATTGGGATTGAAGCTTCACAACCAATAACTAGCCTACAACACTTTCAACAGTATTTTCAAAATTTTCATCTTTCTGAAATAGAAGCTATAATCGACTCTGTTTTAAAGAAATATAATATTCGAGTTGACGATATTCACTATCAAAATCTTGTGATGAATACATCTATCACGCTTCAAAGAATTTTTGTTGGAAGCGACATCGAACCCCTGCCGTTTTCATACTCCTTATCTAATGACGAAATTATTTGCCAGCTGTCCAAAGACCTATGTCATAACCTAGAAGAATATTTTAATCTTCATTTTGCTCAAACAGATAATGAATATATGCAAGTCCTTTGTATTGGCTCGATTAAAATAAACGAAGAAAATTATGAAACCCAAATTTTATATAATGATTATAGTTTTGTTTATAAAATTAAAGAAATTCTCGATGATCTTGTTGAAC
>OAUK01000412.1_pt1 | contig 19221 bp, 20 predicted proteins | sample 1495131 | NCBI WGS metagenome assembly OAUK01 (sample SAMEA2580009, study PRJEB22360) | human gut metagenome | biome: human gut; feature: human-associated habitat; material: faeces | place: Denmark | collected 2008/2010 | reverse complement strand
GAAATTGTTCTTTTTCATCCTCGGTCATCTCAAGTGGAACGCCGTGCAATGTGTCTACAATATAGGACGAAATTTTAGCGAAGTGCTCGTCAAAATCAGTGGTATTCAAATTTTCTTCCTGATTCACTTCACTCTGCATGTACGGTCACCTCACTTTCCTTTTTTTTAGGCATAAACCAATAAAATATAACACAAAATGCTAAAGCAAACACAACACCAAAAACATTTTGACTCACTCTAAGACTAACCGCTCCTTGTAGTCCATATGTCTCTGCAGCAATGGCTAAAGCACCAAATGTGTTAAATACTGCCTGCCAGCCATATTGTGCTGAAAATCCTACACCGATTCCACCAAGAATTCCTATATATGCATAGATTGACGAAGGAAGCAGAAAATATAATACTGTAAAACATATAACACCTGCAATATTTCCGACAATCCTTTTACGGACTCTGTAGTGCATATCTTCCATAGACGGCAAAATCACGGACATGGCCGCAATACCAGCCCACATTGCACGTGGCATATTACAAAGTTCTGCAATGCAAAGGACAATCGGTACGCATAAAATCTGACATAGCTGCCATTTTGTTCTGGAAGAAGTGATATCAAATTCTTGTATCAGATCTTTCAGATTTCTTTTATAAGTTCTGTTTTTATGATTTCGATAAAATACGAAGCAGGTAAGTGCTGCACCTAAAGCCATTCCGACTAATCGCATCTGATAGCTTTTTCCCGTAACATCATAACCATATAGCAGCAGATACCCAAGAACCAATGTAGATTGATTAAACATGGATGGATTATGGCATCCGAACAGAATCAACACAGCCAGTGCCGCAATATTTAACAGCATTCCCAATACCGGTGAAAACTGATTTGCTAAATGCGGACATACAGTCATAATTACAAAGAACAAAGCCAAAAGCATCGTAGATTGTCCGGTGTGGATCCCCAGATCCGCATTCCTAAACACCATGAGACATAATAAGACTACTACACCTACAATGCTGTTCTCATTTCCAAATAGGATGCTGAAAATACTAACAAAGAAAAAACAAAATGCCATTGTAGCAGCTATCTTCACCAGATATACCCACATATGATATAGTTTTTCTTTTAGTGTTTCACTCTTTTTCAACAGGTTTTTAGAACCTGCCTGATTTAACTGCAACTCCTGATAAAATGTCATATAAATCCTCCCATCTTCTAATTTATCTTAAAACTAGATAATCTCATCTTTCTGCTTTGGCAGCTCTATAACAAATCTGCATCCACCATATTCACGGTTTTCTGCTTTGATTGTTCCTCCGGCACTATCTACAATCCGTTTTACAAGTGCAAGACCTAGGCCATTTCCTTCTGCTTTATGAGATCCATCTACCTGATAGAACTTGTCAAATATTCTGGATTTTACATCATCCTCTATTCCTGGTCCTTCATCTTCCAGAATGAACTTAACAGAATCCTGTTCTTGTTTCAGAAACATCGTAATTGTCCCCTTTGAAGGGCTGAACTTAATCGCATTATCTAAAAGATTTATCCAGATATGCATAAAAAGTCCTTCATTCGCAGTATATTTAACTTCCTCCAATTCTACCTGAAAACCAATTTCTTTTTCTGTCCATTTTGTTTCCAATGAAAGAACTGCCTGGCGGATCTGTTCATCCAGACGATATTCTGTTTTTTTCATTGGTATATTCTGATTCTCTAACTTGGATAACAGCAAAATATTACCAACCAATCCGGAAAGTCTTTGGGTGTTAAATAAGATTTTTTCTACATATTCCTCTTGATCCGGAGACAGTTCTTCTCCCTGAAGTAGCATTGTATATCCTTCAATGGCATTAATCGGGGTCTTAAACTCATGAGAAACATCAGATACAAAATCCATCTGCAGCACCTCTGTTGCACGAAGTTCTTTTGTCATAACGTTAAAACTTTGATAAGATTCTCCAACTTCTGCTATACGGCTGTTCGTTTCCAAATGCTGTTCAAAATCTCCCCGAGAAACTTCCTTCATTGCTTTACTAAGTCTTGTAATTGGTTCCAGTAACTTTGCATTAATAAAGGAAGTGATCAGCCCTGCAATCAATGTATTGAAAATCAAAAGCCAGCCAAGCACAGGTATGCTGCCCGGCAGATTAAAAAAATGATTCAAAAAAGCAAATAATAACGCAGATATGACTGTTGAAAATACAAGTGCCAGCCAGATTGCACCAGTCAGACAGGATCGGATCCGCAATCCTTTTTCTTTCTTTTGTTCCATTATTTTTTCACCACCTTGTATCCAATTCCACGCATTGTTACGATTTCAAAATCAGGGTTATCTTTCAAACGCTCCCTGATTCTTCCTATATGTACCTCTATCGTATGTGGGTCTGCCTCCGTCTCGTATCCCCATACTTCATCCATCAACTGTTGTTTTGTAAATATTCTGCCTGGCGAAGCTGCAAGCTTATATAAAAGCAGGAATTCTTTTTTAGGCAAAACAAGACTTTCCTTATCAGTTGTAACCGTCATTGCATCATAATCAAACTCTGTTGAACCGATCACAATTTTGTGTTCATTCAGTATCTGTGCACGGCGAAGCAGTGCTCCGACTCTTAAAACCATTTCATTCACATTTACCGGTTTTACCATATAATCGTCACTTCCCGAAAGAAATCCCTGGCGCATATCATCAAAGGAACCTTTCGCAGTGATCATAAGTACAGGTATCTGATATCCTGCTGAACGGAGTTCCGACACCAGTTCATAACCATCCATAACCGGCATCATAATATCAGAAATGATCAGATCAATATATTCCTTAACCAATACTTCTAATGCCTGTGCTCCATCCGATGCACTTTTGACTTGATATCCATTCTTCTCAAGCACTTTTTGGAATAGCCGGCTTAATTCTTTATCATCTTCTACAATCAATATTTGAAACACGTTTTCCTTCCTCCTTATTAAAACAGATACCTTGCCCATCCAAGCAGATGCTGTACCAAAAATATTTTTCTCTGACGTTTCTTTGTTAATTCGATTGGCTCTACATGATATGGATCACGATAGGTTCCATCTTCCAATACCTGGCGGGACACTCTTTCATATTCCATCATGCCCTCTTCCAACTGTTTATTAATATCTTTACTGCGAATTACAAGCATCAGTTCCGTATCCAGATATGCACTTCTCATGTCCATATTAAAGGAACCGATTACAGACAGATCATCGTCAATCAGAATACTTTTTCCGTGGTATGAATAACCGCCTTCATATTCCCAGATATTAATTCCTGTACTTAAGATTCTATTTCTGTTTTTCGCATAATCGGCAGCCCCAAATGGATTCCCATTATTCGCAACTGAATTTGTCATGATAGAAAAATCTGAAACGTTCTCTGCAATCTCCTCCCATGTATTATACATCATATCATTACAGATAATATATGGCGTGTGGATCTTCACACGATTTTTTGCATTTTTCATCAATTCTCCCAACTGATACCACACTACTGGTTCTTTGGAACCTGTGTGAATAGGATTTGACACTAATGCAATCTTTTCTGTCTCAAAAGTTTCGTCCGTGTAATCGGTATCGCAGATTCTTTCCTTATTCTCTTCAAAATATTTCTGATAGCCGTTCTTCAGCTCTAAAACTGCGTTCTTTACAGATTTTCTATTTGCCAGTTTTTTATTGTCATGAAAATAATCACTGTCTTCTTGTTCCCATATCGTTTCAAAATACTCTAACAACTGGTTAACTGAATTTTCTTTCTCAGGTTCATCGCAAACCACTAACACGTCTCTGTCATAGTTCTTATGTCCCGGAAAATCACCCAGGAAATAATTGTATGTATTTCTTCCCCCAAGAATATATCTCTTTCCATCTGCAATCAAATATTTATCATGCATTCTACCCATTATTTTCCACGGTTTCAACGGATTGGCCTTATTATACAGTTTAATTTCAACATTCTCATGGGAAGATAATCCATAGAAATACGGATTTCCTTCCATATCAATCCAGCTCTCCATTCCATCTACTAACAGACGAATATGTACACCTCTGTCTGCCGCATCATGCAGTGCTCCTAAGATCAATTTTCCACTTTCATCGGATTGAAATGCAAAAGTAGAAAGAATAATTTCCTTTTTTGCATTCTTGATCAAACGCACTCTTTGTAAAAGCGCTTCTGGATTCTTTTCTATGATTACTGCCCGTTCTGTATTTTCACTGCATTCGTTCCATGACCCATTTTTTGTTTCTTTTTTGGTTGTATTGGACACTTCCGGCTGCTTTTTATATGCAACGCAGATTCCGAGCAATTCATAAAAAGCCACACATAAAAAAATTGCCAGTATAACAAGAAGGATTTTACATATTTTATGCTTTTTCATTGTACATCACTTGATTCCTTTTTATTTCTTATTCTTATTCATTAGCAATACAATACAATAGAAAACTCAATTTAACCTCAACAAGGTTTGTTTTTTCATCCATGCAAAATCTTCTTTGTACAACAGACTGTTAGATATAGCAAAAACGGCCTTTCAAAAACAGTTACCTTCTAAATCAACTGTTTTTTGAAAGGTCGTATCATCAGATTCTTATAGCAATCCAGCAAATAATCTCATAAATAATTGTCCCAGTCGCAAATATGCACTTCGTCCGGTTTGATATTGGTCTGTCACATCACGACATTCTCCCATCGTTCTTATCAGATCATTTTTTATTTCCACAACTGCCTGACAATCTGCCATAAAACAGCCGTTTTCAAAATGGTGATATAAACTTCGATAATCCAAATTAATTGTTCCACAAGTTGCCATACAGTCATCTGCCACACTCATTTTTGCATGACAGAAACCAGGAGTCCACTCATAAACACGAACACCATGTTTAACTAATCCATGATAAAAAGAACGAGTTACACTATAAATGAATTTTTTATCAGGGATACCAGGTGTGATAATTCTTACGTCTACCCCTCGCTTAGCAGCCAGACATAACGCATGCGTCATTTCATCTGTTATGATTAGATATGGAGTCATAAACCAACAATATTTTTCAGCTTTATTTATCATACTGATATAAACTTCTTCTCCGACCTGCTCATTATCCATAGGACTGTCTGCATAAGGCTGAACAAAACCTGTTTGCTGTGCTTTATAATCGTAATGAATAATGTATTTACTAAAATCAGTATCATTCGTAGCTTTTTCACTAACAGCATTCCACATTTCTAAAAATGTCACTGTAAGCGACTGAACAGCATCTCCTTCTAAACGAATACCTGTATCTTTCCACTGTCCATACGGGTGTGTGTAATTAAAATATTCGTTTGCTAGATTATATCCACCTGTAAATCCGACTTTTCCATCAATAACTGTTATTTTTCTATGATCACGATTGTTCAAAAACAGATTTAAACCTGGCATAAACGGATTGAATACACGGCAATGAATTCCTATTGTCTCCATTTTTTTCACAAAATCTGTGTTAATAAAGCCTATAGAACCCATATCATCGTAGAATACTCTAACTTCCACACCTGCTTTTACTCGCTCTTCCAGAACATCTTGAATCTTATGCCATGCTTCAGCGTCTTCTATCGCATGATATTCCATAAAGATAAACTTTTGTGCTTTCTCCAAATCCTTAAGCTGTGCCTCTAATCCTTTCACTGCTTCATCAAAATACACAATATCCGTATTCTGATAGATTGGATACTGCGAATTTCTTTGTATGTAACTTGCTATATTTCCTGCTTTCGGAATTGTTTCTTTTATTCTGCTCAAACACTCCTGACTGTCCGGAAGCATTGGTAACAATTTGCTATCAATTTCTGCATACCGCTCACGCATTTTATGTGTGCCACCATTCAAACCAATCAACAAATACAGGCCTACACCCATAATTGGGAAAATTAGAATTAAGATGACCCAAGGCATTTTCATAGAGGATGTCTTATTTGATGCGTACAATCCCAAAACCAAGATCCCACTCAAAATCCTTGTAAATAAATTTATGACTTCTGCATATTCATTCAAGCGTGTTACGATAGTAATAATAAAAATCACTTCCAGAAGAATGCAGATTATGGAAAAACACAGCCGTTTTACCCCATTTTTTGTTTTTGCTTTGCCCTCTAAAGTATCTTGTTTCATATATATTCCGCCTTCCTACTTGCTCAGTTTTCTCCCTAAATTTCGTGGAACATACCAATTTTGTCTTTTATTCTCTGCATTTCATTACACCGGACTGGATAAGTTTGGTGCGGATGTCCTCATACAGTGAAATAATTTGATACTTACAAGTATATTCCAAATAGTCAGAATTGCAATAGGTATGACAAACAAAAATACCCGGCAGATTCTTTATGAAAAATCTGCCGGATATAGACCGGATGCCCTTGGGGCGTTCCATTCTGAAAAATTGCAGGGCAAATGCAAGCTGTGTTAACTGTTATGTAACCTTGTCAATCAATCTTCCAATCTTCCATGGTCGCAACCAAGCGAGAGATAATGCTCAATCTCCCCTCTCAGCACCATCTGTGCGTACTCCAGCGGTTTATTGTACAGCAGCCAGTCTAGTTCTGCCCGCTGTGCCGGGGTGTTGCCGTATTCGTCCTCCACGGCGATGCAGTCGATGGCAAGGGTAGTGCCATCCTCGAACCGGGCTTCCACCCGGTTAGTGTCCATGTTATAGTGGCAGGAAATCAATTTGTTCATACTAGAACCTCCTGTATGTATTCATCCTCTGAATCCAGTTGGTCGTGTCACTGCTCGTATGAATTTAAGGCAACTGAATTCATCACGAGTTATTATGGCACACCCCAAAAGGTTTGTGAAGATTATCGTCAAATGCTTGAAAATGCACTGAGAACTCAAGAATTGTGATCCCTAAAGAGTGGGAGCATTCCAACATAGGAATACTTCCACTTCTTTTTGTTGTCAGAACCACATATAAAATGACTGCTACATCTTGATGCGTGAATGCTATTGGGAATAAATAGAAGCAATATTAAAGCCGTTCACCGCACAGGTTTTCTAGCTCGGTGAACGGCTTTTTTCTGCCATATTTACAAATATGAAGAATCGAAGAAGTCTTTTAATGTAATTCCCAAACCCTGACAAATTCTTTCAATCGTCTCTACGCTTAACTGCCCTCCTCGACGGGCAGTACTTTGGATTGTGGAGTACGATATCCCGCATTTTTTTGTCAACACACACAGATTCATATCACGCTCTTGCATCAAATCCTGAACACGTTTGATCGTATCCACGAAAATCCCTCCCATCTTTTTAGTTCAAAACTTTTCCAACGATCTCAAATCTTTGCTCTGGAGATATAAGGATCGGCGAATATTTGGTGTTAAGAGAAACCAAAACCGGTTGGTTATGCACCACGCCATAGCTGTCGGTAAGGAACTCTGCTTGGGATTTGTCTGGGGTATGTTCATCGTATTTTTTCAGATATCCACAGTCATCATATACGAATATCCCGATATCCCCGCATTCAAGTTCTTCGCAGCGCTTCACCCATACGATTTGTCCGTCATGATAACGCGGCTCCATACTATCGCCACTAACGTATATCCCAAACTCAGTCCCTGCCGGAACGCTACTGGCAGGCACCTGTATCTGTTGAAACATTTCACCTTCAAGAAAAGCTCCTAGACCTGCCGATACTGGCAACTCTGATACTGGCATCGTTATGCAGTCGATTTTCGCAGGCTCTTCTGTGCCTGGCTGGTAGCGCCGAGATGCAATCAAGTCCATTTCGTACTCGGCGACTTTTTTTTGCCCGATGGCATTTAGAAGGGCGGGTTTCTGAAAGGTCTTTGTAAAGTAGGAAGGTCCTTCCTTGATGTTCAATGCGTGGCAGATCGCAACCAGTTGGTAGATGCTGGGAGTGGTGTATCCTTTTTCCCATTTACTGATTCCCTTGTCACTGACATCGACGCCATAGTGGCGGAGAAGTTCGGAGAAAGTTACAAGTGAATAGCCATTCCTTTTTCGTACAGCTGCGAGAATCAGACCAACCTCATTACTATCCCTTGCGGCGACTGCATCATAGCACACCGTAGATGGGGCTATGTGCATTTTGGTGAGCGCAGTTTTCTTTTTCATAGCAAGAACACTCCTTTGTGATCCGGTAGCTCTATTATAGTATAGAAAAGATAAGAAATCAACAAGAAATCTCCAAAATGGCGACAAATGCGTAATTGACATCTCCATAAAGTGGGTATATAATCGAATCAAATCCGCAAATAACAGCTTTTTGGTGTTGATTCTGGACCGAAATCGTGTATATTTGGCGTTTTTGAGAGGTGATAATATGAGAAAAGAAAATTTAAGATGCCCGATGTGCGGAACCATGAACTATGATGTAGATCTTGATGCAACCGACGGCTGGACAAAATGCCGTCTGTGCAAAGCAGTAACCTGCTCTATGGATGAGTGGAAAAAGCATACAGTGTCCGTTCCTCTGTTAAACGAAAAGCAGCTCGTGGCACGCAGTATGATTCGCAAGTAATACACGCTGCATTCTGATAAATCTGCAAAAAGGAGGAATTCTGATGTGTGGTGATTACAACCTTCGCCGTGAGAAAAGATACGTCGAAGTGGATGTTCGTTTTACTCCTGATGGCAAGATCCGCCCTCTTGCCATAAACTATGACAAGGCTCACACTTATGGCATTGATCGTGTCTTGGCAGTCAAGCACGGTACATCACGTTTTGGCGTGAAAGGGCATTGCTTCACCTGCCTGATTTGCGGGCAGAAGCGGAATCTTTGGCTTGAAAAGGGCAAGTGGTTTGTGGAAGCCTACTGTGCCACATCAGAAGGTAGGGCTTCATAATGGCAAGATACTTATCGCGTGCAGAACTTTCGTGCATAGCAGGCAAATATATTGAAATGTATTATGCACTCTTCGGAATAAGCAAAAATGACCCCGCTCCTATTAACCCAGAGCAGTTTGCAAATTCTGTTCTTGGACTGAACCTGAAGATGTTGCCGCTGTGTAGCGATGGTCACATCCTTGGATTAACGGTTTTCCAGAGATGTAGCTTCACAGCAACCCTTGAGGATGGAACAAAGCTTGTTGAAGTATTTATGCCGAGGGATATCGTAATCGATTCTGCTCTTGCGGCAGACAGATGCACTGGATGCCGGAATTTCACAATAGCGCATGAAGCAGCACATCAGATTTTGGCTGATCTGTTTCCGAACGACTACGGAAAAGCAGTCAAGTGCCGTGGGCACATTGCCTATCGGGAGAGAAACGGAAAGCCCTCGTGGGAAGAATGGCAGGCGGATACCCTTGCAGCAGAGCTGCTGATGCCAACATTTCTGATCAATGCCGAAATAGAACGTGTAGCGTTGACTCTGCCAAATGGGATTCTGTACAAATCAGTGTCTGACCCTAACTATGAAAAAATTCTGGAGATGGCTCGACGGATTGGGGTTTCTTGGTCTGCAATCAGGATCAGACTGCAGCAGATGCAGGTTATAAAAGGCAAACCCATCCACTGCCATCCATTGGACATCATGCGATTTGGAGAATGAATATGATTCAGTTAAAGAACCGTCCCTTTGCCGGTAAAGCACCGACTACTACACAGCAGGCAGAATTTAGCATAGGCTGGAGATTTTGCCCTGTTTGTGGAAATAAGTTATACCAAAAAATCGAGGGGTGTTCAGGTATACTACAAGTGAAGTGCAATAGATGCAAAGAAACCCTGAGACTTGATCTGGCATTTAGATGCCGGTGATTTTCCAGTCATTTTAACAAATACGGGTGCATTGCACCCTGAATATGGACTGTTCGCTCCGAGCAACGGGCCATTGCCGCAAGGCAATGAATGAAACGCGCTCCAAATAGCCGGGCAACAGCTGATTGAGAGATTTTCTTTGAAGATCCCTCAGTTGGCTGTTGTCCGGCTATTTTTTTAGCCTTCAGGTAGCCTGCTCCCGTAAAAAGGAGCAGGCTTTATGTTTGTCCGTTTTTCGTGGATGCCCCAAGCGGCTAGATATCCGTAGCAACTCCGAGTTTTCGACTTCTCACGCTTTATCGAAAATTTGGAGGTCACACATGAGCTTTGATCCGAATGCTATTGGTAACCGTATTTTTACTTTGCGTACAAATGCGAAGTTATCGCAGGAAAAACTTGCTGAAAAACTTGGTGTTTCCCATCGACACCTCGGCGATCTTGAAAGGGGAAGCTCCAATGGCTCTGTAAAAATCCTGATTGATATTGCAGAATACTTCCATGTCAGTATGGATTATCTTCTTTTGGGTCGAGATCCTTCTAGGGATCAGTTTCAAAATGAACTGCAAGCCGCTATAGATCATCTTGAAAAAATCAAAGGTCTTTTATAATCACTTCAACAAGAAACGCTCCTGCCAGTTTTACACCGGCAAGAGCGTTTCTTGTGTTATTCAAAAATATCGGCAAGGGTAAGCAGCTGTACGTCTCCGCGTTCCTGTGCCTGAAGTAGTCCGTCCGTAAATCCGCCTTTCGAGAAAATGTAGTAGTGGTAGTTTGTTCCTTTCCCAAAGACTGCTGCATACTCCCGAATCAGTTCCAGTTCGTCCAAACCGATTTTTTCATTACGGTATTCTCGACTGTAAAAAATACCGAGACTGTTTCGTTATCGAGCGCGTGGCCGACAGGCGGCGCATTACCAAAAAAAGTTTTAAGGCATGGCTTAAAAGCCAATCTACATACCAACTTCAAAAACCGAAAAAAGAAACGCATGAGGAGCCGCCGCTAAAACTGCAATGTCCCAAGAATGGGAAATACTACAGTTTTCAGGAAATTCAGGCTTTTTACGGAATCAGCCGCCCAACACTTGACTCGTGGGTTCTCAAAGAAGGAATTCCAACGATGAAGTTGGGAAGGGTAAAACGCATCCAAAAAGATGCTTTCGATGAAGTTCTGAAGTCCAAACGTAAAGTAGAGGAGGATGTATAATGGCTAGCATTGTCAAACGCAATAACCGATACTGCGTTGTCTATACCTACAAACACACTAATGGAACACTAAAGCAGAAATGGGAAACCTTTACCGACCTTGCAGATGCCAAAAACCGTAAGAAAGAGGTCGAATACAAAGAATCCGTCGGTACCTTTGTGGCACCCCAGTGCCGAACTCTAAAAGACCTGCTTAAAGAATACGTCACCCTGTACGGAAGAACCAAATGGGCACTTTCAACCTATCAATCAAACACTGCACTGATTTCAAACTACATAGAACCGCTTATCGGCTCAATGAAGCTGCAAGATCTCACCACCCGCGTAATTGAGGGATATTATCAGCGGCTGCTTAAATACGAAGCCGTTGACCCTATGTGTGGAAAGCGTCAGCATCAATACGTTTCTCCCGGCACGGTTCGTTCGGTTCACAAAATTTTGAGAAGTGCCTTTGAGCAGGCTGTAAAGTGGGAACTTATGGAAAAGAATCCCTGTATTTATGCCACCTTGCCCAAATACACTGCAAAGAAGCGTGATATCTGGACTGCCGAGACCCTGTTCCATGCCTTAGAAGTCTGTGATGATCCACGGCTCCGGCTTTGCATCAACCTCTCCTTCTCTTGTTCCCTGCGCTTAGGGGAATTGCTCGGTCTGACATGGGATTGTGTGGATATCTCCCCCGAAAGCATTGAAGCCGGGCGAGCCTCCATTTACATAAATAAGGAATTGCAGCGTGTAGATATTGCTTCGCTGAACGCCTTGGAAAATAAAAATGTCATCACTCGTTTTCCCTCGCTGAGTTCCCGCTGCACCACGGTCCAGGTTCTGAAAAGCCCTAAAACAGACAGCAGTATCCGAACCATTTTTCTCCCCAAAACAGTTGCTGAAATGCTTGTCCACTATAAAGCCGAGCAGGACATGACAAAGGACGCACTGGGTGCAGAGTATGCAGACTATAATCTCGTGGTTGCCGGCCCGCTGGGAATGCCGACCGAACAATCCACCATTAACGGTGCATTGAAGCAGCTGATTGAGGAAAACGATCTCCCAAAAGTGGTTTTCCACAGCTTCCGACACTCCAGCATTACATACAAGCTCAAACTGAACGGCGGCGATATCAAAGCCGTGCAGGGCGATTCCGGTCATGCACAGGCTTCGATGGTCACCGAGCAGTACGCACACATTCTGGATGATGATCGGCGTTTGAACGCACAACGATTCGACGATTTCTTCTATCAGCATCATGGTGCAGAGCCTGAAGCCCTCCCTCGCGCAGAGCAATCCACTCCCAAAGCCAGTCCAGTCGATACAGATGCGGCAGCAGCTCTTGCTAAACTGCTGGCTGACCCCTCTATGGCTACACTCATTAAAAATCTTGCAAAGAACCTATAAGCCTCTATACATAAACAGCGGCAGTTTTCCGTATATGGAAAACTGCCGCTATCTGTTTTAGGATGATCCCGTTTCTTTGTGTTTTTTCGCCTTAGCTTCCTCTATGTCCATCTTCAGCTGATGTGTAAGCTGTTTTACATAATCGAGTGAAACTTCATAGCCTTCTGCGATTTTTTCTGCCGGCATCCCATCAAGGATACGGGAGATCACAATGTTCTGAGTGGCTTGTTTTCTCGACTCTGCAATCATTTCCTCAATAGAGGGGCAATGTTTATTATGCATCCAATTCAAGTAATCCAAGCGTTCAGCTTCTATCCGCGATAGAAGCCTGACTGCATAGAAATTGTCATCTACCTCGAAGCGAACTTCCTCTCCGGGTTTGACTTCAAGTTTTTCCAGAACCGCATCTGGGAGTTTTACAGTTCCATCTTCACCGACTACAATATTAAATTTCTTTTCCATCGCACACTCCTAAAATCACGCAAAGTTCCTTGCATCCAGTGCCTTTACTCCCGTAAGAATACCATAAGCCCCTTCCTTTTACAAGACAATGCGCATTTCCATTCGCACTGTTACATAGACCAGAGTTTTCTCGCAGAAAGCTCTGGTCTTTTTCTATTGAAAACATTTGTCCATCACACCAGCTACGGCTGTATGGTCTGGTTCACGAATGCTAAACAAGCAAATATCCGTAGGGAAACGTACACTTCCCAGCTAATGAAAGGTGGGCATTTTACAATGAACCTTCCACTTTTCATTAGCTCTGCTAATTTTCTGCTAATGAAAAGCCTTTTACTCGTTTTATTTCGGGGTTTGTGTTCTTTACTCAGATTGACAGCGCAACAAAAAATCAATTGATAAAACGTTACTTGTTTTACCTACTTTTGCCTAGGATTTATGGCTTCAGCCCCTACTCCTAAGCCTGAGGCCCCCGGTTCGAATCCGGGCGGGGACGCCATTTTAAGAAAATGCGAAGGTCATTTTTCCATGTGAAAGACGATCTTCGCATTTTTCATTTTGAACCTATCGCCAAAATTAGCCAGCGAATACCATTAGCAGAATTTTCGGTTCCAGCTAATAAAATCAGGCTTCCAGCTAATTGAGGCCAAAATCGCCGTTTTCTATGCTTTATGCAACTTCACAGCATAAGAAAACCTTTTGGACATACAAAAAAGCGCAGAAGGCTTCCTTTGAGAAACACCTTCTGCGCTTTTTTGTTTTACATTGCGATCCAGCCCAGAGCATTTGCCACAGAGCTGATCAGGATAATGGCCGCAAAGATGGGGCACAGATACTGGATCATGAAGTTGAAGATCTTTTTACGGCGGAAGGGCTTGCCGCCCAGCGTCACCTCTTCTTCGATCTTCTGCACGCCGATCACGCGGGACACCAGCAGGCAGATAGCAATGGCTGCAATGGGCATCATGACAGAGTTGGTGAGGAAATCGAAGAAATCCAGAAACTGCATTCCGAACACCGTCACGCCCGCCAGCGGGCCATAGCCCAGTGCCGAAAGGCTGCCCAGCGCCACCATGATCAGGCCGATCAGTGCCGTTGCGCGCTCGCGGCTCCAGCCCAGCTCGTCCTCAAAGGTGGAGACAGCGCTCTCGGTCAGGGCAATGGAGCTGGTCACGGCTGCAAACAGCACCAGCAAAAAGAACAGGATGCCCACCACATGGCCAAAGCCCATGCTCTCGAACACCTTGGGGATGGTAATGAACATCAGCGCCGGGCCGGCCTGCAGGGTGTCCGGGTCGCCGCCGGAGAAGGAGAACACCGCCGGAATGATCATCAGACCCGCCATGATGGCAATGGCCGTGTCAAACACCTCCACGTTCTCGGTGGATTCCTCAATGGAGACCTCCTTCTTCATATAGGAGCCAAAGGTGACCAGAATGCCCATAGCGATGGACAGCGAATAGAACATCTGGCCCATGGCCGTGACCACCGTCATCCAGGAAAAGTTTGCCACGTTCGGCACCAGAAAATACTTCACGCCTGCCAACGCACCCGGGCGCGTGACCGAGTAGCCCGCAATGACCACCGAAAGCACCACCAGCACCGGCATCATCACCTTGGAAACACGCTCCACGCCGTTGCGCACACCGGCAAAGATGATGGCCAGCGTAAAGGCCGTGAAGATCAGAAAGCACACCTCTGCCGACAGTCCGCTGGAAATGAAATTGGAAAAATAACCGTCCTGCGAAAGCTCACTGCCATGGCCGCTGATATACTCCGACAGATAGCGGATGACCCAGCCGCCGATGACCGAATAGTACGGCACGATCAGAATGGGAATGACCGCATTGATCCAGCCGCCGAACCGCAGGCCGCCCTTTTTGCCAAAGGCGCCAAAGGCACCCACCGGGCTTTTGTGGGTCATGCGGCCCAGTGCCGTTTCGGCCACGATCATCGTGTAGCCAAAGGTGACGGCCAGCACGATGTACACCAGCAGAAAAATGCCGCCGCCGTATTTCGCGGCGAGGTACGGAAACCGCCAGATGTTGCCCAGACCCACCGAAGCGCCTGCGGCCGACAGCACAAAGCCGATCTTGCCGGAAAAGGCGCTGCGCTTTTGTTTTTGCGTATCCATGATTTAATTCCTCTTTTCCTATATTCCTATACACAAGTGGTTTTAGTGTACCATATCTGTCGGTCAAATACAACGGTTCCGCCTGTTTGCGTACAAAAAACAAACAGCGCCCCGCAAGGGAGCGCTGCCTGTCTTTATAAGAGGTATACGCGTTGAGCTCAGAAGATGCTGTAGCCCAGCAGCTGCGGCAGGGCGGTAGTAAGCGGGCCCCACAGGCTGATGGAGATCAGAACGATCACATTGCAGATCACGTAGGGCGCTGCGCCCTTGAAGATCTCGATGATGGGCATACGGTTGATCTTGTTGCAGGCGTTCAGGCACATGCCGACCGGCGGAGTGACCAGACCGATGGCCAGACCGGTGATCATCATGGCACCGAACTGCAGCGGCGAGAAGCCGTACTGCACCATGACCGGCAGCAGGATGGGGGTGAGCAGCAGGATGGCCGGGCTGACATCGATGAAGGTGCCGATCATCAGGATCAGCACATCAAAGATCAGTGCAATGGCCCATGCGGGCATGTTCAGGGACATGAAGAAGGCACCCACCGTCTGCGGCACCTTCTGCATGGTCAGCACCCATGTAAAGATGGTGGTAAAGCCGATGATGAGCATGATGGAGGAAGAAGAGATCAGGGTCTTTTTCAAAGCCTCCCAGACACCCTTCCATGTCAGCTCCTTGTAGACGAAGAAGCCCACCAGCATGGAATACAGCACGGCCACACCGGCACTTTCGGATGCAGTGCACACGCCGAAGGAAACGCAGATGATGATGAACAGCGGCATGATGAGGGCAGGAATGCCGGAAAGCAGGCTCTTGGCGGCGCGCTTGCCGTCAAACTTGATCTTTTCCGGATGCCAGCCCTTCTTGGCGCTGATGATGTACACCAGCACCAGCTGAGTCAGACCGATCAGGATGCCGGGCACGGCACCTGCCACGAACAGCGCACCCACCGATGCACCGGAGATCATGGAGTAAACGATCATGGGGGTGGAGGGCGGGATGATCATGCCCATGGTGGAGGATGCCACCGTGATACCGGCAGAAGCTTCCGGCGGGTAGCCTTCCTTCTCCATGGCGGGGATCAGGATGGAACCCAGAGCCGAGGTATCGGCCACAGAGGAGCCGGAAATACCGCCAAAGATCATGGAAGCCACGATGTTCACTTCGCCCAGACCGCCGCGGATGGGGCGCAGCAGCTCCATGCAGAAGTTGATGATGCGCTGGGTGATGCCGCCGGTGTTCATCAGTTCGCCAGCCAGCATGAACAGCGGCATAGCGATCATCAGCTCACTGTAGGCACCGTTCCACACGCGCTGCGGCAGCATGGTAATAAAGGTAGGTGCATAGATCAGAATGTAGGTCACACAGGAAGCGCCGATGGCGAAAGCCAGCGGGATGCCCAGCGCGGCAAAGAAGATCAGCAGCACCAGAAGGATGAGCATTGCCATAGTTGTGTATTGGCCTGTTACAGCAGAGGGCAGCCCGCAGGCTGCCCTCTCGCCTTTACCGTAACATGGCCGTTTTTTGCCTTTGGTCGTTTCTGCTTATGCCTTTGCGACGATATCCTGCATCTCCTTGATCTCGTCGGCGGTGCAGATGCCCTCGGTGACACACTGGTCGTACACGGACTGCACAGCGGTCTGGAAGGCCTTCAGCTCATCGGCAGAGGGCTCGTAGACTTCGCAGCCGGAATCCACGATGGTCTGCTTTGCGGCGCTGGAGTTCTTGTCGATCAGCTCGTCGTTGTACTCGCCCATCTTGGTGGCGCACTCGGTAATGATATCGCGGTACTCCTCGGGCAGGCCGTTCCACCATGCTGCGTTCACATAGAAGGGGTCCGGATGGAACTGGTAGTTGACCTCGGTGAAGTACTTCTGCACTTCATAGAACTTCATGCCCTCCACGTTGACCCAAGGGTTCTCCTGACCGTCTGCAACGCCGGTCTTCAGGCCCATGTACAGGTCGGAGTACGGGATGGTGGTTGGTGGTAGCACCCATTGCCTGGAAGGTCATGTCAATGGTCTTCATGCCGTTGGTGCGCATCTTCAGGCCCTTCAGGTCTGCGGGAGCCTTGATGGGGTGCTTGGAGTTGGAGAACTGGCGGTAGCCGCCTGCATCGCACAGGTTAATGATGACAGTGCCCGTCTCGCCTTCGGCCTCAGCGCACACCTTCTGTGCCAGATCGCTCTGCAGCAGAGCCGTGACCTGTGCACGGGTGTTGGTCAGGAAGGGCAGGGTGAACATCAGCAGACGGGGGCTGAAGTCGAACTGACCGCCGCGCATGCCCTGCACGGTGCCGGCCACGACCTGCTCCAGCATCTCCTTCTCGGTGCCCAGCTGTCCGTTGCCGTAAACCTCGATTTTCACATGGCCGTTGGTGGCCTCTGCCACATCGGCGGCAAACTGCTCCATGGAAACAAAGCGAGGGTTGCCTTCGGGCTGTGCATGACCCACGGTCATGGTGAAATCGCCCAGAGATGCAAACTTGTCCTCACCGGCTGCTGCGGCACTTGCTGCAGTGCTGGTGGATGCTGCACCGGAACCGCCGCAGGCTGCCAGAGCACCTGCAGCTGCCATTGCACCAGACACCTTCAGGAAATTGCGACGAGAGACCTTTTTCATAATCTTCTTCCTCCTTGTTTCAGGGGTGCCTTTTTGCCTTATACGCTAGCAAAGTTTTTGGCGACCCCTGTATACAGCATTTTCATTGCACGCTAATCGTAACAGAAAATTCACATCCGCCCAAGAGCCAAACTTCACCAACTTCGTAAAGTTTCTTTGTGCATAACTAACAATCTTATCCGTTTCTCGTGGAAACTGTTACAATCTGATGACACAATCCCGTTCATTTTCATCTGATATATCAATTTTTGTCAGATATGATAAATTTCGGAGCTTTTCCTATACTTGTATACAGGCCATTGTATACTTCATTCTCATACGTTGACAATCTCTTTTTAGCAGGCTAAAATAGAAATATCTTATCATCAACTATGTAAATGGAGTGTGAGCCCATGGCTGAACAGCTGCATCCAGAGGACATCTACCAGACGCTGGAATATGAGATCGTTACGCTGAAGATCAAGCCCGGAGAGACCATCAGCGAAAATCAGCTGTGCAAACGGTTCGGCATTTCGCGCACACCAGTGCGCGCTGCCCTGCAGCGGCTGGAACAGAACGGCTTTGTGCAGATCATTCCCTGCAAGGGCACCATCGTCACCCCCATTGATCTGGATATCGTGGATCAGATCGTATACCAGCGCACAGCCGTTGAAAGCACGGTGCTGCGCGATTTCATTCAGGTCTGTTCGCCCAAAGAGTACATTGAGATCAAGCACAAATATGACCTACTGGAAGAGATGGCCCAGACCATGACCGACCCGGACAATGTGGATATCAATGCCTTCCTGACGCTGGATCTGGAAATGCACGCCATCTGGTTTTGCAGCATGAACAAGTGGTATATCTGGCAGAACCTGACAAAGCCGCAGCCGGATTATTCCCGCTTTACCCGTCTGGATGTGGTGCGGGCCAACAATGTGCCGGATGTGCTGAGCGAGCACCGGGAAATTTTGCGGGTGATCCGGGAAAAAGATCTGGATGCCATTGAACCGCTGATCCGGCAGCACCTGTACGGCGGCCTGCGCCGCATGGGCACACAGCTGTATGCAGAAAAGTACAGATCCTATTTTACCGGCATCTGAACCAATGAAAAACAGGCGCATCCGCCAGCCTTTCGGCCTTTGGATGCGCCTGTTTCGTTTTTTGTATAATTTACTGCTTGTGGTACTTGCGGTCTTCTTCCTCGTAAACAGGGTCACAGGTCAGGTACATTCCCAGCCGGTTCAGGGTGCTGGTATCCACACCCGAAAGCAGCACGGTGGAGTGCACATCGCAGCCCTTGAGGTTGGGCAGCTGATGCATGGCCGCTGCAGCCTGCTCGTTGGAAGCAGCCGAGCTGGAAAGCGCGATCAGGATCTCGTCGGTGTGCAGGCGGGGATTCTTGCCGCCCAGATAGTTGGTCTTGAGGGTCTGGATGGGCTCAATGGAAGCCGCACTCACAAGGTCGGTCTCCTGCGGGATACCGGCCAGCACCTTGAGAGCATTCATCAGAGCAGATGCTGCTGCACCCAGCAGCGGACCGGTCTTGCCGGTAACAACGGTGCCGTCCGGCAGCTCAATGGCGGCAGCAGGGGCCCCGCCGGGGCTCTCGCTGCGGGCATGAGCCTGCTTTTCCACTTCGCGCTGGCCCACGGTCAG
>OAUK01000410.1_pt1 | contig 19319 bp, 15 predicted proteins | sample 1495131 | NCBI WGS metagenome assembly OAUK01 (sample SAMEA2580009, study PRJEB22360) | human gut metagenome | biome: human gut; feature: human-associated habitat; material: faeces | place: Denmark | collected 2008/2010 | reverse complement strand
CTCTCCCGTGCCCCGCCCCCTTTTTTTTGATGACCTTCTCAAAGCCGGTAGACATCTTGTGCAACGGGCTGTTCTCCTTGCGCTCCCGCTCTTTACGGGCGGCCTCTTCGGCAGCGGCTTGGCGTGCAGCCTCCTCCTCAGCCTCCCTCTTGCGGCGGGCCTCCTCTTCGGCTTTCTGCTTTTCGGCCGCTGTGAGCACCACGCCTGTGCCGCTGGTCTCGTTGGGAGTGCGCGGGGTGGTGTGCAGTGTGCCCGTTGTGGTTGTGGGGCGTGGCTCACCGGTGCCGAAAAGGTCGGCTTTGATTTCGCTGCCCGCACAGTTCATGTCGCCTTTGGCAAGCAGACTGAGCACGGTGTTCATCATCCCGTTGTGATCAGTAATCTTCGGGTCGTTGGAGTTGATGGTCTGTGTGACAAACTTGGCTATGCGTATCTTCTCAATATGTGTGTGGTTGCGCACGGCCCGTTCCAAATTGGGGATATTGGAACCGCCGCCGGTGAGTATGATGCCGCCCAAGAGTTTGTCGGCATACTCGCTGGGCACCTGGAACCACGCGTTCTCGATGATTTCTTCCAACCGCCCCTCCACAATGTCGATGAATTTGCGGCTCTCCACCTGCCGGTCTTGATCGATGGGGTAGGTGAGGGTGCTGTCGATGTCGTTGTTGTCGGTGAAAGCCTTGGCATATTTGAGTTTCATCTTCTCGGCATCGCGCTCTTCCATTTGCAGGGAGGCGATGTCCTTGGTGATGTTGTTGGAACCGAGTGGAATTACGGCCAGATGGCGGAGGATATTCTTGTGATAGACGGAGACGGTGGTGGTGTCGGCACCGATGTCTACAAGGGCACATCCCGACCGCTTCTCGGCCTCGGTGAGTACGCTGTCGGCCATGGCCAGGGGGGCGAGATACATCTCGGCAATGGCTATGCCGGCATTGTCGAAGCACTTGTTGAGATTGCGGTAGAAAGTCTTGCGCCAGAGAATGTTGAGGAAATTGCCTTCCAGTCGTGAGCACTGTATGCCTACGGGGTCAAGCTGATACTGGTTGTCTATCTTGTATTCCTGCGTGGCCGCATCGAGGATTTCCTGATCGGTGTAGCTCATGTTGCGGTTTCCGTCCATAAGGGCGTTGATCATGTCTTGGGTGACTACCGTCTCGTTAGGCAGTTCTTTGACAATGACATTCTTCACACTGCGGATAGACTGTCCGCCCACACCGACATACACGTGGACAATCTCCTGCTTGAGGATGGTCTTGAGCCTGTTGATGATGTTGGTGAGGCACTGGCCGGTCTTGTCGATGTTATATACTACACCTTTCCGAATGCACGACGTGGAATCTTCGGTGACGACGGCCAATACTGTGATGCTGCCGTCGAGATTCTTCTGTCCCGCAATGCCGGTCATCTTGGATGAACCGAGTTCTATAGCTACGATAAATTCTTTTGGCATAGGTTTATGTGATTATCAATTCGTTTGTGATGATGTTGCCGGAGTGGGCGTGGTGTCGGCTGCATGTTTCTTGCAGATGATTTGGTTGTCAAACTCCAGACTGATGTATGAGTATTTGTTCCACCCGGCCTGCGAAAGACCGTATTTGTAGAACTTCTCCAGCCGCGCCATCTTTTTCTCCACGTAGGCTTTTATTTCTCCATCGCGCACCGACTGCCGGTTGCTTTCGGGCAGATAGCCTATGAAGATGATGTGGTTGCCCACACGGGGAATGAGTTCGATGCCCCGGTCGGGAAGCACATTGATCTGCTCTATCTGGTTTTTCCAGAGGTCTTTCTCCATGAGTGCCTTGCTCAGCACGGAGACATATTGGCGGGCAAAGGGGCGGTTGATGTAGCCCGTGGCAATGATGAGATCGCTGGTGTACTTGGTGCCGGGCATGATGCTGTTGTGGTCGTCGATGTAATAGTCGTCGGCGTTGATGCTTTTGATGCGCACAATGGGCATGCGCTGGGTGAGCGAGATGCACACCTGCCCGTCCTGCGTTTTGTAGCATTCGGCCGTCTTGACAAACGGGGTGGCTCTGAGCATTTCTTCGATCTTGCGCCCATTGACATAACGCATGGGCTTCTCCAGTGGATAGAGTTGTTGGGCCACAAGTCGGTTTTTAATCTCCTTTACGTTGAGAAAACCGTTTGTCATCTCGTCTTGGATGTTGATATTCACCTTGGTGCACAAGGCGTTTGATTCATCCGGTTTGTTGAACGAGGTGAATGCCAGTACAAGATAGGCAGCCAGAACGGCATCAAGCACTACAATGGTCGTTTTCTTCCAGTTGATGTGCATTATTTGGATTCGAGCAGTTTGGCTATTTGCGGCACGTAGTTGTCAAGATCACCGGCCCCGAGGACGAGTAGCACGTCGAAGTCTCGCGACTTCACGAGGTCGAGTACATCTTCCTTGTGTATCATACTCTTTTCCACACCCGGCTTCAGGTTGTCGTAGATGAGCTTAGAGGTCACGCCTTCAATGGGTTTCTCCCGCGCCGGATAGATGTCGCAGAGTATCACTTCGTCGAGCAGGCTGAGGCTGTTGGCAAAGTCTTGATAGAAATCCCGTGTTCTTGTGTAAAGATGCGGTTGGAAAATGGCCGTAATCTTCCGATCCTTGTAGAGTTCGCGTATGCTCTTGGCACTCTGGTAGATTTCCTTCGGGTGGTGGGCATAGTCGGAGAGGAAGACATGGCGGTCGTTCTTGATTTTGAAGTCGAAGCGGCGGTCCACGCCCGCGTAGGTTTTCATGCCGTAGCGCAATTCCTCGGCCGTACAGCCGTTGAGCTGAGCCATGGCCATGGCTGCCACGCCGTTTTCGATGTTGATGGGCACGGGTTGACCGAGCATGACATTCCTTACACATTCCACGGGAGAGATGAAGTCGAAGGTGATTTCACCATTCTCTATCTTAATGTTCTCGGCATGGAAGTCGCCTTCGTCGAGACTGTATTCGTAGACGCGTACCCCTTCCTGCACATGTTGCTGCATTTCGAGATTTTTGTGGAGGATGAGTGCACCGCCGGGTTGGATGAGTTCGGTGTAGTGGCGGAAACTCTCAAGATAGGCCTCCTTGGTACCATAGATGTCGAGGTGGTCGGGGTCGGTGGAGGTAATGACGCTCATCCACGGGCGCAGCCAATGGAACGAGCGGTCGAATTCGTCGGCCTCGATGACCACGAAATCGCTCTTGTCGGACAAGATGTAGTTGGTGCCGTAGTTCTTGGAGATGCCTCCGAGAAAGGCATTGCAGTCTTGCTGGCTTTGGTGCATGATGTGAGCGCACATGGTCGATGTAGTAGTCTTGCCATGCGTTCCTGCCACACAGAGTCCTTTATGCGTGCGGGTCAGTGTGCCGAGCACTTGAGCGCGTTTCTCTATTTCGAATCCCCCTTCACGGAAGAAAGTCAACTCCTTGTGGTCTGCGGGAATGGCGGGTGTGTAGACGACGAGGGTAGAAGCAGGCTTTTTGCAAGCGTGGGGTATCTCATCGACACTCTCTTCATAATGTATGAGCATCCCTTCTTTCTCCAGGCGTCGGGTAAGCTCGGAAGGAGTCTTGTCGTAGCCGGCCACGACCATTCCTTTGTGGATGAAATAGCGCGCGATGGCACTCATGCCGATACCGCCGGCACCTATAAAATAAACCGCTTTGATGTCCTTTAATTCCATGACAAACTATCTTGTTGCAAGTTTGATAACTTCGTCGGCAATGATGTCGGCAGAGTCTTTCAATCCTAATTTTTTGATGTTTTCGCTGAGAGAAGCGAGTTTGGTATCGTCTTTGACGGTGGCCACGGCCAGTTGGATGAGTCTCTCCGGGGCCTCGGCGTCTTTCACGTAAAGCGCAGCATCCTTATTCACCAGTGCCATGGCATTCTTCGTTTGGTGGTCTTCGGCCACGTTGGGGCTTGGAACAAGGATCACCGGTTTACCAATGATGCAAAATTCGGATATGGAACTGGCCCCGGCGCGGCTGATGACGAGATCAGCGGCCTTGTAGGCTGCTCCCATGTCGCTGATGAAATCCATGAATTTCAGGTTGGGACATGTCTTTTGTCCAAACTCCCGTTGAATTTCAGGATAATAGTATTTGCCCGTCTGCCAAATGAATTGTATGTCGGGATTCTGCTCGATCAGTTCAGTGTAGGCATTCTTCACACTATCGTTGATGGTACGGGCTCCAAGGCTGCCGCCCACTAACAAGATGGTTTTTTTGTCGGGATCCAGTCCGAACCCTTTCCGGGCATCCTCTTTGCTGATGCTCGTCTCCAAAACGTTTTGCCGTACCGGGTTGCCTGTCATGATGATTTTGTCGGCCGGGAAGAACCGTTCCATTCCTTCGTAGGCCACACAAATCTTATCGGCCTTCTTGGCCAGCAACTTGTTGGTGACTCCGGCGTATGAGTTCTGTTCTTGGATGAGGCAGGGAATTCCTTTATCAGCGCATACGTTGAGCGTGGGACCGCTGGCGTAGCCTCCCACTCCGACGGCAGTCATGGGCTTGAAGTCGCGGATGATGGCCTTGGCCATGCGCTGGCTTTTCCAGATTTTGAACAGCACGGCGATGTTTTTAAGCAAGTGCTTGCGGTCGAATCCGCAGATGGGAAGTCCTTTGATCTCATATCCGGCAGCCGGCACGCGCTGCATTTCCATGCGTCCCTCAGCCCCTACGAAAAGAATGCGGGCATCGGGGCGCTTGGCCTTGACAGCATTGGCAATGGAGATGGCCGGGAAGATGTGGCCTCCCGTGCCGCCACCACTGATGATGATTCTCAATTCCTTATCCATAATAGCTTTTATTCTTTAGTTGCAAAAGTAATCATTTTTTTTATTATCAGCACTATTTGACGTATGAAATGTGCCCCTTTTTCCATATTAGGCAGTTCCAAGGATATTTCCGCCAGTAGCCTCTTGTGGGATGGCTTTCCGTTTGGCCGACCGGCTGATACTCAGAATCACGCCGATATAGACACAGTTGATGACCGTGGAGGTCCCACCTTTACTGATGAGCGGCAACGGCTGTCCGGTCACAGGGGCGAGACCTACGGCCACAAGCATGTTGAACAGGGCTTGTATGACAAGCATGATAGCCAGTCCCATGGCAAGGAATGCCGGGAAGTTATTTTCGCAGCGATTGGCTATTTTTCCCGTTCTGAACAGGAGGATGATGTAGAGCATAGCCACGAAGAAGGCTCCTTCGATGCCCATTTCTTCGATGATGATGGCATAGATGAAGTCGGAGAAGGCTTGTGACAGGAAATCGCGCTCAACGGAATTGCCCGGTCCTTTACCCACAACGTTGGAAGTGGCAATGGCTATATTGGCATGTGCTTTCTGGGCATCCTTGTCAAGATCGATGTCGCCGGGTTTGAGGTCTTTGTCGTTCATGAAGCCTTTCATGCGCGACTTCCATGTGTCGGCCCGGTGAAATATTTTACCTATCATGCCGACATTCTGCGCATTCTGCTCTTGTTTGCCCTTTCCGGCAAGTTCGGTGAGATTCCGGTTGGCATCGGGCTCGGGACGGTCGGTGCCCACCATCCATATCAGGGAGAGGAGGATGACCACACAAAGGGTTGCGATGCCGGCCAACCGGCCCAGTTGCTTGGTGGGCACTCTGCCTATCACCATCATACAAAAGATAGTGACGCAGAGCAGCATGGCGGTAGACAGGTTCTCGATGGCAATGAGGACCGTAAAGAGCCCGGCTACAGTGAGGATGAACTTCAGTGCTTTCTTGTCGGCTCCTTTATCTGTCTGCATGGCACTCAATATTTGTGCCGTGGCCAGCACTACGGTGCCTTTGGCTATCTCCGAGGGCTGAAACTGAATGCCCAATAGGCTTATCCAGCGTTGGGCCCCGTTGGTAGATTCACCGGCAAACCATACCCATATCAGGGTGATGAAAGAGATGACAAGCAGAATGGGGGTGATCACTTTGAAGTATTTACACTGAATGTTGAGTGTGACGAGCATCACGCCTATGCCCAAGAGTATCAAACCGGTATGCTTGATCATCGGAGCCCAGTAGGCTCCGCTCTTGTAGGTCATAGAGCTTGAGGCCGAATACACTTCTACAATGCTGATGATGCAGAGGAAAAAGAAGACCATCCAAATCACCTTGTCACCCTTGAATATATTGCCTAAAGTCTTGTTTATCATCTCTATTTGTTTTTTGTTTCTGTTCTTTGAGTCTAAGCATCTTGATGGCCCGTGTGTGACCTGTGGTGGGGGGGCATATCCAGCTATGGGGCCGGCGACAGCCGGGCCGGATTACAGATTTCTTACGAGTGTCTTAAACTGGTTGCCGCGGTCTTCCATATTCTTGAACAGGTCAAAGCTGGCACAGCATGGGCTCAGCAGCACCGTATCGCCCGGTCGGGCCATCTCGTAGCAGGCTGCCACACAATCTTTCATGGAGTGTGTGTCGCGCACCGGAATACCCAAGGCATCAAAGTTGTCGTGCAGCTTCTTGTTGTCGGCCCCGAGGTATACAAGGCCAACGCACTTTTTCTTAACCAGTTCTTTGATTTGGTTGTAATCGTTGCCTTTGTCCTTACCGCCAAGAATGAGGATTGTCGGGTTCTTCATGCTCTCCAAAGCATACCAACAGGCATCTACATTGGTGGCTTTGGAATCGTTAATGTATTGCACTCCGCCCACTTTGCACACCTTTTCCAAACGGTGTTCCACCCCGGGGAAGTCGCCCAGACTCTTGCGGATCACCTCTTTCTTGATGCCTGCAATGTTAGTGGCGATACCGGCCGCCAGACTGTTGTAGATGTTATGCTTGCCTGTCAGGCTCAGTTCCTCTTGCTCCATATTGAATGGTGTGGGCTTTTCTATCTTGTACTCGCCCTCCTCAATGTAACCGATGGAACCCTTTTCTTTCAGTTCGGAGAACGGGCACTTCACGGCTTTGATGTCATATTTTTCCAACTCCCGTTTGATGATGGGATCGTCGTTCCAAAAGATGAAACTGTCGTCGGCTGTCTGGTTCTGCAAGATGCGCATCTTGGCATCCACATAGTTCTGCATGCAGTTGTCGTAACGATCCAAGTGGTCAGGGGTGATGTTGAGCAGGATGGCGATGTTGGCCCGGAAATCATACATGTTGTCGAGCTGAAAACTGCTCAACTCGATGATGTAGTATTCGTGCGGGTCTTCGGCCACCTGCAAGGCCAGACTCTTGCCGATGTTGCCGGCCAGTCCGGCATCGTAGCCTGCGGCCTTGAAGATATGGTAGATGAGCGATGTCGTCGTCGTCTTGCCGTTGCTCCCCGTGATGCACACCATCTTGGAGTGGGTGTAACGGGCGGCAAATTCTATTTCGCTGATGATATGGGTTCCTTGTTTGATGAGCTTTTCCACCATTGGAGCCTCCTTTGGGATGCCCGGACTCTTGATGACTTCATCGGCGTTGAGAATCTTTTCTTCCGTGTGGTGCCCTTCTTCCCACTCAATGTGGTGATCGTCCAACAGCTTCTTGTATTTGTCCTTTATCAGCGACATGTCGCTTACAAACACGTCAAACCCTTCTTTCTTGGCCAGGACTGCTGCGCCTGCACCGCTCTCTCCGGCACCTAATATTACGATTCTACTCATATCTTTCCTGTTTCTTTAAGTCTGTTAAACACTTGTTTTCTGATATGTTCCCGTCTTTCCTTCATCGGATTTTCAGCGTGATGATGGTGATGGCCGCAAGAATGATGGTCGTAATCCAAAAGCGGATGGTTATCTTCGACTCGTGAAATTGCCGGTGCGGCCACCCTCTCAGCAGATATTTGCTGGTGGCATCGAGCTGCGAGTCCAATTTGCGGAAGTTGTCGTGTATGGGCGTTGCGCGGAACACCCGCACGCGTTCTCCTTTCCGCTTGCGGTATTTGAAGTAGGTGGACTGGATGATGACGCTCAGGCTCTCTACGAAGAAAATACCGCAAAGGATGGGCAGCATCAGTTCCTTGTGAATGATGATGGCGCACACCCCGATGATACCGCCAATGGTGAGCGACCCGGTGTCGCCCATGAATATCTGGGCGGGGTAGGCATTGTACCACAAAAAGCCTATCATGGCTCCCACAAAGGCACAGATGAACACCACCAGTTCCTGCGAACCGGGTATGTACATAATATTCAGATAGGCCGAATATTCGATGTGACTCGACACGTAGGCGAAGATGCCGAGGGCCACGCCGATGATGGCCGAGTTGCCGGCGCACATGCCGTCCATGCCGTCGTTGAGGTTGGCACCGTTGGAGACGGCCGTTACCACAACGATAGTCATGATGACGAAGAGCATCCAACCTGCTGCCGTCTTGTATTTTCCGCAAAACGACATGAGCTCCGAGTAGTCCAGATTGTGGTTTTTGACAAACGGAATCGTTGTCTTCAGCGACTTCGTCGACTCCGATTTATGGGTCACTACCACTTCCTGCCCCTGCCGTTGTGTCTCTACATTCTCGTTGATGGTGGCATCGGGACTGCTCCAGAGTGTCAGACCCACGATGAGACCGATGCTCACTTGTCCCACGATTTTGTATTTTCCTTTCAGTCCCTCCTTGTTTTTCCTGAATATCTTGATGTAGTCATCGAGAAATCCGAGAAATCCGAGCCACACGGTGGTGACAATCATCAGGATGAGGTAGATGTTTCTCATGCGCCCCAGCAGTATCACCGGCACGAGGATGGACACGATGATGATGATGCCACCCATCGTGGGCACGCCTTTCTTCTGTGTGCCGAAGGGGTCGATGGAAGCATCACGTTGGGTCTCCGAAATGTTCCGGCGTTTCATGAATTTGATGAAACGCTCGCCGAACCATGCCGAAATGATGAGCGAAAGAATCAGTGTGAGCAACGACCTGAACGAGATATACTGCCAGAGGTGTGACCCGGGTATGTCGAACTGATCTAAAAATCTGAACAGATAATATAACATATTCTATGATTGAATGATGAATGTTGATTGTAAGTGGCCTTTAGTCCGTCGGCGTGCAGACTATGCCTGCCCGTCGGCTGACTTGTCAGTTGGCGAAGATTTCGCGCACCACCTCTTTGTCGTCGAAGTGGTGCTTCACGCCTTTTATCTCCTGATAGTCTTCGTGGCCCTTGCCGGCGATGAGCACCACATCACCCTTTTGTGCCATCATGCAGGCCGTGCGTATGGCTTCCTTGCGGTCTACGATGCTCACCACCTTTTTCATCTGTTGGGCGTTGAGGCCGGCCAGCATGTCGTTGATGATGTCTTGCGGTTCTTCAAACCGCGGGTTGTCACTTGTGATAATCACCTTGTCGCTCTGCTTCACGGCTTCCACGGCCATCAGCGGACGCTTGCCCTTGTCTCGGTTGCCGCCGGCCCCGCATACGGTGATCACCCGTCCCTTGCCGTTGAGCACCTCGTGGATGGCACTGAGCACGTTTTCCAGTGCGTCAGGGGTGTGGGCATAGTCGATGATAGCTGTCACGCCTTCTGCCGAGCGGATGGGCTCAAGCCTTCCGCTCACGCTCTTCAGCGTACTCATCACCACCAGCACGTCTTCTGGTTTCTTGCCCAACATGATTGCTGCACCATATACGGCTAGCAGATTGCTCACGTTAAACTTGCCGATGAACTGCACTCCCACTTCGTGGCCGTCCACTTCCAGATACATGCCCTCGAAGTGGCATTCTATGATGCGTGCCCGGAAGTCGGCCATCGTGCGGGTGGAGTAGGTCTTGATGGCAGCCTTGCAGTTCTGCACCATCACCATCCCGTTTTTGTCGTCCGCATTGGTGATGGCGAAAGCGTCCTTCGGCAGACCGTCAAAGAAGGCCTTTTTGGCATTGCGGTAGTTTTCGAAAGTTTTGTGATAGTCCAGATGGTCACGGGTGAGATTGGTGAACAGTCCGCCCGTGAATTTCAGCCCACCGATGCGTTTCTGTGCAATGGCATGCGATGAGCATTCCATAAAGACATATTCACAGCCCGCCTTGACCATGCGGTCCAGCAGTTCGTTGAGCTCTATGGGGTCGGGAGTGGTGTGGTCGGCAGGTATGGCTTCGTCTTCGATGTAGTTGCACACAGTTGATAGCAACCCCACCTTGTGTCCCATTTTGCGGAACATATTATATAATAAGGTGGCGACAGTGGTCTTTCCGTTGGTTCCTGTCACTCCCACCAGTTTCAGCTTGCTCGACGGGTCGCCGTGAAAGAGCGTGGCCACGGGGCCTACGGCATCTTCCGTCGATGCCACCTGCACGTAGGTCACGCCCTCAACCGTATTCTCGGGCATGTCCTCGCAGAGCACCGCTTTGGCCCCCAGTTCGATGGCTTTGGATATAAAGCGATGGCCGTCTACCTGCGTTCCCTTCATGGCCACGAACAGTTGGCCCGGTCCTATTTTGCGCGAGTCGATGTTTATGCCGGTGATTTCCACTTCGGCATCGCCGACAATGGCCGTCGGCTTGATATTCTTCAGCAGTTTGCTCAGTTCCATATATTTCCTTTCTTTATTGTTCTTTTCTTGGCCGTCATCCCATTGTGAGGGTACACACTTCGCCTTTTTTGATCTGATGTCCCGGTTCCAGACTCTGTTTTATCACTTTTCCGCGGCCGGTGATTTTCACCCTCACGCCCCGGCTCTCGATGAGAAACACCGCGTCGCGCGCCCCCATGCCCGTCACGTCGGGCATCATGGAGTGGCCGTATGTCTTCTGCCGTATGAGTTCCATCTTGTGAGCGCCTTTTCGCTCGGCCCGTCCCCAAATGGGGTTGCCGTTGGCATAACTCCCGTTCCAGTCGGCAATGGTGTTGAAACCGAGTTGCGAGAGCACGTAGTCGGCTGCAAGGATGTTGCCATTCTTCACGTCGGGGAGGAATACCGAACTCGCGTCGCGTGCATCCTTGACATCCAACTTCAGATTTTGTGCCATGATGCCCTCGGCTATGTGGTGGAACACCACGCCACTCATGCCGCCGCCCGATGCCGGAAGCCCCGATTTCTGTATGCAGACGATGCAGCTGTAGCGCGGGTCGTCGGCAGGGAAGAAGCCCGCGAAGCTCAGCAGATAGTTGGTGACCCCTATTTTATAACCGCCCACACCCTGCGAAATCTGTGCCGTTCCCGTCTTTCCGGCCACCTTAAAGGAGGTCGAACCGGCCTTCTTGCCCAGTCCCTGGCTCACGACATGTTCCAGGATGGTCTGCATGGTCTTGATGGTCGACTCTTTGGCAATCTGTTCCCGCATCACTTCCGGTGGAAACTCCATGATGGTCTCCCCGTTTTTGACCACCCTCTGCACGAAGCGAGGGCGCATCATCTTGCCGTTGTTGGCGATGGTGTTATAGAAAGTCAGTGTCGAGATGGGCGGTATCTGCGTCTCGTAGCCTATGCTCATCCACGGCAGGGCCGTGTGGCTCCAGTTGTCGTATTGGCCATGTGAGTTCTTGTGCGGCATCCTGATGCGTGCCGGCGTGGCCCCCACGAGCGGTATGCGCAGGTTGTCGGCCAATCCGGTGCGGTAGATGCCGCGCACGTATTTCTCCGGATTGTTGCGGTAGTGGTCGTCGATGATGCGGCTCACGCCGATGTTGGAGCTCACCTCCAGCGAACGTGGCAGCGAGATGCGTCCGTAGCCGCCGCGCCGCCAGTTATGGTCTTTCATGTCGCGGCCATACATCGGCCACACACCGCCGGCCGTCTCCACCATGTAGGTGGTGTCCACCACACCGTCGTCGAGGGCCACCAGTATGCTGGCCGTCTTGAATACGGAACCCGGTTCGAGCAGGTCGCTGACGGCATGGTTGTGGATTTCGCGGTATTCGCCGTCGAAACACTTCTCCATGTTCACGATGGCCTTGATGTCGCCCGTCTTCACCTCCATGACGATGGCCACACCCACGTTGCCGTTGATTTCCTTCAACTCGTCTATCACGGCCCGTTCGGCCAAGTCTTGCATACCCACGTCGATGGTCGTCACGATGTCGGCACCGTCGATGGGGGGCGTGTCGGTGATGTCAAGAAACTTGTTGCGCACCTTGCGCCGATGCACGATGCCGTTCTTTCCGCGCAGGATGGAGTCGTAGGAGAGTTCGAGACCGAAGCGGGCCGTGTCTTTGGCTCCGAACATGGCCCCGATGGTGCGGCCCGCGAGCGACCCGTACGACCGCTTGCGGGCATTGTTCTCCTCCCAGTGGAATCCGCTTTGGTAGGCCGTGAGGTTGAACACGGGCAACTGCTTCACCTCCGTGAACGTGTTGTAGTCGATGCGCCGGCTCCAGATGGCCCAGTGCCGGCTCTGCTTCTTGCGTCCCTCTTCCAGTTGCTGCTTGAAGTCTTTGGCTGTTTTTTCGGGGAATATCTGGCTCAGTCCGTGGCATATTGAGTCTTCCTTGGCATCCCAGAGCGAGTCGTTTCCGGCCTCTCTGAGAGCCTTGAAGTCCATGTAAATTCTGAATTCCGGCAGCGAACTGGCCATGAGTTGGCCGTCGCAACTAAGGATGTTGCCCCGGTTGGGCTTCACGCTCACCGAGTCTTTCTTCACCCTGTCGGCCACTGCCATCCAGAAGCTGCGCTTGGCCGTCATGGTGTAGACCGTCTTTCCCAGGACAGCCAGGGCTATCAGCACCATCACGAGAGAGATGGCGATGTAGCGGGGCATCACTTTGTTGGTGTCAAATTTGCTCATGTCCTGTTATTCTTCCGGCACGTTAATAATGTAAGGTGGCTGGTCGGCGATGTGTATCACACTGTCTTTGTTGTTTTTCAACAGTTCCAGCACCCGGCTCTCCCGGCTTTTTTCCGTTATCTGACTGCTGCTCGAGAGTGCCTTGTATTTGGCATCCTGCAATTCGTCTTGCAGGTGGTCTATCTCTATCAGGTCTTTCTGTATGTTGTATCTGTTGGAGATGTAGGCGATGATAAAGGCCACGACGAGCAGCACCAGCCATATCTGTCTTCTGATGACCTGTGCCGAGAGAATGTCACCACCGAGGATTTTCCTCAGTGTGAACGTCTTCGATAGCGGTGCCTCGTCTTCGGTGGCCTGCTTGGCTATGACCTGTTTCAGCGTTTCGTCGGCCGCTTGTTCCGGCATCTCGTCTTCTTTCATTTCTTTTCTGCAATTCTTAGTTTGGCACTCCTGCTTCTCGGGTTGCGCTGTTGTTCGTCGTCTTCGGGCACAATCACTTTGTTGTTGACCGGTCTGAATGGTGTCTCTATTCGTCCGAAAAAGCCTTGTGCCACTTTTCCTTCTGCGTTGCCGGCCTTCATCACGTTCTTCACGATGCGGTCTTCGAGCGAATGATAGGTTATCACCGACAGCCGTCCTCCCGGTTTGAGCAGTTCGGTGGCCGCTAGCAGCATTTCTTTGAGTGCCGTCATTTCGTTGTTCACTTCTATGCGCAGGGCCTGAAACAACTTGGCCATGTCTTTCTTCTCCCGTTCGCGGCGGAAGAGCGGTTCCACGGCCTGCACAAAGTCTTGGGTCGTCTCTATGCGCCCCTGTGCTCTGGCTTTGACAAGTGCTGCGGCTATGTGGCGTGAGTTTTTTAGTTCGCCGTAGAGGTAGAACACATCGGCCAATCTGTTTTCGTCATATTCGTTCACGATGTCGGCAGCTGTCCGTCCTCCCCGTTTATTCATGCGCATGTCGAGCGGAGCGTCGAAGCGGAACGAAAATCCCCTTGTCTCGTCATCGAAATGGTGGCTTGAGACCCCCAGGTCGGCCAATAGTCCGTCAATGTGGTCTACTCCGTAGTAGCGCATCCAGTTTTTCAAATAACGGAAGTTGCTGCGGACGAAGGTGAAGGGCTGGGATGATAGGTGTTGGGTGTTAGGTGTTAATGAAATGTCGTGTTGTTCTTCCTCGTCTCCTTCTTCTGGCGATAGATGATAGGTGTTGGGACCTGATGAAGTGCCGGGTCGTTCTTCCTTTTCTCCTTTAGGCTTTTCATTATCACCTAACACCCACCACCTATCACCTATCACATTCCCCTCCGCATCAGCATCTTGGTCGAAACTGTAGAGGTGTGCCCCACCCGTCAGGCGTGACAGAATCTCACGGGAATGCCCGCCACCCCCGAAAGTGACATCCACGTAGATGCCTCCGGGGCGGATGCTCAGTCCGTCCACACTCTCTTTGAGGAGAACGGGCACATGATATGTTTCTGCGGTCTTAATCACGTTCTGCCTGTTGATAGTCGTTGTTCATGATTTCTTCCAGAGCACTGCTGAACTCCTCCGGCTCCATGAAAGGTTCCGAACGGTCGTTGCTCCAAATCTCGATGGTGTTGTCTACACCCACAAACTTGATGTTCTGGTCGATGTCCGCCATTTTCATGTAGCGTTTGGGAATGAGGAAACGCCCGTTTCCGTCAAGGGAGAGGATTTCCACATCCGACACAAACATGCGGAATATCTGCTGTTCGCGCTTGTTCCAGCGCGACAGCTTGTTGCGCAACTCGTCCATCTGCACGTTCCACACCGATTCCGGATAGAGCACCAGACAGGTCTGAAACACGTCTTTTCGCATCACAAGCCGCTCCTCGCCCGATGCTTGCAGCACCTTGCGGAACACGGCCGGCAAAAAGGCGCGCCCTTTGGCATCGGTCTTGGCTTCGATGTTTCCCAGAAATCTCATACGTACATCTTATATAAAGAATTTGGGGTCAAAGTTACATAAAATTCCCCATAATCCTCCACTTTCCCCCACAAATTTTATAAAACTTCCGTAAAAAGGCATCCTTTTGCCTCATTCGTCTTGGGTGGGGGGCGTGGGCCGTTGTGCGAAGTTGTCGGTTTTGTCGCGTCAATGGTATGTTTTTTATGCCGGTAAATCTATCAAAAGTATGTTTTTTTTGAAGTTTTTACGGAAAAAGGTAACGTATTTAAAAACTTTGCGTTATTTTTGCATGGTGTTAGCTTTGGGACAACATGAATGGGGACTTAGAGAAAACGATTGACATTGACCGGATTCTGAAGGGGAAAATGGGTGACAAAGCCCGTTTTGTCCCGGGATTTCTTGTGTCATGGCTCAAGCATATTGTGCATGAAGATGAGGTGAATCGCTTTCTATGGGAGAGCCGCCACACAGTGGGTACGGAATGGCTCGAAGCGTGTGTCCGCTATCTTGACATGACGCTGGACATCGTGGGCGAGGAAAACCTGCCTGCCAAGGACGATGGCAAGCTCTATACCTTTGTCTCCAACCATCCGCTCGGTGGGGCCGACGGCGTGGCACTCGGGGCTCTCATCGGCCGTCACTACGACGGGAAGTTCCGCTATCTGGTCAACGACTTGTTGCTCAACCTCCCAGGACTGAAGCCCGTAAGCATCGGCATCAACAAGACCGGGGCCCATACGCGCAACTTTCCGGCGATGGTCGAGGCCGGTTTCCAAAGTGACAACCACATGCTGATGTTCCCCGCAGGGCTTTGCTCGCGCAAGATTGGTGGACAGATACACGATGTGGACTGGAAAAAGACCTTCATCACCAAGAGTGTGGAGTGTCACCGCGATGTCGTTCCCATCCATTTCGGCGGCCGCAACAGCGACTTCTTCTATCTGCTGGCCAATGTTTGCAAGGCACTCCACATCAAGTTCAACATCGCCATGCTCTTTCTGGTCGACGAGATGTACAAGAATGTCCATAAGACCTTTCGTGTGGCTATTGGCAAACCCATTCCGTGGCAGACGTTCGACAAGAGCAAAAGCGCGGTGGAATGGGCTAAATTTGTGGAAGACAGGGTTTATGACCTGTAGTCCGGCAGCAGTGTCCCGGGAAGGGAAGGCAGCAACAGAGATCAACAATAAAAGAAATAGAGGATGAGGTGCAACCTGTAGGGGCAGACTCTTGCAGTGCTTCTGTCTCACCAGTATAAAAATGTAAATGGAACAAGAGATCATCCGGCCGGTCAGTAAGGAACTGCTGAAAAGCGAGTTGACACCCGACAAACAGCTTCGTTTGACCAATAAGAGCCACAACGAAATCTACATCATCACGGGCAACGACTCGCCGAATGTCATGATGGAGATCGGGCGACTGCGCGAGATAGCTTTCCGGACGGCCGGTGGCGGCACGGGAAAGCCCGTAGATATTGATGAATTTGATGCCGGCGAGGGATGCTACAAGCAGCTCATTGTATGGAATCCCGATGCCGACGAGATCATCGGTGGCTATCGCTATCTCTCGGGCAAGGATTGGAAGATGGGGGGCAATGGCCAACCACTGCTCGCTACCAGTCACATGTTCCATTTCTCCGAGAAGTTCTTGACCGACTACATGCCCTACACCGTGGAGTTGGGACGCTCTTTCGTGTCGCTGGAGTATCAGAACGTGCGGGTCAACAGCAAGAGCATTTTCGCCCTCGACAACCTTTGGGACGGTTTGGGAGCCCTTACGGTCATCAATCCCGACTTGAAATACTTCTTCGGTAAGATGACCATGTATCCTTCTTACATCCGCCGCGGGCGCGACATGATACTCTATTTCCTCAAGAAACATTTCGATGACAAGGAGAATCTCGTCATTCCGATGAAACCGCTTGTCATAGAGACTCCGGAGACGGAACTGGAACGGCTTTTCACGGCGACAGACTTCAAGGAGGACTATCGCATTCTCAATCGTGAGATACGCAAGCTGGGATACAACATTCCGCCGCTCGTCAATGCCTACATGAACCTCAGTCCCACGATGAAACTCTTCGGGACGGCCATCAACTATGGTTTCGGCGAGGTGGAGGAGACGGGCATTCTGATAGCCGTCGACGAGATATTGGAGGAAAAGCGCGTGCGGCACATCAACAGTTTCATTGAGGAGCATCCCGAGGCACTGAAGCTGACAAGCGGCGCCAACAACATAATTTATAAAGAGAAGAAATGAATAGGATATTACGTTTTGCCGTTATGGCATTGGCCATGCTGCCGGTGGCAGCATTCACCCAGTCCACCTACGAGCCCATCGGGGGTACAGGCAGTCAGGCGGAGCAGAAGGCCGGCATCAGTGTAGACGAACTGTTGGCGGCCGGCAAGGAGACTGCCGAGGAGAAGGCCTACCGAGAGAACTTTGTCGCCGACCTGCAGGCCACGGCCCGGAAAATCAACGCCAACTCCGATCAGTGGGCACGTGAGACCGCCAAGCGGGGCTATCCGAAAAAGAAGACGGCCCGTGAAAAGGCCAAACTGGTGGAGCACTATGTCTTCTTGCTCAACACCCAGCTCAGCGATTCGCGCCTGAACAGATTTGTTGACAAGCAGAAGGTGCAGGAGAAAATCACTTATTGGCAGAACTATCTCACCAAACTGCAAAACTCCAAATTGATATAAACTGATGGAAAGCCGCCCGGAGTGCGGCATCTCCATTCTGCACTTGGTGCTTTATACGGTAAAACGGCCGCTTGGTTCAGATTCCAAGCGGCCGTTTTCAGTATTTCTTTTTGCTGATTATTCGTCTTTAAGGCCATCGGCAATCTCCTGTGCTTCGGGATTGAGGTTGATGTTGCGGGTGGTTTTGGCCTGTATGGAGCCGGCCTTCATGATGTCGGCCATGTCCACACCCGTGGCCGATTTGAGCACGTCAAAGGCCTGCTTGATGGCCACAGGCACGTTGCCGCTCATCGCACTGATGCCCTGACCGTCGCCGCTGTAGATGTTGACATCCTTGATGGCACTGATAGGCTTGGCTACGTTTTCGACGATTTGCGGCAGCACCTCTATCATCATTTGCGCCACGGCCGCGTTGTTATACTTCTTGTAGGCTTCAGCCTTTTTGTCCATTGCCTGTGCTTCGGCTTCCCCTCGCTTCAAGATGGCGTAGGCCTCAGCCTCTCCTTTGGCCTTGATACCCTGTGCCTCTTGCTCCAACTGGTAGCGGGTGGCATCGGATGCCGCATTTTGTGCCTGTGCCTTCTGCTCGGCCTCGTAGCGCTGGGCCTCGGCTATGCGCTTGCGCTGTTCGAGATCGGCTTCAGCGTTCTTCTGCACCTGATATTTGTCGGCATCGGCTTTCTTCTCCACCTCGGCTGCCAACTCGTTTTGCTTGATGATGATTTGCTCCTGCGAGAGGATCTGCTGCCGTTTGGTCTTTTCAATTTCAGCCTCGACGGTCTTGATGTTGATGGTCTTCTGCTGCTCCTGCTGCTGGATGGCGTAGGCGGCATCGGCATCGGCTTGCGCCGTGTCGGCCTGCTTCTTGAGGTCGGCGCGTTTCAAGGCCAGGTCGTTGTTCTTCATGGCGATGGCCGTGTCGGCATCCACCCGGGCGTCGTTGGCATCCTTGTCGGCGTGAGCCACCTGTATCTTCACGTCGCGTTCAGCGTTGGCCCGGTTGATGGAAGCGTCTTTCTTGATTTTGGCCGTATTGTCGGCACCGAGGTCGTGGATGAGCCCTTCCTTGTCGGTCACGTTCTGAATGTTACACGAGATGATCTCGATGCCCAGTTTGGCCATGTCGTGCTGCGCCTTCTGCATCACCTGATCCGAGAAACCGTCGCGGTCGGTGTTGAGCGAACGGAGGTCGAGCGTACCGATGATTTCACGCATGTTGCCCTGCAACGAATCCTGCAACTGTTCGGCAATCATGACAGGGGTCATGTTGAGGAAGTTCTTGGCGGCCAACCGGGTGCCTTCGGCGTTCGGAGTGACGCGTATCTTGGCCACGGCATCCACATCAACATTGATGAAGTCGTTGGTGGGGACGCTCTCCTCGGTTTTGATGTCTACCGTGATTTGTCCTAAGTAAACGCGGTCGAGACGCTCCAGAAACGGGATGCGGAAGCCGCCGGAACCGATGAGTACGCGCGGTTCGCGGCTGAGACCGGAGATGATGAACGCGTAGGAAGGTGGTGCCTTGACATAGGATGTGAACACGAAGAAAAGCAGCAGCACGGCGGCTGCGGCAATGATGGCATAAAGCGTAAACGGATTAGCAAACATAGTATCTGTTTTTTAAGTTTGTGATAAAAATGTGTTGCAAATATAATAATATTTCTTTAAAATGATGGTGCCGTTTCTGTTTTTTTATCATTTTTGTCCATCGGTGGGGCGGGGGGTGGGTGTTAGGTGGCAGGTGTTAGGTGTTACCAATGAGAAATCGGTGAATACTGTCTCCATGCTATGCCGGAACGCAGTGAATAATATTAACAAAAATGCTTCCGTAAAAACTCTCCGGCCAGAATAGAAAGCTGGCTTTAGACCACCGGAAAAGCCCGCCGATTTTCCCATTCGGCCACTCCAGACCTGCGAAAGAGCCACAGTTGAAAGTTGAAAGGGCCACAGTTGCAACGCAACTAATCCTTGAAAATGAAGAAAAATCGAAGTTGGTGTAAACTGATTGAT
>OAUK01000409.1_pt1 | contig 19357 bp, 20 predicted proteins | sample 1495131 | NCBI WGS metagenome assembly OAUK01 (sample SAMEA2580009, study PRJEB22360) | human gut metagenome | biome: human gut; feature: human-associated habitat; material: faeces | place: Denmark | collected 2008/2010 | reverse complement strand
GGCACGGCGATGGTACTGCACCCGACAGGGTGTGGGAGAGTAGCACGCCGCCGCATCCAACTTAAAATATGAGGACCCCGGTCGAGCCTGACGGCTCCCGGGGTCTTTTCATATCTGCAATCCTTTGCCGCATAATCGCAAATCTAAAACCTGTCTTGCTCCGCAATCACATGAGGGGAATAGCAGGAAGTATAACGAAATTCTCATCGCCACCGGTGCCAACCCACGCAAACTAGGGTTTGCAAACTAGGGTTTGAAGGGGAGTCCGAATACGCTGGTCGCGGTGTGGCCTACTGCGCCACCTGCGATGGCGAGTTCTTTGCCGGCAAGGAAGTACTGGTGGTCGGTGGAGGGTTCGCAGCAGCCGAGGAATCCGTGTTCCTGACCACATACGCCTCCAAAGTCACCGTTCTCGTGCGGGAGCAGGACTTCACTTGCGACGCCACGGTGGCCGCAGCAGCCAAAAACAATCCGAAAATCGACGTGCGTTACCAAGTCGAGTTGCAAGGCGTCACTGCTGGGCAAGGCGGTTTACGTGAAGCTTCGATCCTGAATCGGGCCACCGGCCGGACCGAAACATGGAAGCCTGCTGACAGTGGTACATTCGGCGTGTTCGTGTTCGCAGGATATGTGCCCGCCACGGATCTGGTGCGTGGCGTGGTGGAGCTGGATGATACGCCGCTGTCCACGGAACTGCGGGGATTCATTGATGCGTTGGTCACGTTGTCTGGCGGCAAGCTGAAATCGACGGTGGTCGATGGCGAGTACAAGAAGGACGATACGGGCCGTGCGCGCCGAGGCCTACGATGTTGCGCACTTCCCTGAGCTTAGGGACCAGTATGGCGCGATGAGCGTGCCCTGCATCGTCATCACACGGGCCGATGGCACGCAGCGGGTCGAGTTCGGCAAGAAGAGCATCCCGCAGATGCTCGAATTGATCGGCGCGTAAACACGGCTCTGCGGACGTTTCAGAGCCGTGCGATACGGGTTGGGAAGCCCGTTGCGAAATCACCATCATGGAATCCTGTCTATCAGGAATCCTGATGACCTTCCATAAAAAACGGTGAGTACATACAGCGAGTGTTTACTTTCCGCCTTACGTACACTGTGCACAGATACATCGAGAAAGGGATTGTGGATGTATCTCAAGGTAAGGGATTCACGGTTCGGGGGATTGAAAGAGCACTGACATTCTTTCGGTGACACGAATCCCTGGTACAACGCAAGGAGGGATTATGCGTAAGCATCTTGTAGCTATGATCGCGGCGGCGGCAGCATTGCTGTTGGTAGCTGGTTGTGGCGGCACGAGCGGCGGCAGTAATGCGGCATCCACGGAAACCACCGTTGACGGAAGCCTGAACAAGGTCGTGGTTAAGGGCGATCCAAGTAAAAGCCCCGCCAAGGCCAATGGTCGTAAGGACACATTCATCGCCACGATCAATTCGCCGAGCGGTGTGTTTTTGCCGGGGTTTAATGACAATGGCTGGGATGGCAACGCGCAACAGCCGATTTTCGCAAGTCTGGTGGTGACTGATGATTCAGGACAGTATATTCCTGACTTGGCCGAGAAATGGGATATCTCCAGTGATCAGCTCACGTACACCTTCCATCTGCGCGACAATCTGAAATTCTCGGATGGGTCGCCGCTGACCGCGGACGATGTGGCTTTCAGCCTGACGCTGTTCAATGATCCGGCTTACTCGGGCGGCAGTGATTTCTCTGACATCGGCATCAAAGGCGTTGATGCGTACAAGTCGGGCAAGGCCGATTCCATCTCCGGCATCCGGGTGATCGACGAGCGAACTATCACCATTGAGACCACGAAAGTGAATCCGCTGACATTGGGCGTTCTTGGCGGCCAGGTGCTGTCGAAGTCATATTACGGCAAGGACTACCAGCGCGGACACCTTGATTATCTGAAGGATCTGTACGGCAAGCCTTTGGGTGCCGGCCCCTACAAGCTGTCTAAATATGTGGATGGTCAGGAAGTGCGGTATGTTGCCAACAAATACTACTATGGCGGCGAGCCGAAAATCAGGAATCTGATTTTTAAGGTCACCTCCAAGGATACGGCGCTGTCTAACTTCCAGAACGGAGAGACTGACTTTGATGGTTTCAGCCCGGACAAGGATAATCTTGACGCACTGAAACAGCTTGGCTTCGCCAGTGTACGCGAAAGCACGGTGCCGGATATGAGTGAAATCTGGATCAATAATCTCAAGGCCCCATTCAACGATAAGCGAGTCCGTCAAGCGTTGATCTATGGTCTCAACCGTCAGCAGATCATCAACGTGGCGTATAAGGGATTCGGTCAGGTGGCGAACGTGTATGCCACTCCTACGCAATGGTCGTACACCGATAAGGGGGTCAACAAGTACAAGTTCGATCCGGACAAGGCGGGTAAGCTGCTTGACGAGGCTGGTTGGAAGACCGGCTCGGACGGGATTCGCGAAAAGGACGGCAAGAAGCTCACCGTCCGATACCTGACTTCCAAGGACACGGATGAGACGATCCCGATTGCTACGGAGAACTACAAAGCCATCGGCATTGACTTCCAGCCTGAAGTGCTCGATGGCGACACCATCGTCGAACGATGGACGCAGGGCGGCGATTGGGATTTGATCGGCGGATTCCGCACCAATGGTTTGTCGGATCCGAACGACGCGATTTCCGAATTCGTCTCGCACGACAAGTCCATCAACCTCACGGGCTACCACAATGAGGAAGCCGACAAGCTCGCCCAGGAAGGGCTGTCCACTCAGGATAAGACAAAACGCAAGGCCATCTATGCGGAGCTTTACAAGGTTCTGAACAATGATCCGCCCACCATTCCATTGAGCTATCGGCAGTCCATCTCGGCATGGAACACCCGTGTCAAGGGTGTTGAGAACTATTCGACCGGCAATAGCGATGCGGCGCTCGTCCTCGCAAAGCTTTCGATCGAATAGGCGGTCGGCTGCGTTTCGTGTCCAAAGCGTTGGATAACCGCTGATCGGCATGCATCGTCGTCATGGCCCCTTGCGTGGTTGGCTTGGGGCCACAACGTTCTGCGGTGTTTGGATACGTCGCTGTGATTGTTGGCCATGTCTGAAAGGAAATACGGTTCATGTTGCGATATACGTTACGACGATTCGCCCAGATGGCATTCATGCTTTTCCTGCTTTCCATCCTGGTGTTTTTCCTCTTTGCGTTGATGCCCGGCGATTTCTTCTCGGGCAACAGGAAGCTGAAACCCGCCCGACTGGCTGAGCTGCGAGCATTATACGGACTTGATCAGCCCACCATCGTCCGCTACTTCATATGGCTGAAGAATGTCTTTCACGGTGACTTCGGATGGTCGTTGCAATACAATGAGCCGGTCACGCGCCTCCTGAAGACGTACATGATGAATTCCTTCATCGTCGCTTTGGCCGCCGTGGTCATTGCGTGGACCGTTGCCGTGGTCATTGGCGTGTTCTCCGCGACTCATCAATACTCTCTGGTCGATAAACTGGTCACTGTTGTCGTCTTCGCCTCATTGTCGTTCCCTTCTTTTTTCATTGGTCTGCTGGCTATCAAATTCTTTGCGGTCGATCTTCGTTGGCTGCCGACCGGAGGCATGGTCGATACGGGGTCGAACAGCACCGGTTTCGCGTATGTTCTTGAGGTATTGCGGCATATGATCATGCCGACACTACTATTGGCATTCTTCTCAGCCGGTTCGTTGACCCGCTATTTCCGTTCCGAAATGTTGGATGTACTGCGCATGGATTTTGTCCGTTGTGCGCGCGCCCGTGGCATCTCCGAGCGGTCGGTCGTTTTCGGCCATGCGTTGAGAAACGCCTTGTTGCCGGCTATCACGCTGCTTGCCTTCGAGATTCCCGGATTGTTCTCAGGCGCGATCATCACCGAACAGATATTCAATTGGCCGGGTATCGGCAGCATTCAGCTAACGGCCTTGAACGCGCGCGACTATGAGGTGCTGATGACTTGTACGCTTCTGCTGTCGTTTTTAACGATCCTGGCCAATTTCCTGGCCGACATCATGTATGCCGCTGCGGATCCACGTGTCCGGTTGGCGCAGAAAGTTCAGGATTGACATGAAACTACTTCGCAGTGAATCACGATCACGATCGCAGCGATCAGTCAATGGGGGAAAGATGCAGAATTCTGGCGTTCGTCCGTTATGGTATCGCAATCTTGTCCGGTTGATGCACACACGTGCCGCGGCCGTCAGCATCGCCACGCTGGTTCTCGTACTGGTGCTCAGTGTTCTGGGGCCTTTATTCAGTCCATACGGGCAAAACCAGTTGGATGTTCCCAATGCCGAACAGGGTCCTACTCTGGACCATCTGCTTGGCACGGATGATTATGGGCGAGATATCCTTACGCGATTGATGTATGCCGGTCGTATTTCCTTGACCATCGGATTGGCGTCCACGGTCCTTTCTGTGGTGCTTGGTGCCACGATCGGCATTGCGTCCGGTTATTTTGGCGGATGGATCGATGCCGTTATCATGCGTATGGCGGATTTGCTGATGTCGATTCCAAGTTTGCCTTTGTTGATCATCATGGCCGCATTGCTCTCGGAGTTCAAGGTTCCTGCGAGTTCCCGCATCTATGTGGTGATGGTCATGTTGTCGATTATCGGCTGGCCGGGTATGTCGCGCATGATCCGCGGTGAAGTGCTTTCATTAAGGGAGCGTTTGTATATGAAAGCCACCGAGGCGTTGGGCCTGAGCACAAGGTCGAGGCTGCTCCATCATCTGCTGCCCAATGTACTGCCGCTGTTGATTGTGCAGACCACGTTAAGCGTCGCCGGCGGCATTCTCATGGAATCCACATTGAGCTTTCTGGGTCTTGGAGTCGTGCCGCCGAATGCGTCGTGGGGAAATATGATGGCGGCGGCTTCCAACCTCATGGACTTTCAGAAACGTCCATGGCTTTGGATCCCGCCAGGGGTCGCCGTATTCGTTACGGTGGTGGCCATCAATGTCCTGGGTGATCGGCTACGCGACATCTACGATCCGAAGAATGAGAGGGCGTGAGACATGGCTATTGTTTACGATACGAGAAATGGTTCGGATACGCATGAGCCGTTGCTGCGCGTGCGTGATCTGTGTGTTGACTTTCCTCTGGAAGGAGGAGAGGTTCGCCATGCAGTCAATGATGTGAGCTTCGATGTTTCTCATGGTTCGGTGACGTGCTTGGTGGGTGAGTCCGGCTCCGGAAAATCCGTCACCGCCATGTCCACGATTGATCTGGTGGATGAGCCTGGACGAATTGTGGGTGGAACCATCACCTTTGATGGTCACGACGTGTTATCGCTCAACCATAAGAATCTTGAGCGGCTGCGTGGTGAAGGAATCTCCATGATCTTTCAAGAGCCCATGCATTCATTGAATCCGGTGCTGCGCGTAGGCAAGCAGCTTAGCGAGACCATACAGGTGCATAGCGGTGCTTCCAGGGAATCTGCCTGGAAGCGTTCCATGCAATGGCTGAAGCGTGTGGGATTACCGAATCCCGAGCGCGTCATGAACATGTACCCGCACGAATTATCGGGAGGCATGGCCCAGCGTGTGATGATTGCAATCGCTTTGTGCTGTGGGCCGAAACTACTGATTGCCGATGAACCTACGACTGCGCTCGATGTGACCATCCAGGCTCAGATCATTCATCTGCTGTTGAAACTGAAGGAGGAGATAGGCCTTTCCATCCTCTTCATTACGCATGATTTTGGCGTGGTTGCGGAAGTGGCGGATTACGTTGTGGTGATGTATGAGGGCAGGGTCGTGGAACACGGCGATGTGTATGGTATCTTCGACCATCCGCAGCATCCGTATACCAAGGCATTGCTGGAAACTCGTCCGATGATCGGCGAGCGTCGTCATCGCCTGCCCACGGTCCGTGATCTGGCGCCTCGGTTCTCGGCGTTGTCTGGTGGGAATCCCTTGGCTGTGCTCGATGATGCCCCGGTGCCCGAGGACGGAGAATGGAATCATGGGCGCAACGATTCCCGCGAAAGCCCGCCAGTGTTGACGAAGCCGGATGAGCCTTTGGTGGAGGTCAAACATCTTAAGAAATACTTCGTGTCGCAAGAAGGTTTCTTCTCTCGCACTACCCATACAGTGCGTGGCGTCAATGACGTCAGTTTCGAGATATTTCCCGGAGAGGCAGTGGGCTTGGTGGGAGAATCAGGCTCGGGTAAGACGACTTTGGGACAGACCGTCCTCCGACTGCAGAACAAGACTGGCGGGGAAGTCAGGTTTCGAGGACGGAATATATTCGATCTGGACCGCGATAGTCTGCGTGATCTGCGCCCGCAGATGCAGTACATCTTCCAGGATCCATATAGTTCCCTGAATCCTCGTCTACCCATCATCACGGCGATTGGCGAGCCGATGCTCGAGCATGGGCTCGCCGACAAGACGAACGTGCGTGATCGGGTGACGGATGTATTGCGGCTATGCGGCATGGATGCCGATGCCTTGGATCGATATCCGCATGAGTTCTCGGGCGGTCAGCGGCAGCGTATCGGCATTGCTCGGGCGATGGGTTTGAAGCCGGATTTCGTGGTGGCCGATGAACCTGTGGCTTCACTGGATGTATCCGTGCAGGCGCAGATCATCAATCTTTTCAGTGATCTGCAGGAGCGGCGAGGCACGACTTTCATGTTCATCTCGCATGATCTCAGTGTTGTGGAGCATCTGTGCTCACGGCTGATGATCATGTATCTGGGTGTGATCGTGGAAGTCGGAAGTCGAGAGGAGATCTTCTCCAATCCGATACACCCTTATACGAAGGAGCTTTTGGATGCGATTCCTGCAGCGAATCCGAAGGGGAGGCATGCTCTGCGGAAGTCGGATTCCGAACCCTTTGCGGTTCGAAGATCGTATGCGCATGACATTCGTGACGGGCAGGTACCGGAGTTACGCAAGGTCAATGAGCATCATTGGGTGGCTTGGAGCTGATACCTGCAGGATTGTGCATTGCGTCTTTCCTCTGTTGGAGTGGATCGGGTTCACAGTGAGTGGGCGGCGGTGCCGGTCCTAGGTCTCGGTGATCTGGGCGGATGGGCCCTGGATTTGTTGCAGATCCGGGGAAGCTACCTGGCGAATGCCCCGGAAGAGGACCTGGCGTCATGGCTGCACACTCATCTCGGCGAGCAAGACGCCCGTATGGGATTCGGTTACAGCGATGTTCTCGCGGACTGTGATGCATGGTTGCTGGCGCAGTCCATGCAGAGCAATTCCTCCGAAAGGTCTTTGTCCACCGCTATGCGGGACATGTTCGCGCAAAGCGAGACGAATCGAATTAAACGGTTCTATCAGTCCCGGTTCAAGGGAAGTGCGGACAACCTGGTCATCGCATTTCGGAAGCTCGTTGATGGAATCGATCTTGGAATATTCGATAACGTATCCGGAAGTAAAAAAGCACTGCTCATTGCGTCACATGCAGACCGACTCCCGAGTCAAGCGGAGGCTGGTATATTGGCATTATCCTATGCTGAATCTCTTGAAAATCCGAACCGTTAATCAATCATGGTTGTGATCGCATTGCGTGGAATGATTCAGCCATTCCACGCAATGCGCCTCTGATAAAACGTCATAGAGTCATTAGAGCGGAAAGTAGTGTTATCACAAGAACGGGAAAGACCATAACCAGCACGAGAAACGATATGATTCCCACAAGGACATGCGAGGCGGAAGGGGAATGATCACGAAGTTCCGGATACGTAGATCGCATATATGAACGCACGCCAAAGATGACAAGCGCCGCAATCCAGCAGACTACCCCCATAATCAATACTAAGGTAAGTCTACGTACATACTCAGTTGCCGTAGTTAAATTCATGCACGAAGAGGAAGAGAACGTTAGAACTCTGCAGATTATAGTATCATCATCGCCATTGGTGCCCCATTCCGCCCACAAAATAAGTGCTGGTGAAAGCAATAGTAATCCCAGCCACCATAACACACGTCTGGCCTTGCCCAAAACCACATAGCATCTACTCGCCTTAAGGAATTTGGTAGCCGCTTTCGGTGCCAAAGCAGATTTCTCGCCGGAAAAATTTTTCCGATGCATCTTCCATGCCATGTTTCTTCCCAATGTCATCGGTTGTAGCCGGATTCGCTTTGCAAATGTGGCGTTCGTTTCCGGCATCGCCCTCCGCCTTGATGCCGTCGCCGGCCAGTCTAGGGCCGTATGACGCGAGCGGGGAGGCGCGCGCCGTCAATCGGCACGGAACCTCCCCGTTCGTCAAGCGGTCGGTCGGCCGGAAATCAGCCCGTGTTCTGCAGGCCGGCGGCACGCGACGGGTCGAGTTCGGCAAGAAGAGCATTCCGCAGATGCTTGAACTGGTCGGCGCGTAGGCACTCGATATCATTTAATGCCGGACATCATAAAGCTGCTGATGAACTGACGCTGGAAAATGAAGAACGCTATGAGCGATGGTGCAATGACGAGCATAGCTGCGGCGGACAGGATGAGATTAATGATTTACAGGATCATGCTGTTTGTAGAATCGTTTTTCCGGTGTGGGCTGCAAAGGCTGATCCCATGTGGGACGAGCAGGAGCATCAGTATCAGAATAATATTTACGAAGATGAGCAACAAAGACTCTGGTAGTCAGCATGACTGCCACAGTTGACAGGCAGCATGAAAATGATGGAAGCCTTTCATGCCGTGGCGGGCAAGGGTTCGATGACAAGTCGGCCTCCAAGTGCATCGACGACCTTGACGATGGTGCGGAAACTTGGGTTGCCTTCTTTGTTGAGGCTTTTGTAGAGGCTTTCGCGGCCGACTCCGGCTTCCTTGGCGATTTGGCCCATGCCACGCGCCTTGGCTATGTCGCCGATGGCGGCCTGCAGAAGCGCCGGGTCGCCGGTTTCCGCGGCGGCGTTGAGGTATGCGATGGCGTCTTCTTCGTTTTCGATGTATTCGCTGGCATCAAAATTGCTGATGTTTACCATTGTCCCTCCTTGATAAGTGATTCGAGCATTTTCTGTGCCTCTTTTATGGTCTTGTCCTGTCCGGTCTTGTCCCCGCCGGCGAGCAGCAACATGATTTGATTGCCTTTCTGGGCGAAGTAGACGCGGTAGCCTGGGCCGAAGAAGAAACGCAATTCGTTCACGCCTTTACCGACCGGGTGCATATCGCCGACCGGTTGTCCCGCCAGTGCACACTGTCTGATCCGGGCAGCGATCCGCGCTTTGGCGGCATGGTCGCGCAGTCTGTGCAACCACTTGCGGAACTGGTCGGTTTGTTGGATTTCCACATGCACTATTGTATCCTGTAAGATACAATAATGCAAGCGTGGCGGTCTCGAACCATTTGTTGTCATATCGGAATCCGGTGCTCCCGCGCCCATCCGCTGGCTCGTCCATGTCCCCCCCAAAAAAAATCATACGAGGCCCGTTCCGTGCGCTGCCGCCGGCCACAGTCTAGGGCCGGGCGACGCGGGCGGGGAGGTCTTTGCTCGCATTACAGGAGCATATATATGGGAACGCCTCGGCTGCTGGACCGGTTCATCACAGCAGCCGAGGCGTTTGATAAAGACCTTTAGGAATCTTACTTGCTGAAAACCTTCTTGAACAAGGTGGAGGAGGCCTTGGCGAAGGCGAACTGGCTGAGGCCGGCATCCATGGAAACGGTGTTGGCGTTGGCGATCTGGTCGAAGGTGTTGTTCTGCATTTTTTCTTCCTTTCACGCGGCTCGTCGTTTCGTTTGTTGGTTCATGCTTCGTGCGGAGCCGTTTTTCTGTTGTGGCTTCATTGTAGGCATACCTCTGATGTGAAATCTCGTCAGTTTCATCGCTTCTTTTGTATCTTCATCTGGTAAACAGAAATAAATGCTTGTGACGGAGGCATATTGCATATGCAGGGGTGCTTCGTGGAAAGGGTAGTACCCGTAATGGCGGATTTTCCATTGTCTCTGATGTTCTTCGCCTGGTCCATATCGTCAACTGGGATAAACGGGATAAATGCCGAGAATGGCGAATGGGTGAAATGCTCCTGACGCACTACCGCTGTGCTGGAGATACGCAGCTTTCGCGTTCGACGAGCTGCGTGGGAAGAATGAAGTAATTCTGTTCCACCTTTCCCTCCCGTGCTTCGAGAATCAGATCGATGCATTGTCTGGCGATGAGGTCGAATGGCTGCCTGATGGTCGTCAAAGACGGACACATGCTTGCCGCAGGATCGACATCGTCGAAACCGATGATCGATAACTGTTGGCAGACTGATGCCGTGCTGTCGGGCGGCGCGATAGACGTTGATCGCGCCGAGATCGTTGAACGCGAAGATGGCGGTCGGTCGGTCCTGTTCCCTCATTTCAAGGAGATCGCATGCCGCCTTGTATGCCTTGTCGGATACGTAGTCGCCAACCTTGATGAGATGCGGATCCGCGCTGATGCCGTTTTTCTGCAGCGCCGCCATGTACCCGCTAAGTCGCGCTTGCGAGGATTGTGAATTGGTGGGGCCGGTGATGACGGCGATTCGTCGGTGCCCCAATGATATGAGATATTGCGTGGCAAGCATTCCCCCCCCCGGTCCAGTTATCAATGCCCACCCCCAATGCGTCAGCGGAGACCTGTCCGACCGGATCGACAATTACATATGGGATGTTCCTCGTCTGCAGTAGCGATTCCTCAGCCGATGAGATATTCGATAAGAGGAGTATGACGCCTAATGGGTTGCGTTCGATGGCGCTACGGAGACAGTTGCTGGTCTCGTTTCTCGTTGCGTATTCTTTGAAATCTGGTCCGGCGCAGCTTACGGTGATGCCGATGCCAAAATCTCTGGCGTATGAAGTTGTCTCCTTGACCATCTCCACGGATCCGTTGTTGGTCATTTCGTTGACGACCAGTTCGATTGACCGCATGGTTTTGGTTGTGGGAAGTTTTTTGCGGAATCCGGCTTCTTCGAGGAGCAGTTCCACCCTATCGCGGGTCTCGTCGGAGACTCCATCACGGCCGTTGATGACCTTGGACACGGTGGCAGGGGATACTCCCGCCGCTTGGGCGATATCGGAGACCTTCGGTCTATTTGCTGTTTTGATTGTGGTCATGACCCTTCTCTTTTCGTACGCGACGCTGCAAAAAACGTTACATATAGAGTAGAGAAATTTTCGCTACTCTAGAACAGCTTTTCTATCAGCGTGTTGCTGCCTATATAGCGGAGATGGATGCTGTAGCCATGGATTGGCTGCTGTTTCTTCGATGAGTGCGATTTGTGCATATCGTTGCAATAAAGCCCTTCTAAGGCGGGAAAACAAGATAACGAAAATTTCGCCACGCGCAATGAAGTTTTATTTGCTTTTTTTTTTTAAGCCTTGTATATTGAAGAACGTACCGATGGATGAAACGGCAATGGCAACGACGTTGTTGGCAGGCTCATTCAGGCGGGTTAAGAAGAAAGAGAAAAACTATGACAAATGCAACGGCGAAACCGGATACTTCCGGGATGCGCAAGCCGAAGCGCGAGTACATAGGCATATTGTATTGTCTTCCATACGTGGTGGTCTTCCTGTTCGGCATGATCATCCCGATGTTCTACGCGCTTTATCTCAGCTTCTTCAAGCAGTCCCTTCTCGGTGGCACCACCTTCGCAGGCTTCGACAACTTCATCCGAGCGTTCAAGGATGAGGCTTTGTGGGGCGGCTTTAAGAACGTGCTGATTTACGCGGCGATTCAGATTCCGATGAATCTGATTCTGTCCCTCGTGGCGGCGCTCATCTTGGACTCCCAGAGAATCCGCCATATCGCAGTGCCGCGAATCCTGCTGTTCCTGCCTTATGCCGTCCCAGGCGTCATCGCTGCGCTGATGTGGGGATACATTTACGGCGATAAGTATGGTTTAGTTGGCCAAATTTTTCATATGATGGGTGTGCAAGCTCCCAACATGTTGTCGGAACAGCTCATGCTGTTCGCCATCGCAAACATCTGCACTTGGTGCTTCCTTGGCTATAACATGCTGATTTATTATTCTGCACTGATCGGCATTCCGAACGACCTGTACGAATCTGCCCGTATTGACGGCGCTTCGGAGCTGCGCATCGCTTGGTCCGTGAAGATTCCCCAGATTAAGAGCACCATCGTAATGACGGCACTGTTTTCGGTGATTGGCACACTTCAGCTGTTCAACGAACCGAACATCTTGCGTACTTCTGCCCCGGACGTGATCAACAGCAGTTATACGCCGAACATCTACACCTACAACCTCGCATTCAATGGTCAGAACGTCAACTATGCTGCTGCTGTCTCTCTGGTCGTCGGCATCATCGTCATGGCCTTGGTCGCCGTCGTTAAGATCATCGGCAACAAGTGGGAGAACAAGTGATGAGTGAAGCAATCGCAAAACCACGTTCCAAGTCGCTGCAGCGCAGAGACGCCAAGCTGGCGCTCAAGGCAAGCAAGCGTTACAAGCGCATGCAGCAGCGTGAGTCGGCTCCGAAACTGACCGGTAGGCAGCGTGTGTTCAACTGGCTGCTGCACATCATTATGGCTTTGATGGTCATCTACTGCCTCGTGCCGCTGTTGTGGGTCATTTTCTCGTCGACCAAGACAAGTGAGGGTATTTTCAGCTCTTTTGGCCTGTGGTTCGATGACAAGAATGTGTTCTGGCAGAATGTGCAGGATACGTTTGCTTATCAGCATGGTGTCTACACTCGTTGGCTGTTCAATACGATTATGTATGCAGTCGTTGCCGGCGTCGGAGCCACGATCATTGCCACATTCGCCGGATATGCCATTGCCACCATGCGCTTCCCTGGGCGTAACGCCCTGCTGGCCGTCACTCTGGCATTCATGTCAATTCCTTCTACGGTAATCACCGTGCCGCTGTTCCTCATGTATTCGAAGATCGGACTGGTCGGTACTCCATGGGCTGTGATCGTCCCACAGCTGGCCACGCCGTTCGGCCTGTATCTGATGATCATCTATGCGCAGACCTCGATTCCGGTCTCGCTGATCGAAGCGGCGAAACTGGACGGTGCAAGCACTTGGACCATCTTCTGGAAGGTCGGTTTCCCGTTGTTGTCTCCAGGTTTCGTCACTGTACTGCTGTTCACACTGGTTGGTGTCTGGAACAACTACTTCCTGCCGCTGATTATGCTTACGAATACCAAGGACTATCCATTGACCGTAGGTCTGAACATGTGGCTGAAGATGGGTGCCTATGGAACTGCAGACGGCCAGGTTCCGAACAACCTCATCATCACGGGCTCGCTTATCGCAGTTGTTCCGTTGATCATCGCATTCATGTTCCTGCAAAAGTACTGGCAGTCTGGCCTCGCGGCTGGCTCTGTCAAGCAGTGAACTCTCGGCCGCACGGTCCCCACGATCACCCATTCGTTGCCTTGGCGACCGTGCGGCATCCATCTGTTTGAAAAAACAACAAAAAGTAATTCATGACGCACAAAGGAGTAATCATGAAGAAGAGTATTCGCCTTATAGCTGCTGTAGCAGCATTGGCTATGACTGCTGGAGCGGCTGCCTGCGGCTCTGGTACTTCGCAGAAAAACAATAAGGCTGATGTGTCTTTGAATGATATTAATTCCGCTTTAACCGATACCTCAAAAACAACGGATTTGACGGTATGGGCATATTCAGCTAAGCAAATCGAAGGTCCGGTCAAGGCTTTCCAGAAGAGATATCCTCATATCAAAATTAACTTCGTCAATACAGGCGCTGCATCTGATCATTTCACGAAATTCCAGAACGTTGTTTCTGCCAATAAAGGCGTTCCAGATGTAGTACAAATGTCGATCAGCGAATATGAGCAGTATGCGGTTAGTGGAGCGCTCCTAAACTTTGAATCAGATGAAATCGAAAAGGCTTGGGGAACGCAGTATACGCAAGCAGCATGGAAAAATGTGCACTTTGGTGGTGGACTGTATGGCACCCCGCAGGATGCTGCACCTTTGGCCCTATATGTTCGAAAGGACATTCTCGATGAGCATGGGCTGAAAGTTCCCACTACTTGGCAAGAATTCTATGATGAAGGAGTCAAGCTTCATAAGCAGGATCCAAGTAAGTACATGGGGTTCATTTCCTCTAGTGATACTTCTTTGATTGATGTATTACGTACCGTTGGTGCAAAGCCCTGGACGGTAAAGGATACAACGAATATTGATTTCTCGCTAACTACAGGTCGGGTGACGGAGTTCATTAAATTTATTCAGAAGTGCTTGGATGATGGAGTTCTTCATGCTGCTGCTACCGGTACAGATGAATTTAATCGTGAAGTCAATGATGGCGTATATGCAACCAGATTGGAAGGGTGCTGGCAAGGCAATATCTACAAGGATCAAAATCCTTCTTTGAAGGGTAAGATGGTCGTCGCCCATCCTTTGGCATGGGGTAACGATGGAGAATCGTATCAGTCTGCTTCTAATGGCTCCATGTTCTCTGTTTCATCAGCTACGCCAAAGGACAAACAAGCAGCGGCATTGGCTTTCATTCAGTGGGTCAATGGCAGCAAGGACGGAGTTTCTGAGTTCTTGACAGCCAATAAAGGTAATTACTTTATGGCCTCTAACTATTATCAGAAGGATGAGAGTAAGCGAGACCAGCAAGAAACAGACGGATATTTCGCAAATACTAATGTGAATGAGGTCTATTTTGAGTCTATGGATAAAGTGAACACGGATTGGGATTATATTCCATTCCCTGCGCAGCTCACAGTTGCGTTTGGTGATACCGTAACTCCTGCTCTGACAGGTAAGGGAGACTTGGTGACTGCATTTACCAAGTTGCAGGATAACCTTAAGGCTTACGCCGAGGATAACGGTTTTAAAGTCACCACTGACGCAGACTGATAACCGCCCATAATATGTTGTTGCAGGGGAGGATGGCTGGTCCGCCGTCCTCCCCTTTTGAGATTAAACATTTTTCCAAAGAAGGAAGCGCATCGTGAGCGTTATTACCAAAGTCACCACGTATGATTTCCGGTTCCCGACATCGGCCACCTTCTCCGGCTCCGACGCCATGAACCCCGATCCGGATTATTCCTCCGCCTATGTTGTCATCGCCACGGATGCCGGTGATTCCGGCAATGGATTCGTCTTCACCATCGGCCGCGGCAATGATGTCGTCGTCCGAGCCATCGACTCCATGTCCGAAACCCTCATCGGACGTAACGTCGAGGAACTGCTCGACAACATGCGTCTCGCATGGGATATGTTCGTGCGCGATTCGCAGCTGCGCTGGCTTGGCCCTGAGAAGGGCGTCGAGCATATGGCCATCGGTGCCGTGCTTTCGGCTCTGTGGGACCTCAAAGCCAAGCGCGCCGGCAAGCCGCTCTGGCTGCTCCTTTCCGAGATGGAGCCCGAAGAGCTCGTTGCGACTCTCGATTTCCGCTACCTGACTGATGCCCTCACTCCGCAGGAAGCCCTCGAGATTCTGCGTGCCGCCCAGGAAGGCAAAGCGGAACGCATCGCCCACCTCAAGGAAGTCGGCTACCCGGGATATTCAACCGCCGCCGGATGGCTCGGCTATTCCGACGAGAAGATGGTCCGTTTGGCCAAGCAAGAGACCGAGGTCATGGGCTTTAAGCAGATCAAGCTTAAGGTCGGTCAAAACCTCGAAGACGACCTGCGCAGGCTCAAGCTTGCCCGTGAAGCGGTCGGTCCGGACATCGCCATTGCCGTAGACGCCAACCAGGTCTGGGATGTGCCGCAGGCCATTGAATGGATCGGCAAATTCAAGGACTACGATCTCGCGTGGGTTGAGGAACCGACCTGTCCGGATGATGTTCTTGGCCATGCCGCAATCCAGAAGGCCATCGATCCGATTCCGGTGGCCACCGGCGAACAGATGCAGAACCGAGTCATGTACAAGCAGTACCTGCAGGCTGGCAGCTTCAAGGTCATGCAGATTGACGCGACCCGAGTCGCCGGCCCCCAGGAAATCGTCCTCGAATACCTGCTCGCCAAGAAGTTCGGCGTCAAGGTCTGCCCTCACGCGGGTGGTGTCGGCCTGTGCGAAGCCATCAGCCAGCTTGCGATGTTCGATTATGTGTCCGTCTCTGGCGAGATGGAGGACCGCGTCGTCGAATACGTGGACAACCAGCATGAGTACTTCGTACATCCGACCGTCATCAAGAACGGACGATACGTTGCGCCGCTCGCTCCGGGCAACGGCACGGAGATGAAGCTCGACGAATGCATGAAGTACCTGCACAAGGACTGACCGGTCGAGAGGACCTGAGATGGACCTGCATCTTAAGAACAAGGTGATTATTGTCACCGGAGGATTCAAAGGTATCGGCAAGGGCATAACGCTGCGACTGGCCGAAGAAGGCGCCATTCCGGTGGTGCTGAATCGTTCGGATGGTGCCGACGACGAATTCCGACAGGATATCGAACAGATCACCGATTCGTATGACACCTATCTGATTGACCTGAACAACACCGATGAGATCGCCCCCATTGTTGAATCGGTCATGAAGAAATACGGCCATATCGATGGTGTGGTCAACAATGCCGGAAGAAACGACAACCTCGCGCTCGAGACCACGTCATGGCGTCAGTTCGAGGAGTCTCTTCACGGCAATCTGACCCACTATTACGAGCTGGTTCATCAGTGCGTGCCAGCGCTCAAGGCCAGCAAGGGCTCGGTGGTCAATATCGGTTCCAAGACCGCATTGACCGGTCAGGGCAAGACTAGTGCCTACGCCGCAGCGAAAGGTGCGATTCTGGGCCTGACCCGCGAGTGGGCCGCCGCCCTTGCCCCGGATGAGGTCCGGGTCAATGCCGTTGTCGTGGCCGAAGCGTGGACGCCGCTGTACGCGCAATGGATCAAGACGTTCGGCGACGAGCAGGCGCAGCGTGAGCAGTTGGCGAAGATCACCGACAGGATTCCTTTTGGGCACCGTATGACCGAGACTTCGGGAATCGCGGACACTGTGGCTTTCCTTCTGTCTGACAGGTCCTCGCACACCACCGGACAATGGGTCTTCCCCGACGGCGGATACGTCCACCTCGATCGGGCACTCGGCTAGGAGATACCGCACGGGGGATCATCGGTTCGCGTTCGCGCGTCCGGATCCCCTGTTTTCGATTCATCGCTCCAACACCGCTCGGCCCGCGGACATATTCGCCACCGCACGCGGAACGCCTATCATATCGTCGAAAGGAAAATATCATGACTTGCAACGTCCAATTCGAAGGCGTGTTCTGCCCCTCCATCACCATCACGAACGCGGATGGAACCATTGACTATGACAATTGGGGCAAGCACCTTGAACATCTCATCGACGCAGGCATCGACGGTGTGCTGCTGTTCGGCAGCATCGGAGAATTCTACGCCATCGACGTCAAAACGAAGGCGGAAGCAGTGCGTTTCGCAGTCTCGAAAGTCGCCGGACGCATGAAAGTGCTAGTCGGAGTGGGAGACACCAACCTGGACAATGTGAGAACATTGGCGGCGGAAAGCGAAGCAGCCGGAGCCGATGCGTTGGTTGCAGTATCCTCGTACTATTTCGGACCATCCCCGGATTGTGCGAAGCGCTACTTCTCTGCGGTGGCCAAGGCAACGACGCTGCCGGTCATCCTGTACAACTTTCCAGCCAGGACGGGCAACGACCTCACACCCGAGCTGGTGGCGGATCTCGCAGCGGAGAACCAGAACATCGTCGGCATCAAAGACACTGTCGACACCATCAGCCACACCAGGAAGGTCATTGCTGCCGTTCGTAAGGTGAATCCATCGTTCAGCGTGCTGTCCGGATTCGACGAGTACTACACCGTCAATCGAATCAGCGGCGGCAATGGCGTGCTGTGCGGATTGACCAATGTGGAGCCGGAGACTTTCGTCAGCCTGCATCACGCATGGCAGTCCGGTGATTACGCCACGGCCGTCAAATCGGCTGAACGCATTTCCTATCTGATGCGCCTGTACGACACCGCCGACCTGTTCATCAGCGCCATCAAGGGCGCGGTCAAGGCGAAGGGACTGCCAATCGACACGTCCATCCATGAACCCGCCGTGCAGCTGACCGACGAACAGTACCGCAATATCCAGAGCATTCTCAAATAAGCAAATCTGCCAAGGAGACTTTACGCATGAAACTCACATTCGATGGAATCTCTTCGTGCTGGGAAGAAGGCATTCCTCTCGGCAATGGACGCATGGGAGCGGTCCTGTGCTCCGAACCGGAAACCGACGTGCTGTATCTCAACGACGACACCCTTTGGTCAGGATATCCACACGCGGAAACCTCGCCGGTGACGCCGGAGATTGTGGCCAAGGCACGCCAGGCGTCGTTGCAGGACGACTACAACGCCGCCACGCGAATCATCAAGGATGCCACACTGCAGGAAAAAGACGAGCAGATTTACGAGCCATTCGGAACGGCCCGTATTCAATACTCGACCTCTGCAGACGGCCGTGAGAGCATGAAACGCCAGCTGGATCTTGCAAGGGCGCTCGCCGGTGAAACGTTCCAGATGGGTGATGCCAACGTTCATGTCGACGCATGGTGCAGCGAGCCCGATGATCTGTTGGTCTACAGGATGTCATCGGATGCGTCGATTGATGTGAACATCAGCGTCTCCGGCACTTTCCTCAAGCAATCACGCGCCTCGTTGGAAACAGTATCCGATGGTCATCGGGCCACACTCGTCGTCATGGGCCGGATGCCTGGACTCAACATCGGGCTCCTGCCTCATCCTTCTGAAAATCCTTGGGAAGATGAGCAGGACGGAACTGGAATGGCGTACGCCGGTGCGTTCTCCCTTACCGTCACAGGTGGTGACGTCAATGTGGGTGACAACAGTCTGCAATGTTCGAATATCACCGGGTTATCGCTCTGCTTCCGCAGTATGAGTGGATTCAGGGGAAGCGACCAGCAGCCGGAACGAAGCATGACGGTTATCGCCGACCATCTGGAGAAAACCATCGACGAGTGGTCGACCGACTTGCAGACCATGCTCGACCGCCACATCGCGGACTACCGCAGATATTTCGACAGGGTGGCCATCCATCTCGGTTCAGCTCATGATGACGATACGGAACTACCGTTCTCGGCGATCCTTCGCTCGGATGAGAAAAAAGAGCCGCATCGTCTGGAGATGCTGGCGGAGGCAATGTTCGATTTCGGCCGGTATCTGCTTATCTCCTCATCCAGGCCACACACTCAGCCGGCGAATCTGCAGGGGATTTGGAACCATAAGGATTTCCCGAACTGGTACAGCGCCTACACAACGAACATCAACGTCGAGATGAACTATTGGATGACAGGCCCATGCGCCCTCCAAGAACTCATCGAGCCGCTCGTCTCCATGAATGAGGAGCTGCTAGTGCCGGGGCACGACGCCGCTGACAGGATTCTTGGCTGCCGAGGATCGGCGGTCTTCCATAATGTCGGTTACCGGTTCT